>Ga0209634_1001625_pt1 | contig 16338 bp, 17 predicted proteins | sample LinPmetageLP40_FD_184043 | JGI IMG/M metagenome (GOLD analysis project Ga0209634, IMG submission 184043) | Marine viral communities from the Pacific Ocean - LP-40 (SPAdes) (version 2) | ecosystem: Environmental > Aquatic > Marine > Oceanic | place: Pacific Ocean | collected 2010-08-26
ATTACCAAAAGATACATAGATAATGAAACCGAGTACTTCCCTTATGATTCAGTCTACAATGCAGTCAGTAAATACCTTGCCGGAGAACAGACTATCGATGCATGGAATAGTATCGGTGTCGGTCTATTATCACCCATTGAGAAGGGATACCTAAAGCCAAGTAATATAACACCTAATGTTATAAATCATGCAAAGGATAATGTTAAAAAGATAACACCTGATGTTATAAAACATGTAGATCCAAATAACATAAAAGATAACACTAGACGTTATACCAGGAGTGCAGAAAAGATAACGTCAGATGTTATACATAACTCTAATAATATAACTATAGATAATAGTATAATAGAAAATGGAAAAGAAATGACAGAAAGATATGCACACATGCTGGATGAGATCATGGGAACAAGAGGAAGCTGGCGATGGGACATGAGGCAAGAGGCAATGGCAGAAGAGATAGCCAGGATGGGAATAACAGTAGATCAATTTACCAAGACAGTTACAAGAGTGCTGAAGCATAAACGTAAAGAAGGAATCCAGCCACCATACACACTGAGTTACTTCAAGTCTGTATTCACTGAGAACAAACAACCAGGTAATGTAAAAGACCTAACCAAGAAGCTAGCCAGGAGCTTTAAATTATAAATATACAAAACCTAGACGTTGATCTAGAATATGTACAACCAGGATAACGAACATGATTACTACGCAGAAAATAAATAAAATACCAGGGCTAAAAAGTGCGTATATGGGTCCCCTACCCCACTGCGTAGTTGTAGGGGCTACCACAAAATTATTTTCCATTTTTTCATGAGGAGTAAAACAAATGGCGAGTTTAAATAAGATAATATTAATCGGCAATGTAGGTCGAGATCCTGAGATTAAGGCATTTCAGAATGGTGACAAGATAGCTAACTTTAGTTTGGCTACGTCTGACAAATGGACTGACAAGGCTACCCAGGAGAAGAAGGAGTTAACGCAATGGCATAGGATTGTAGTTCGCAATCAGAACATTATTCGGACTATAGAGATGTTTGTTAAGAAGGGTAAGGCTGTCATTGTTGAGGGCAAGTTAACCTATAGGAAGTTTGTAGCCAGTGATGGTCAAGAGAAGATGTCTACTGAGGTAGTTGTAGGACCATACAATGGTGAATTAACTTTATTACCTGGAACTGACACTAGTAATTCTACGTTTAGCAGTTTTGCCGAGGACACAAAAAAGGTTGAGGAATTAGATGACGAAATCCCGTTCTAGAAAAAGGGTTGTTCCTAAGATGGGTAATCTTGGTGGAGTTCGTGAGATCTCCAAGAAGCTAAAAGGGTCTGATGTAATCTTTGAGAATAGAGAGCAGATAGCCGAGGCTTTGATGGGATTAGCGACTGCCAAGATAACTGACATTTTAGATTGGGATGATGAGGGTAATGTCCAGGTTATGAACCCTAGAGATATACCCGAGCATGCGTTGCAGTCTATCAGGAAGATCCGGGCTGTGCCGGTTGGTGATAGTGGCAAGATGCAGTTAGAGGTTGAGATGATTGATAAGGTGCGAGTGTTGCAGATGGTTGCGAAGAGTGCCGGGATATTAGATCGAACTCCTGAAAGTGAGAAGCCGAGTGTAATAGAAATTAACATGGTAGGACCTAAAAATGGAAAAGCCTAATGCGATGAATCTAGACTTTAGCACCTCGCCTAATGTGTGGAAGTTTTTACAAGATAATAGTTTTGTTCGTGGGATTATGGGTCCGGTTGGATCGGGTAAGAGTTATGCGTGTTGTGCTGAGATATTTAAAAGGGCTGTACAGCAAAAACCTAGTCCGAAGGATGGTATTAGGTATTCGAGGTTTGCCGTTGTTAGAAACTCTTATCCGATGCTTAAAACGACTACGATTAAAACTTGGCTGGAGTTATTCCCTGAGAATATTTGGGGCAACTTGCATTGGTCACCACCTATCACGCATCATTTAAAACTACCGGCTAGGGGCGATGCTTCCGGTATTGATTGTGAAGTTATATTTCTTGCGTTAGATCAACCCAAGGATGTTCGCAAGCTTTTAAGTCTTGAATTATCGGGTGCCTGGGTCAATGAGGCTCGTGAGCTTCCGGTTGCTGTTATTCAAGGATTAACTCATCGTGTCGGAAGATATCCATCTATGGCTGATGGTGGCACGACCTGGAGAGGAATTTGGCTTGATACTAACCCTATGGATTCAGATCATTGGTATTATCGATTAGCTGAGAAGGAAACACCTAAAGGTGAGTTTGCCTGGAAATTTTTCAGACAACCTGGTGGAGTTGTAGAGGTGCCGACTGAGGATGTTCCGGCTGAGATACCTGAAGCCCAGGGTTTTATTTCTTCCGGATCTAGATGGTTTAAGGAAAACAAGAAGGCTGAGAACATACACAATTTGCCTAAAGGCTATTATCAGTCGTTATTAGGTGGAAAGAATTTAGATTGGGTGCGTTGTTATGCCGAAGGAAAGTATACTTATGTCCAGGAAGGCAAGGCTGTATGGGAAGAATACGATGACAGCACTATGTCTGCCGAGCTTCAGGCTGTCGAAAATGTGCCGGTACAGATTGGATTAGACTTTGGTTTAACTCCCTCGGCTGTTTTTGCCCAGCGACTGCCGAATGGTGCCTGGCATGTACTGCATGAGGTTGTAACTTTTTCTATGGGCTTAGATAGATTTGTAAATGTACTCAAAAGTGAAATGTCTATCCGGTTTCCTGGCTATGAATTTATGGTATGGGGCGATCCGGCTGGTGGTGCCAGGGACCAACATTACGAAGTTACCAGCTTTGAGTTCTTAAAAACGCATGGGATACATGCCCGACCTACTCAGACTAATGATTTTAGGGTAAGGCGAGAAGCTGTGGCTATGCCGATGAATAGATTAGTCCAGGGTAAGCCCGGCTTCCTGGTAAATAAGAAATGTTTACGACTAAGAAAAAGTCTTGGTGGTGGATATCATTATACCAGGGTGGCTATCGGTGCTGGTCAGGAAAGATTCAAGGATAAACCTAACAAGAATGAACATTCCCATGTCGGGGATGCTTTAGGCTACTGCCTTCTAGGTGGTGGAGAAATGAAACGTATGACGAGAGGAACTATGAGAAATGCCCAACCGGTTATTGCGAGCCAGGAATTTAATATTTTCGCCTAAAAAATTAAAAGATAGGCAGATTGTGAAACGATACCAGGACCGAATATTGGGAACCAGGACTAGCAATGGAAGGAGAATTGTTAATGTTCAACGCAGAAGAACTGATGGGAGTAATGAAACTTGACGGCTATAAAAACCGGATAGTTGCCTTCCAACCTAATCACATACACATGGCACCATTTAGAGATTTTGATCAGGAAATACTAGATGGCTACGGCAGACCACATATCCAGGACTATGCAGTCGATGGATTAAGTTATACGGCAATGTGTGACGGCAAAGTATATGTAATGTTTGGGCTGTATCCACTATGGAAAGGTGTAGCCGAAGCTTGGATGTTGCCGTCTGCCGAACTAGCTGACCGGAAAATGGTGTTTCACAAAGCTTGTTTACGATTTTTTCCCTATGCATCTAAAAAATTAAAGCTTCATAGGATACAAACCTATGTTCGTTCAACCAATGTTCAAGCTGTCAGATGGATGGAAATGATGTACTTTAATCGTGAAGGACTATTGAAGAGATATGGTCCTGATATCAACGACTACTATTGTTATGGGAGATTGTTTTAATGGGTGGTTTATTCGGTGGTTCAAAGCCACCACCAGGTCCTTCTAAAGAAGAAAAAGAAGCTCAAGAGCAAAGAGAAGAAAGAGCCGAAGCTGGTGAAGCTAGAGAAAAAAGAAAAATTGCTTCTAAAGCTAGATCTAGAAGATCCGGTGGTCAAAGGTTATTAATGGCACAAGACAGAGATAATCCGGCTTTAGGAAATGAAATGGGTGACACTACACTAGGTCCAGGAAGAAATCCTAGAGCATGAGGTCATATCCTAGAAATCCTAGAAAACAAAGGGAGAACAACGATGCCGATGGTGACGTACAAGACAGCCAAGGGTCAGAAGACGAAACACTTTCCTTACAGCAAGAAGGGAATGGATCAAGCGAAAAAGATGGCGACTGAAACTGGTGGTAAGTTAAACAAATCTATAAATTCTGCCGGTAAAATGAAAATGAAAAAAGGTAAAGCTTATGCCTAAACATATTTATGATCTTAATCCTAAATTGAAACCTAAACCAAAAACAACAGCTAAACCTAAAGGAAGACCTAAAAGTGGTAGCAAAGAAGTTCCAAAATCCTAAAGGTGGACTGAATGAAGCTGGTCGAAAACATTTCAAAAAGACAGAAGGTGCCAACCTTAAAGCACCAGTTAAAGAAGGTGTTAACCCAAGACGAGTAAGTTTTGCTGGAAGGTTTGGTGGAATGAAGGGTCCAATGAAAGACGAAAAAGGTAGACCTACAAGAAAAGCTTTAGCTCTAAAAGCTTGGGGATTTAGAAACGAAGAGAGTGCAAGAAACTTTGCGAATAGGCATAAAAAAGCATGACAAAATTAAAACCTAGCGAATTAAAAAAACGATACGAAAATGCCAGCCGTCATAAAGATAATTGGCGATCTATTTACGAAGATGCGTATCGATATGCTTTGCCAATGCGTAATTTATACGATGGTTATGCAGAAGGTAATGTTCCTGGGCAAGACAAAATGGCGAGAGTTTTTGATTCCACAGCCATACAGTCTACGCAAAAATTCGCTAACCGATTGCAGTCGGGTGTTTTTCCACCACAAAGGGAATGGTGTAGACTTATGCCTGGGGATGAGATCCCTGACGAAAGAGAAGTAGAAGTTCAAAGAATATTAGATGACTACGGCACTAAGATGTTTGCTGTCATGCGACAATCACAATTTGATATGTCTATGGGTGAGTTTTTACTGGAGCTTGCTATCGGAACGGCTGTCATGCTTATACAGCCAGGTGATGAAGTACAGCCAATAAGATATACTTGTATACCTACATTTTTAATCTGCTTTGAAGAAGGACCATTTGGCAAAGTAGAAAACGTATACCGAAAAATGAAACGACCATTTAACGTACTAGATCAAGAGTTCCCGGATATGAAAATATCTCAGGCTATGAGGTCTAAGTATGAAGGCAACGATACTGAAATGGTTGATCTTATTGAAGGCACATATAAAGATAAATTAACTGGAAATTATTGTTATCAAATTATTGATGAGGCTGGACAAGAAGAGCTTGTTTACAGAGATTTAAAATCTTTTCCTTGGGTAATTGCCAGGTACATGAAAGCATCCCAGGAAAGATATGGAAGAGGTCCGGTATTAACTGCCCTTCCCGATATTCGCAGTTTAAATAAAGTTAAAGAGCTAATTTTAAAATCTAGTAGTTTATCCATAGGTGGAGTTTATACGGCTAGTGACGATGGAGTATTGAACCCAAGTACAGTGCGTATTGTACCAGGTGCAATTATTCCGGTTGCTAGAAATGGTGGTCCCCAAGGTGAATCTCTAAAACCTTTACCTAGACCTGGTGATACACAACTTTCACAGCTAGTAACTGGTGAGTTAGTTGCCTCTATCAAAGCTATATTGATGGATGAAAGTCTTCCACCGGATACTATGTCGGCTAGATCTGCATTAGAAATATCTGAACGTATGAAACAATTATCTCAGAACCTGGGTGCCAGTTATGGCAGATTGATAAATGAAACGATGATACCGGTTGTTAAGAGAACTTTAGAAGTTATGAATGATGTAGGTATGATTGAGCTACCTCTAAAGGTCAATGGCTTGCAAGTAAAGATTGCACCGACTGCCCCACTAGCTATGGCACAGAACATGAGCAAAGTAGAAGAAACACTTAATTTTATGCAGATAACTGCACAAATGGGTCCTCAAGGACAAGTCTTCTTAAAACAAGACAAACTAATAGATTACATTGCTGACCAAATGGGAGTGCCGGCTGAGTTAAGAACAACACCGGAAGAAAGAGAGCAGTTAATGGAGCAAGCCATGCAAATGGCACAACAACAAGGGCTAATAAATGAACAAGCAGAACAACCAGTTGAGGTCAATCAATAGTGAAGGATGGGAAGGATTAACTGATTTAGAAGTTGATAACAAGCCACCGGAAGCCTCAGAACTCGATAAAAATTTTTTTAGAACATTTCAAACCGAAGATGGTGAGAAAGTTTTACAATATCTCAAGACATGCACAATAGATCAACCTACCTGGACACCAGGTGCTGATGCTTCTCATGGATATTTACGAGAAGGTCAAAATTCTATCATAAGAGAAATTATCAATAGACTAAGGAGATGTAACAATGGCTGAAGACAATCAAGGCTTAATGGCTGGAATGGAAGCTGAAGTTAAAGAAGAAGAAATACAAGATCAAGGCATGGCTACGGCTAATCCAGGTGATGTTGTAGAAGGTGAAGACATTGAAGGTGTAGAGTATGAAAGACCTGATGAGTTTCCCACTAAATTTTGGGATGAAAAAGAAGGTCCTGATATTGAGAACCTGGTTAAAAGTTACAACAATTTAGAAAAGAAACTAAGTGAAGGCAGACCAAAAGCACCTGAAGAGTATGATATTACTGCCTTAGAAGGTGTAGATTCAGAAGATCCATTGCTAAAAGACTATACTGCCTGGGCTAAAGAAAATGGTGTTCCTCAAGAAGCTTTCTTAGATTTAGCTAAAAAGTTTGTCGATATGGGTTATCAATCAGAACAAGATGCCAGGTTAGATACAGAAAATGAACGCAAGCTATTAGGTGAGAATGCTAACGAAATTATTCAATCTAATATTAACTGGGGCAGAGGTTTAGTTTCTAAAGGTATATTTACCGAGCAAGATTATTCAGAGCTTGAAGTTCTAGGTGGTACTGCCGGTGGTCAAAGATTGATGCAGAAACTTAGACAGATGCAAGGTGAAAAAGAAATACCAGTTGTAGCTATTGCCGGTAATCAGTTAGACAAGGAAGAATTATTTGCCAGGGTAGCTGATCCAAGGTACCAATCTGACCCAGCATTTAGAAGGCAAACCGAGAAAATGTTTGAAGAAAATGTGCCTGGTTAGTTGTACAAAATCTAGTTGTGTAATCTAGTATTTACAAACTATTTTATTTTTGATACTAATTAAGTGATCGATAACTCCCATGAGCCGATCTGACTAGGGATAATTCTCTACGTTGCTAGACGTTCTAGTAGTCGAAGGTCGGATTTCCGGTAACCAAAGGCGAATTAATTTTAACCTTTTGATGGGAGAGCTATAATGGCAACCACTCTAAGTAATGCATTCATTACTTTATTCGAGGCAGAGGTTCACCAGGCTTACCAGGCAACTGCAACTTTGAGAAATGTTTCTCGAATGAGATCAGGTGTTACCGGTAGTACTGCAAGATTTCCAATCCTCGCAAAAGGAACAGCTTCTGTAAGAACACCTTCTACAGACGTAGTTCCAATTTCAGGTCAATTCAGCACAGCAACTGCTACATTGACTGACTATATCGCATCTGAGTATTCAGATATTTTTAACCAAGCAAAAGTAAACTTTGATGAAAGACAAGAGTTAGCTAAGTTAGTTGGTAATGCAATCGGTAGAAGAGAAGATCAAATTATTATTGATGCTCTTATTGCTGGTTCTGCCGGTACTACTGTGGCTAATACTGTCGTAACAAGTGGATCTGCAAGTGCTTCAGACCTTAACGTAGGAAAGATTATTTCTGCTAAAAAGGCTTTGGATACTAACTCTGTACCACCTCAAGACCGACACATGATTATTCATGCAAGTTCTTTAGCTTCATTATTAGCTGACGAAAGAGCAGTTAGTTCAGACTTCATCCAACTTCAAGCTTTATCCCGTGGTGAAATTCAGCAATTCGCTGGGTTTAATATCCATATGATAGGCGACAGAGATGAAGGTGGTTTACCAAAAGATGGTTCTAACGACAGAACATGCCTAGCATTCCACAAAGATGCTATTGGTTGTGCTGTAGGTATAGCTCCAAAAGTTGAGGTAAACTACATTCCTGAGAAAACTTCTTTCTTAGTATCAGCAATGTATTCAGCCGGTGCAGTGGTAATCGATACTGCTGGTCTTGTTGATGTAACTTGTAGGGAGAGTTAATCATGGCTTTTAGTAGAACCGGGATAAACCCGATAGGTGGTCAATCCAAAAAAGGAACAGCCCCTCAAATGTGGACATACACATCAGCCGATGCAATAGCTACTGTTAACACAGCCGGTTATTTCAACGACATGACAAACGAGTTGTCTGTAGGTGATGTTATATTCGTACATGACAGTAACACTCCAACAATGAGTATTGTGATGGTTGCATCCAATGCTTCAAGTGTAGTTGATGTTACAGATGGCACAACTGTCGCTATGACAGATAGTGACTAATAACTAATCTAGGGGGCGAATGTTCGCCCTCTATAACTTTAGGCGAGGTGCGTGGATTATGGCTGAAGGTGATACAGACGTTTCGATTTGCTCTCAGGCACTCCTCCTCTTAGGTGCAAATCAAATCACAAGTTTTTCGGATGGAACAGCCCCTAGTTCGATATGCTCAGTTTTATATCCACGCATTAAGTCACAAACCCTTAGTATGTATCATTGGTCTTTTACTCTATCTAAAACGATATTAGGTAGGTTAGCGACTACTCCAACAAATTTTTATTCTTATGCATATCAATTACCTTCAGATATGTTTTTAGGTGTTCCAAGAGTTGTCTATACGTCAACATCTACATCAGCCCCTAATACTACAGAATATGAGATCCAGGGTGATCAGCTACTAACAAACCAAACAACCATAGTTGTAGATTATCAAAGACTAGTATCTGAACAAGATATGCCCTCTTACTTTATCCAATTATTAATATATCAGATGGCTTGGCATTTAGCTGAACCTATTACCGACCAAATAACTAAATCTGATTATTGGAGAGGTGTAGCCCTGGGAACAGCCAGCGAAAATATGCGTGGTGGTTATTTCAGACAAGCTATCAACATAGATGGTGCCGGGCAGTCCAAAACAGTTATTGCTGATTATTTATTAACTGAGGTTAGATCTTGAGTAGAATTACACAATACCAATCAAATTTTACTGTAGGAGAAATAGACCCTCTTTTAGTAGGTCGAATTGATATACAGCAATATGGATCAGCTTTGAGTAAAGCTCAAAATGTTGTTGTGCTTCCTCAAGGTGGTTTTGAAAGAAGACCTGGTTTAAGATTTATGTTGGATATAACATCTCACCTGGGTGGATCATTTACGACTTTAGACGGCATAAGGTTAATACCTTTTGAGTTTAGTACCACACAAGCTTTTATGCTTGCCTTTGTTAAATATGATACAACTAACACCAGGGTTTTTTTCTTTGCTAATGGTGTACAGCTAACAAACATTAATGGGTCAGGTGCTGATTATCTTGTATGTGCTTTAGGTGATATAGACCTGGATAGAATGTATTATACACAAAGTGCTGACACACTTATTTTAGTACACGAAGATATGCCCCCAAAATCTATTGTAAGAGGTGCTAATAATACGACCTGGACATTTGCTACTATTGCTCTAACTAGTCCTAAAGTTGCGTTTACTTTATCAACTAGCAATCCATCCGGAACAATTACTCCTGATGCTATAGATGGCACTGTAAAGGTAACTGCTTCAGCTTCTGTTTTTACAACAAGTCATGTGGACCAATATATAAATGTTTTAAGTGGTTTTGGTCGAGCTAGGATTATAGAAAGAGAATCAGCTACAGTTGTAAAAGTAATCACTGAGTTACCATTTTTTAAAGCTGATGAAGCTATTGCAAATAATGCATGGGAACTAGAAACTGGGTACGAGGATGCGTGGTCAGGGTCTAGAGGTTATCCAAGAACATGCTCTTTCCATGAAGGTAGATTATATTTTGGTGGATCTAAGACTTTACCTAATACTTTGTTTGGATCTAAGGTTGCTGATTTTTTTAATTTTAAGACAGCCGAAGCTTTAGACGATGATGCTATTTTAGCTACAATGAATACTGATAGTGTTAATGCTATAACGGCTATGAGATCGGGCAGAGATTTACAAATATTTACAAAAGATGCAGAGTTCTTTGTTCCTCAAGCTAACCTAGATCCAATTACACCTTCTAATATTGTTATTAAAAATGCTACCCGTAGAGGATCTAAAGAAGGTATTATGCCAGTGTATGCTGAAGCTGGTACATTATTTATTCAAAGAGAAGGCAAAGCCCTTAGAGAATTTTTATTTAGTGATGTTGATTTAAACTACCAGGCTAATAATATATCTTTACTTGCTAGTCACTTATTAAAAAGCCCCAGGTCAATGGCACTTAGAATTGCCACTAGTACTGATGATGGTGACCTTTTATGCATTACAAATAACACAGATGGCACTATGGCTGTCTTTTCTATTTTAAGGTCGCAAAACGTAGTTGCCCCGGCAGAGTTTATTACAGATGGATTATTTCTAGATGTAGCCGTTGATGGACCTGACATTTATACAGTAGTGGAAAGAACTATTGGTGGATCTACAAAAAGATATATTGAAATGTTTGACGATCAAAGAACGACAGACAGCAATATACAATATTTTTCAGGAGCTACTGCACCGGACCAAGCTAAACCAAGTAACACGACATGCTCTAGTTTATCTCATCTTGAAGGTAAAACTGTAGATGTAATTAGAGATGATTTTGTGTTAACTGACAAAACTGTTTCATCCGGTGCTATTACCTTAGATGCAGTACCTAGTACATTTGTAGAGGTTGGGCTTCCCTATTCTGTAGAAGTTAAGACATTGCCGGTAGAGCCAAAATTAAGTTCAGGTGTTGTAGTAAGTAGAAAACGTAGAATCTTAGAGGCAACAACTTTAGTAGATAGAACCCAAAACCTGGCTGTTAATGGTTTTGAACTCCCCTTCAATTCCTTGCCTTTTACTTTGGGTTCTGCCCCCACGACATTTACCGGGAGAAAAAGATTGGCTCCTTTATTAGGTTATAGTGATACAGCACAATTGACATTCACAATGACACAACCCCTCTTTGCTACTGTATTGGCTGTAGAGTACAAACTTAGTACTGGACAATAAAATGACAGTAGCTGTTGCATCATTAGTACTAGCCGGAGTTTCTGCTTATGCTCAGATTAAGCAAGGTGAAGCTACTAAAAAGGCTATGTACAATCAAGCTGAACATAAAAAATTAGAAGGTAGAGTTGAAGCTGTAAAAGCAAAAGAGCAAGGTATTCAGGTTTTAAAAGCTACTAACAAAGCTTTGGCTTCAGTTGGAGCAATAGCCTATGCCGGTGGATTAGAGCCTTCATTAGGAACACCCCAAGATATTGGAACATATTCAGTTCTCAACCCTGGATTAAATGATTTTATTACATCTAAAGACAATGAGTTCTTAGCTATAAGTACTGCCAATGCCCAGGCTGAAGATCTAAGGTTTGCCGGCAGACAAGCAAAGAAAAAAGCTTATATTGGTGCTTTTACTACGATGGCTAATGCTGGTTTAAATTATGCATCTTTAGGATCTGCCCCGGCTGGCACACAAACGGCATCATATCCTGGAATGAGAACTGGATATCAAACTGGTAGAACTGCTGGAACTTATACTAGGTATTATGGTTATACAGATAACTCAGGTGTAGGAGTTGGTTAATGGCACCTCGTTCTAGATATTTAGGCATACAACGGCAGATTGGTACAAGTGGATATCGAGGTCCTTCCGGTGTTGGTATTCGTGAAGCTCAAGGAGCCTCACAGATGCTTGTTAGTGCCTTGGATAATATGTCCAACTATTTTTTTAAAAAGGCTTCTGTGCAAGCAGAAAAAGAAGGTGCAGAGTATGGTGCTGAAAACCCTATTACTGTAGATCAGATAAGAGAAAGTGCATTAAATGGTACAGACGTAACAGATAGATTTGACGATGATACAATATTTGGAAGATCAGCTAAAAAGATAGCTATAGAAAGTGTTGGCTCAGATTTAGCTTTAAGTGCCAAAAGAAAATTTTCAGATTTAATATCCAAAGCTACATTAAACAATGCTGACTTAGCTGATGTTAGTAGTGATCTAAAAGCAATTACAAATGAATATTTAAAAATAGCTGATAGTGTATCTCCTATATTAGGCAGAAAACTATATGCTGAACTAGGTGTTAACTCTTCAGCACATTACAATGCTTATTCAAAAGTTTACGCAAAAAAATCACTAGATCAATTACAGACCGGCACAGCTTTAAATTTAAACATGGATCTAAAGCAAATGGGTATAGAGCTAGATGCCGTTCTTAATTTTGAAGGTAATGAAGATCAACTAACTGCAAAAATATATGGTGCCGGTTTATATCAAAATGGCAAACTACTAGACAAAAAAGCTAGAAATAATGCTGAATTAAAAAAGTCACCAGGTTTTGAAATAAGTAAAAAATACGATTACATCTATAAAGCTTCTAAAGGTAAATACACCAAGACTATGATGGAAGGTGCCGTAAAGGATTGGGATGATAAATGGCTTGAGGTAAGAACAAGTACGATTGTTAGCACAGCATTAGAAACTAAAACATCATCTGAACTGGCTATGAAAATACAATCAAACCAAAAAACCGGTAATGTCAAAATAGATGCCATCTTAAATGGTATGACTGATGAACAAAGGCTAAACGTAGCTAAAGCTATTAGAACAGAAAAGTCTGCACAAATAAACTTTGAGAATACTATTCAAGATAAAAAGGATGGTGATGCAGATAATAAAATAGCTGAACTAGAAGTGGAGCTTTCTAAGCAATTAGCATATGGAGCTGAAGACAATTTGAATGACAAGCTTTTGCAGTTAGAAGCATTAGCCCCTGACAAATATAAAGATTACAAAATCAAGTTTGATCAAAGTGGTGGTCTTAGAACTGTTAGTGATTCCAGGGTCAAAGCAGATTTAATACAAAAAGTATCAACAGATAATTTAAGTTTCGGTGAACTAGCCCTATATCATAGCAAATTATCCTCTAAAGATTACACTGACTTAGCCGGTAAAGTTGAAGCAAACGAGAATGCAGAAACTAAGACAGCAATGAGTATTATAGCTGGTGAGCTTGGCTTTAGTCCTGAAGCAGAAATAATTGGTGAGCAAGATCCTAATTTTGAGAAGATGCAAGTGTATAGAAGAATTAAAGGTAGGGTCGAAGAAGCTTTACTGAAAGCTAAAAAAGAAACTAAAGACTTTGATGCTGTCGCTATTGCCAGGGCTGTATTTGCTAATGAGAGTGAAGCTATACAAGTCAAAGTATATGAAGGCAAACTTAGTTCAGCAAAAGCTGTCATTGATAAATTTGCAGACGTTTATCCAAACAAAGGCATCCAAAAAACATATACCAGGGCTGAGTTTGAAAAAGTAAAGGGTATGTTGGTTCTATTACAGTCTGAAGATAACAAAGATAAAAGACTGCAAGATTATAGAAACAAACCAATAATTGATGCTGGAGTTCAAGCACTTACAAATGTTTTATCAAGTAGTAGGTTACAGTAATGGCAGAGAATGAAATAGACGTATATAGCGAGATTTTACTGTCCAACAATATCAGGGCTAGTGGTTCAGAATATGAGCAGTCCTGGGATGGTAAAAAGTCTAAGATCAATATGCCTACATCTATATTTGAAGACGTTGTAGACACAGCCGGTGACGTTGCTGAAACTGTAGGAGATTTTGCAACTGGTGTTGTTAAAGGGTTGCCACAAGGAGCCAGCAAAGCCGGTACAGAAATAATGGATACATTTACTGGTCAATGGTTTTCAGAAACAGCTATACCTTGGATGAACGAAAACATACCTGGATTAGATTCAGCAAACAAAGCTATAAATGAAACAATAAAATATGATGGTACTGCACAACAAATCGGTGGCATAGTTGGTGAAGTTGGAACTCAGATAATAGCTCCAGGTGCATTAGCTACTAAAGGTATACAAGGTGCAAACTTAGGCAGTCGTTTTCTTACCAATGTTCTTGGCTATGGTTTAACTGAAGCCCTGGTTATACCAGCTAAAGATAAAGGCTTAATAGAAACAGCTATCACCCTGATATCAAAAGATAGTGAAGCAACAAAAGCTTTATTAGAAACATTAGAAGCCGACAAAGAGTTACCCTATTTAATTCAAAAATTACAAAAAACACCATTATTACTATTAGAAGGTGGTGTTATTGGTGAAGGCATATCTGAAGGTTTAGGATTACTAATAAAGTATGGCAAGAACAGCCCTATGCTTAGAAGCTTAAAAAGTGGTGTTAAATCTCAGTTTCAAAAAATTGGTACAAATGCACAAAACAGACTAGATGCAAATGCTGGTACAACTACCCTATCATCTATGGGTGGTGGTGAAATTGATACTGCTATTGATAAGGGATTATCTAAACTTGCACCTAAATTAGAGTTTGCACCTGAAGGAACAAGGGCTAATAAAATGCCCTCACCTTTATTAGTAAAAAATAATAATCCGGCAAATGTAATATCACCGGTGACACAAACTTTTATAGCATCCAATAAAAAAGCAAACTTTGCTAATATTGACACAGCTTTAGAAAATAACCCTGAAGCATTAAAGACAAATGAAAATTGGTTAAAGTTTCAGAACGAAACAATGGGTGGTGACTTTTTGCCAGTGCCACCATTACAAGCAGTTAAATATGCAAACAATGCTAAATTAATGGCTGATAAGCTAAAAAAACTTACACCTGATATGAAAGCTGGAGTTGATGAAGGATTTGGATACGTTGATAAAATAAGAACAATGTATAAAGCAGAAAACGTAGATTCAAGAATTACGGCTGATTTATTTATATGGGGCATACTTTCAAGAGGTGCTGGACCAGTACAACAAGAAAGTGCATTTATTGATATTATAGCTGGTGCAAGACCATTAATAGATAAAGCTGTTAATGGAACATTTACAAAACAAGATCAGGCAACCTGGGAAAAAACTATAAATAAATTATTGCCTGAAGGATCACCAGGTAAGCAAGTAACACAAAATGTTAACGCAACCGGGCAGATGTTATTTGAATTAGGCAAAAAGGTGCCAGGTTCAAATAAAACAGTTTTACAAACATTGCATGACATGATGAAAGACCCGAATGTACCAGCTAAACAAATAAGAAGAGAGTTTTTAAATTTAACTGAAGGTGCTGGAATAGATAACAAAGTTGTTAGTTTTATTCTGCTTGTTGCTGGTCGTGATGATGTTTTAGTTATGGATAGAATACAAGGCAGACACTTGTGGGATGATGGTACATTTAAAGGCGATAATATATACGATGGCATTAGAAAAGAAGGTACAACAACAAAAGAAGGTATAGTTAATGTTATGAGAGGTCCAAGAGGTTTACTCTTAACAGAAGCCTTAGAAGATGGATTAAGAAATAATATTAAAGAAACATATGATATTTTAGGAAGACCTCAAGATGCAACACTAGGAAGATGGCATTGGGAAAACTGGGTTATTGAAGGTGAGCAAGTTGTATCGCACTCTACCCTTAAAGGTGTAGCAGATAAAAATTACTTTGGATTGTCAGTTACAGAAGGTAAGCCTGGAACATTTTCATCAGGTGCAAAATACATAAAAACACAAGATGGCACCTTTTACGAATATCCTTTATCTGATGGATCAACTGTCTTTATGACACCAACTCGTCAAAAAGAATTTGAAAGCTTTATTAAAAATCCAAAAAATGGTATAATTCCAAAAGGGTTTAAAGTAACAGAAGATAAGGAGATACCCTGGTATGAGCGAGAAGGAATTGACAGAGGAAAACTCGATGACACAGCAAGACGATTATCAAACGCAAAACCAAACATTGAGGGAAGCTTTGATGGGTCTAAGCCAGGTGCAGACCCCCTTTCAGGCAGACGAAGCGATGGACAACAAGCTGTCACAGACAACCGATTTCAGGCAATCAATAGCCCAGGAAATAATCAAGGACAATCCGGACCTTACAGAAGAGGAAGCCCTGAAACAAATGAAGGAAATGGGCTACTAACATTTGAGGCTAATCCTGATACAGTATCTAAGTATACAGATGCTGGTCTTACTGTACCAAAAATCACACAAGTTGATGCTAAAACATCTGCACAAAAATATAGTAACGATATGGCTGAAGCTATGTCGAAGCACAAGTTTGGCTTGCAAGTAACAATTCAGAAACCTGAAGATTTATTAGATGCTAAATTATTTAGAACCGAGCATGGTGGTGGTTTTGCCATTAAACCTGATGGAGATATTGTAGGTGTATTTAATCCAATAGATG
>Ga0209634_1001626_pt1 | contig 16332 bp, 9 predicted proteins | sample LinPmetageLP40_FD_184043 | JGI IMG/M metagenome (GOLD analysis project Ga0209634, IMG submission 184043) | Marine viral communities from the Pacific Ocean - LP-40 (SPAdes) (version 2) | ecosystem: Environmental > Aquatic > Marine > Oceanic | place: Pacific Ocean | collected 2010-08-26
TCATCCCATCTAGCCTTCAAAATCAAAGTGCCCCAATAATAGGTGCCAGCAGTCTAGTTTGGAATAAATTAAGACAAGAAGAAAACAAATTAGTGGTTTAATTTGGCAAACTTACACACAGTGATTACTTAATGGTCACTGTGTTGTAAGGTTGTATTTCTGTTCCATTTTCAAGAACAATTACTTCACCAGATAAATTATGAAAGATACTTATTGACTTGTCTTTATAAGTTCGCTTATAAGCCAGGGCATTTGAGTTTTCCACAGGAATAGTTACGATGTTTCCTTTTCTGAGGATTTCATTTTCATTTCGTTCTTTGATGAGATTTTTATAATGATTGAATATTGAATTACTATCAAGCATTTGCTTCGACACTGGTACTACACTGCTGTCGTTTGAATATTTCGCTGCCATCCATTTTGTTCTTGAAGTATCAATTTCTTCTGAAGTCCATATAAAAGGTTCCCTGATATTTTCGTCTGGTTTCATTCCTAGCATGCCAATTTCTTCACCATAATAAATATATGGAGACCCTGGTAAAGTGAGTAAAATACTAGCAGCCAACTTCGCTTTATTAATGTCGCCATTCAAGTTGCTCATGATTCGGTTTTGGTCATGGTTGCTTAAAAATATAGCGTCCAAGAAATTAGGGTTTACGTTCTTAAAACGATTCGTATTTTCTAAAAATCCACCAATCAGGGTCTCTCCTTCTATGTTTTCCCACCGAGGCCCAACAATGGTGCTGGCTACACTTTTCTCTTGATTTACTGTTTGACTAATGCTACCAGCCAAATCGAAGTTGAATAACGATGGAAACCCATTGGTGAATTGTGCAGCTACATCACTGGCCGCCCATACTTCACCCACAATGTACACATCTGGTTTTATTTTCTTCATCTCGTCTCTATACTCCGCCCACCAGTTATAGCTATCTTCCAGTCGTTCGTCAGGAAATATATGTTTTGCAGCATCTAATCGGAAACCGTCTACGTCAATATCTGTCAGCCAAAACTCACCAATATCGAATATCTCTTGTTTCAGTTTTTCACTATCGAAGTTTAGATCGGGCATACCTCCCGAGAAAAAACCGTAGTAGTGCTCAGCCGTAGTATCTCCATTTACTGCATGCCATTGCGTAATATTGTCCGAATCTTGTGTTATTTCTTTTTTAGCAATCTGGTCAGCAATAGAATCTTTATCTGCCCAAACATAGTATTCACGATAAGGGTTTTCTGATCCTTTGGAAGCTTCTTTGAACCAAGAATGTTCTGAAGATGAATGATTGATAATCATATCGATCACTACCTTGATATTTCTTTTGTGCGCTTCGGCTACGAATGTTTTGAAATCATCCATCGTACCATAATCCGGATGTATACCGTAGTAGTCAGTGACATCGTATTTATGATAACTTGGAGAAGGCATGATTGGCATCAGCCACACCGCGCGAATACCCAAGTCCTGCAAGTAATCCAGTTTGCTAGTGGCTCCAGGGAGATCTCCTATTCCATCTCCATTGCTATCAGCAAAAGATTGGATGAATATTTCATAACATACGCCATCGGGCCACTCATTCATATTTTCATTAACAGTAATGTTAGATTCCGAAGAAGTTGATTCAGGTTTTGTGCAGTTTGATAAGATGACAGCTGCTAGGCATAGGATTGTAATTTTCTTCATATTATTTATTTTTTTGACATAAAAAATTATTCGATGAAACACGAGGATCACAATATCCTTGCACGGCACTTATTGAATTTGTGCCTGATAAGTTAACTGGTGGAAGAGTATATTCATTTTCTTTCGCATACTTAAATAACTCTCTTGGTGGTTCACCCCGAGCTGTACACACATAAAGATCAATATCACCATCATTGTCGAAGTCAGCAGCCGCTACATCAGAACCATGAACATCTCTGGTTACACTTGGTAGAAATTCTTTGGTCGCAGCCACATCTATAAAGGTGGTTTGACTAAATGAAATTAGCGAATGTGAAAATATAAAGACAAAAGTTAAGTTAATTTTCATGAAAAGTTAAAAGTCGAAGTGCGTATTCATACTTATAAATATTACTGACAGGCTTTCAATATGAGTCCCCTCTTTTTAGCTACAACTATTTTATCATTGGGTTCAAACACCTTAGTACTCATAAGATCTTTGAAACAGTTCTTATTCACCTCTGGTATCTCAATCGTTTGCTCAAGGTTACTATTATTAATTACTACAATAAGTTGTTCATCTTCGTAGGCTCGCTCAAATACTAACAGACCATTTTCATCATCAACAAGCAACGTTTTGTACGTGCCTAATTGTAACGCTGAATTTTTTCTCCTTATATGAATAAGCTTTTTGTAGTGCTCGAATAAGAATTGATTGATTTCTACTTTATCTGGTTCATGTACTGACCCATCTGCATTGAAAACCTCATCTTCATAACTGATATCCTCCCAAAACATTGGTTTTCTACAGTCAGGGTCATTGCCACCCCACATGCCTGCTTCATCGCCATAGTAAACCATAGGCGCACCTACATAGGTCATCTGCATGATTACAAATAACTTTTGTAGCGTAATATCTTCAGCAGTTGGTTTCCGTGTTGAATAATTTGGGTTATCCAGTGCCTTGGAAATATTAAAGTACTCACCCCAATTTCTGAAATTACCTATCCCTCGATTCACAATATGTGATCCTATTCTGTTGGAATCATGGCTCCCGAATAGATTTTGAGAAACATAAGCTACTCCTTGAGGATATAGATCTCTGAGTTTTTTCAGGTTATGATCATATTCAGTTGCTGATACCCTCATAGAATCAGGGTTGAAAAAGAACTCAGCAGAGGCAAAAGCAAAATTATAATTCATTTCGCCATCAAACTCATCTCCCTGCATATATGGTTTTACTTTTTCGGGCGTATCCACAATTTCGGCCGTCATATATGCCTCAGGATTGATAGACCTTACATGCTTTCTCCAATCTTTCCAAAAAGGGTGGGCAATGCAAAAAGCCACGTCCAACCGCCACCCGTCAATACCAAATTCATTTCCCATGCCTTTGGGGTTCATCCATCGATTGGTAGCATTATAAATATATTGTTTTGGCCCTTCTACGATTCCCATGCTGTCTTCTTTTAATTCCGGAAGTGACTTTACACCAAACCAGCCTTCATAATCAAATGTAGTTCCCTCTTTAGGATCATCCCAGGATTTAATAATGAACCAATCTTTGTAAGGCGAGTTTTGTTGATTTTTCAGCACATCCTGAAAAGCAAAGCTATTATACCCCAAGTGATTGAATACGCCATCAAAAATAACTTTCATGTCCCTTTTATGTACCTCGTTGATAAGCTTCAACACGAGTTCATCTGCACTTGTCCAAACCCAGGTAGAAGAATCCAATGGGTTTTCAGTAGCTATCAATTTCCGATCTCCTTCTGGATCGGGTCCAAAATTGGGGTCAATGTGATGGTAACTTTCTCCATCGTATTTATGAAGTGACGGAGATTGGAAAACAGGATTTAGATAAATGGCTGTAATCCCTAAATCCTGTAAATAATCTAGTTTGTCAATAATGCCTTGAAGATCACCACCGTACCTCCTCCTTAAGAGGTGCTTCCACATTTCCGGCTCACCATTGTCTTTTTCATACGCTAAAAGTTTGTACCAATCAGTACCCCAAGGGTGTATTTGCCAGGACTTTGGTGGTTCTTGCGGATCGGATCCCGCAATATCACTTACAGTAGGGTTGTTACTGCTATCTCCATCTCTGAACCGCTCTGGAAATATTTGATACCATACCACTGTTTTCGCCCATTGTGGAACAAATTCTTCATTTACAACATTTTGTTCTACGTTGTCAGTAGCTTGATTACAAGCTATAATCAAGGAAAAAAACAATATTCCCAATACAATGGATTTAGTCCATTTCATTATTTTTCTCCTCATCATCTTAGGTTTTGTAGTGATACTACATTTACATGCCTTTCCACCCAACAGGGTGCTATTATTTATAAATAAATTATTAGGCTTACTGCCCTTTCAATATTTCAATTAGTTCGGTATTTATGTACACTGTTTCACGTCCTATTTTTTGTGATTTTAACACGCCAATATCTTCCATTTTCTTTAAGTATCTCGAAGCTGCTTTCCGCTCAACGCCAAGTTTGTTTACTACGAATTCAATTTTAGAATAAGGGTGTTCAAATAGTAATTCAACAAGCTCTTTACGGTAAACTTTATTTGCTTTCTCTTGTACAATTAGTATTGTTTTCTCAAGTAGTGTTTTGATGGAATTAATCTTTTCTACAGTTCTATTTGAGGTTACTTCAATTGCTTTAAGAATATAAAGAATCCAATTTTCCCATTCGTCTTCTTTATTGACCCGATTCAATAATTTATAATATTTAGATTTATTCTCATTTATATACGAACTTAAATAGAGTATCGGGATGTCTAATAAGTTGTTGATAATCAAATATAGAATGTTTAATATTCTACCAGTTCTTCCATTTCCATCATAAAAAGGATGGATGCTTTCAAATTGATAGTGTAAAACCGCTAAATTGATTAGCGGAGATAAATCACTTTTCCCGATATTAAAATGATCTAGAAAATTTGATAATAAATCGAGTATTTCGTCTTTTTCTTGTGGAGGAACGTAAACAACTTCTCCTGTTTTATCATTTTTCAAAACAGTTCCTCCCATACTCCTAATACCAGCGTTATTTTCAATAATAGTTTTTTGTAACGCTACAATATCTTTTTGTCTTAAAAACCCCTGATTGCTAATAATATCGGCACCCAAAAAGATTGCTTTTCTGTAATTAATAACTTCTTTGATTTGTGAAGATTGTTTTCCCTTTGTAGAAAGTGCCTTATATAGTTCATCCTGTGTTGTAATGATATTTTCAATCTCAGAACTGTCTTTTGCCTCTTGTAACACCACTGCATTTATCAACATGGCTTGATTAGGGATTGTTTTTGCAATTCCCTTTAACTCTCCCAAAGCACTTGATGATTTACTTACCTGACGTAAAATTTCCAGCGTTTCTATAGTCTCTCGTTTTGGTGGTAGTTTTTCAAGTTTCTTAATAGGGTGCATATTGTCTCACGTTATTTGTATATGTACTAAAATTACAAAAAACACACCGTGTAATAAAATTATGTTGCATTTTATCCTATTAAGCAACACATCTTGAGAATAAGGGAAGCAATTTTTGAAATTACCCAACTTACTAAACTATGATGTACACACCAACATGACACTTAGTGTTTGTCCCGAAATAAAGTTTACAGAATAGGCGAAGTTATTTTGTTTGCTAATAAGGCAAAAAACGCAGGCATAGCACCGCTATGGCGAGTATTTTTAACGAAATTAACGAGCAAAAGAACAAGACTAAATGTATAGTTTATTTCGGGACAAACACTTACTACTCCTTAATAAATTTAACGATCCCAGTATCAGAATCGTCAGCCAAAATAAACGTATATATACCTGTTGGCAATGAACTAACATCTATCGAAAAACTATTTTGATTTAACACATTAGCCTTTAATACTTCTTTGCCAAGAACATCAATAATAACCCATGAGCCAGATTTATTCAAATATTCCGGATTTGCTAAATGTATGTTTAAAGTAGAACTTGCAGGATTAGGATAAACTTGCAACCCCTGCCTGGCTTCCGTTTTATCTATGCCTGTAACAAGGTCTATTATCTCCACTTCAGGTACGTGAAGCTTTTTATCAGTGAAAATATGAAATTCACCGGGTTTTAAAAAAAGAGGGTTATTCACATTGGTCACTTGTATTTCTTTGTTTTCGAAGAAATCATACCAGGTTCCTGTACTGGTAAAAGCAGGATTTATTTCGCCATTTACCAAACCATAATTACCTATTATAACTACACTGGTATCGGCATTGCTGATATGAATTGACTTTAGACTACCACTGGGTTGCCATGTAAAGTTGCCTTTGGTAAATACATCGTATTTATTTCTAAGGCCTATTAGTTCTGCGTAGGTATCATGTAATATTTTTCGATTGGGATCATCCAAATACTCCCATAAAATTGGTTTTTCGCTGGTTCGTCCACCTTCATCAATGGAAATATCATACCCATATTCGCCAAATTGCCACAGTAACTTGGGCCCTGGAATGGTAAAGAAAAAAGCAGCGGCTGCACCAGAGCGTTTAAGTGCCACCTCTAACGATTTTACATTATAACTACCCGAGCTATTACCGTATTCTAAATTTCTATACATTTGCCGTTCTTCATCGTGACTTTCCATATAGGACATTAAATTATTATTTGCCCAATCTCTCGTTTTGTAATATCCCCATTCGATGGATTTGCCACTGGCATTTCCCATTGTCATTTCATTATAATCGTAATTCATATTACCCCATAATAAAATACCGTAATTTGCCAATTCCTTTTCTTCTGAGTTTTCTGCCAAGTGTTCGAAAATAACAATAGCATCTGATTTTTCTGCCCAAATTACATCTGCCATTCGCTTTAAATTGGCAATTCTGGCGGCATCGTATAAGCTGCCCCAGTTATCGCTGGCATTGCTTTTGAACACATTGCTAAACCCTTTGGTAAAATCGAAACGGAATCCGTCTATTTTATATTCTCGTAACCAATAGGTATTTACACTATCAATAAAATTTTTAGTGTAAGCACTTTCATGATTAAAATCGGCACCCCAATTCGCATCCACATTTTCAAAATTATCATATTCATTATACCATGGATTATCTGTAGAGGGGCGGTTACCGATATCGTTCCAGTACATCCTAACCATAGGTGAAGATTCTTTGGTATGGTTTAATACTAAATCTATAATTACGGCAATCCCCCGGCTATGGCATGCATCAATCAGGGCTTTAAAATCATTTTTTGTGCCATAATACTTATCCGGGGCAAAGTAAAAATTAGGATTATAACCCCAACTGCTGTTAAATTCAAATTCATTGGTTGGCATAAAGTGGATGGCATTTATTCCTAAGGAATCAAGATAGCCTAACCTTTCCATTACGGTTTTATAGGTATGGCGTTCATCAAAATCGCGTATAAGTATTTCATACACTACCAACTCTTCATTTGCAACCGGAGTAAACGAAGTGTTTACCCAATCATAAGGCTGCTGGTCTGTTTGTAGAACAGAGGCTCTAAAACTTGTAAAATCAGTTGGGTATTGAATTAAATCAGGGTATGTTGCTTCATCAATATATTTATCGTCCCAAGGGTCGCTTACTTTATCAGTATAAGGATCTGCCACCCTGATGGATTCATCTACTAAGTATTGAAACACATATTCTTTGCCTGATGTAAGCCCTGTAATTTCTAGCCAAAAGTATTCTCCGTCCTTTTTCATTTGATAAGCAGGCAGAATTTGCCAATTATTAAAATCACCTATTACATATACCGATGTTTTAAATGGAGCTAAAAGCGATAAAGTTACTTTAGTAGGATCGGCATCGTAATTAATACCATTGATAATACCTTGAGGGCGTGGCAATGATTCAGTATTTACTCTTACAAAATAATTAAAAGTAAAATCCTTTGTTTCTGTTCCATTAGTAGCCGATAAAATACCATCCACATATTCTCCCTGTGCTTCTGTAGCTATGTGCTCATAAGAATAATCTTTAATCGAAGTTTGAGCGTTTACAATAATACCTCCTATTGTCAACGTATAATCTACAACTTCATTAGCAAATGCAGTAATCAAAATCTGTCCGTTTTGATCAACAAAATGAGGGTTATTAACAGGTGTATCTAATCTTACGTCTAAACCACCTTGAGAAACATCAATAAAAATATCCCCATTGGAATCGTTCTTGCCCTCTTCAGAACCATCTGAATTTCTAAAAACCATCCCGAGACGGTAAATAGCTGTACCTGATGCCACATTAAAATAAGAACGAGGTGTAATTGTTATTTCCCATTTATCACTTTGTCCTGAAACTTTAATCATCTCACCTACTCCATCGTCCTGCCCCCAATTTCCCACTACATTTTCCCATACTGTGCTGGTAGAAGATTCCAATATTGCACCAGCATGCATATAAACTTTAGTAGCCCCTTGCAGGGCAGATGTGCCTAAAGTAGCATCATAAATGATACGAACAGACTCCTCTGCTGTGAAAAATTCAGGTTCTGTGGTTACTTGGGCATAGGACAATAATCCTACCATAAAAAAGACAAATATTAAAAGTATTTTTTTCATTCGAACTACTTGCTAGATGATTTTTTATATTTAAAAAGTAAAGAATATATAATCAAAAACTATAGATTTATTTGATTACGACATTGGTATAAACTAAAAGGTAACTGCATTTAAATTAATAAGACCTTCCATTGAAAATAGAAGGTCTTATTAATGTTCCATAAGTTTCTAAAATTATAGTATGGTGTATGTATAACCAGCCACAGGGTCAAGGGTCATAGTTATAGTATATGTGCCGGCAGTGACAGCAATATTGTCTCCACCTGCATCCAAAATCCCATCTGCACCTGTATCTCCATAATTAATATCCCAAGCATCATTCTCTCTGAACTTAATTTCGCCATCAACAAGTGTAATATCAACAGTCCAAGTATAGTTGCCTTTTGTTGCACTACTTAGCACCATATTAGAATCGGGATCATTCCACCCATTTGGAGTGGCAGAACCAATAATAGCCCAATTCGACTCTGTTACTGAATAAGTTCCTGCACTAAAGTCCACAATTATCCTGTAAAAACCATCAACAGCAACAGTTACATTATCTTCCTCATTTTGTTCTAATACACCAGGATTTCCAGGACTCATCCCCCAATCTCCTGCCCAATCTTGTATCTCTAAAAACTTAAACCCTCCATCATCTGCAGTTAGGTAAGCATATATCTCAAATGTTTCACCTTCTTTATATGTAAATGGTATAGAAGAAGATGGATCCCAACCCGCAGAAGTAGAACCACCCACTAAATACAATTCAGCTAGAGTGAAAGAATACTCCCCAGTAGTAGGATTGAATGATACGGAATAAAGTGCCGCTACGTCTATTTTAATATTATCAGGACTTCCTACTACTGCTGTTCCTGAAGGAAAATCTATTCCACCCCAATCTAAGTCCGAAGCATTGCCATTTCTGAATTTAACTTCACCCACAGTTAATGGAATAACAATACCAAAAGTACCATCTCCATTGTCGGTCATATCGGCATCAATTCCCCCATCATTACCCCATCCATCACCTCCTGTAACACCTATAGTGGCATCACCTATGATTCCGATAGTTGTATATTTTACAAAATCTATTGTATACTCTCTTGATTTATCGTTAAAAGTTATGCTATATAGACCTTCTGTGAAGTCTCCGGCTAAAACCATATTATTACCGTACATCTCAACTTTGCCGTCCATTTCATCATCACCAAAATTCACTCCACTGAAGTCCGACTTTTCCGAAAATTTGAATTGGTCTTGCGGCATCAAATGAATCCCCTCCAAAAACCAGGTATTATCGGCTGTTTGAGAAAATTCATAATCTGAACCCGTGAAATTATTGATCGTACCCACAAAAAACAAACTGGTTATATTTTGTTCATAAAGTACTGAGGGTTCAATGGTATATTCCAATGTCTCGTCATTGAAAGTAACATTTACCAAACCTGAATGACCACAGTCAGAATTTAAATCGGGTTCACCTGTTGTCAATTGAACAACACCATCGCAATCAGGATCACCCCAGTCTTTATCACCCCAATCTTTATCGTTCTTAAACTTCCATGGACCTCCATCCATGGTAATCTCTTTTACTTCCCAGGTATTGTCTCCAACTAAGGTCATTTCATCCCATCCCCAGCCGTTAAAAGTACCTGCTACATACATTTCTAAATTATTGGCAGGAAAATCCAATGGTGTCAAAGAAAAACTATAATTTTCTTCAATTACCTGATCTTTCGAGTCTTTGGCAGAATAACTAAGATTATACACACCTATAGGAAGGTCTAATTCGGCCAGCGTAGCTTTATCCACAACTACAGAATCTTTAGTGCCTGACAAATCTTTTGTTACAGTAAGAATCTCAGTTCCTTCATCATCACTTAAAGTGACTGTAGCACTGTTCAATGGAGAAACCGCTCCATCGACAAATACAATCTTTATTTCAAATTTTGACTTAGCTGCAGAACCACCGTCTGAAGGTGTTGCGCTTAATATGCCCGGTGCAAAATCTGACCCTGCAAGTTGATCTAGCTCATCTCTACATGATGTGAACAAAACCATCAAGGAAAAAGCAAATAGAATTTTATTAATATGTTTCATATTATGAATTTTTTAAACTTTAATATCCAGGATTTGGCTTCAGTTTGGGGTTAGCTATTAATTCTGAAGCTGGAATAGGAAAAATATCTAAATAGCTGGAGGTAGTAGTGCCAGCTTGTACATTTCCTTTCCAAGGCCAAATACCGTTTTCTGTAAATTGATTAAAACGCACAAGGTCTGTTCTTCTATGCCCTTCCCAGTATAGTTCTCTGGATCTTTCATCCAATATAAAACTAAGTGTCAAATCTCCTGAAGCTACGTTGCCTGTAGTGTTCCCATAAGCCCTCTCTCGAAGCAAATTGACATAGCTAGTGGCAGTAGCTAAATCTCCACCTGCTCCACCTCTCACTACAGCTTCAGCATAGGTCAAATAAATATCAGCAAAACGGAAAATTGGAAAATCTGTATCAGGATGATTTAAATCTGAACCAAAATTTCCAAACTGATCTAAATTGGTGAATTTGGGCACCGCATATCCTTGCTGAAAATCAACCAAACTTTGAATCTCTTTAGTTTGGCCATTAGTGTAAAATATTGCTCTACTATCTGTATTCCCAGTAATATCTGCAAATTTATCAACAAAAGCACTGGTAGATCTAATACCACCCCATCCGCTATTTACACCATAGTCTTCGGGAACCATCTCTCCACCAATAGCTGCATGAACCAGAAAAGTAGTACCTCCCCATGTTTGAGTAGTTACTCCATCATATAATGCTGCAAAAATAACTTCGGGTGAAAGATGATTATCAGCACCAAAATTCTGTGTGTAAATCGGATTCAATGAATACGCTCCAGAATTAATCGCTTTAGTACAAGCAGTTATTGCTTCTGTATTTTTATTTGTTCCAATATATACTTCAGCATTTAAATATAGCTTAGCTTGAAGAGCCCATAAGGCTCCCTTATCAGCTCTCCCATAAGGTCCGGCTTTAGGGTCATAAAGTGCCGCTTCTATTGCAGTGAGTTCACTTTCTATATAATTAAAAACCTGAGACGGAGTACCTTGATCTGGCGCAGTAGCACCAATAGCTGCTTCTTCTGTATAAAAAGGAACATTCCTAAACAAATCAAGACCATGATAATATGCCAAAGCTCTCAAAAATCTTGCCTCAGCCTCAAATCTTTTTATGTCTGCTTTTTCGGCTGTAGTAAACCCTCTTTCTGTTAACTTAGCATCAGTGGATTCCCTGATAAATTCATTCACCAATGATATTTGATAAAAAACCCTGTAATAAAATGCTTCCACAAATTGATTACCATCAGTCCAACCTTGAACATTTAAGTCTTGAATGCCATCATCTCCCCATTGCACTTTTGTTTCATCTGTTGGCATCTGCTGAAGATACCAATATGTCCTGATGTACTGGGAAAATCCCTCATCAATTCCTTTTATGTCTCCATTCCCAGCAGGACCCTGTTGCCCAGATACTGATAATCCTGCATATATTTTTGCAATAAAGGATTCATAAGCTGTGAAATCGTTAAACACAAGATCTCCTGAAGCTAAATCTTTTGGAGCTACCTCCAAATCCGTACAAGCCGCAAAAAAAGAGAGACCTGTAATTAAAACTATTTTATATAAAATTTTCATTTTCTTCTTTGTTTAAAATCCAAAATTTACACCAAAGGTAAACGTCCTTGCTCTAGGATATGGATCATTATCCACTCCATCATCAACTTCAGGATCTAACCCAGAATATTTACTTAATACAAACAAGTTTTGTGCTGTAACATAAACTCTTGCATTTAATCCTTTTAACTTATTAAGAGAGTAACCTAGTGTGATATTGTCCAATCTAACAAAAGAAGCTTTTTCGACATAATAGTCTGAAAAATATTGAGGCTGAGTGTAATTAGTTTCTAAAACTGAACTTTGCATATTATTTACATTTGCTCCAATGTCAACCAATCTATTGTAGTACCCTTTCGATGAGGCAATATTATTATAAACATATCCTCCAAGGTTTGAAGTAAACGTAAAATTCAAATCAAAATCCTTATAGTTAACCGTGGAACTAAAGCCTATAATCAAATCCGGAGCTGCATTTTTATACACTCTTCTATCTTTTGCATTGATGATGCCATCTCCATTTTGATCCACATAAATATCTAAGTCATCGGCATTGCCATCATCATTATAATCTACTCCATCGGGAAGAGGATTGCCATCTGCGCCCTTTTTATGCTCAAACACATAAAAAGAATTAATAGACTCCCCTACTTTTAATAACTGTATTCTATTACCGACAGCCCCACTAAGACCAGGCCCAAACTCATATCCTTCAAAATTAGGATCATCAACTCCGTCAAGACTGGTAATCTCGTTTACATTTCGTGCCAAGTTGGCTCCTATAGACCATCTTAAATCTGTGTCATCTTTTATTACGGCATTTAGAGATAGTTCTATGCCGCTATTTCTCATTCCACCAATATTTGTTGTTACCCTATTAGAAAGGTTAGTCCCAGCTGGCACTGCTACTTCAAACAACAAATCATCAGTGTCTTTTATATAGTACTCTAATGAACCATATAGTCTACCTTGCAAAACCCCGAAATCTAAGCCGAAATTGTAAGAAGTAGTCTCTTCCCATTTTAAGTTTTCGTCATACGAATTGGGTCTCAATGTGTTAATATTTCTATTGCCAAATGAATATTGCGCTGTACTTTGACCAGGCGTATAAGTAGGTAAATATAAATAATTAGGAATTTCCTGATTACCATTCACTCCATAACTAGCCCTGATTTTCAAATCACTAAATACCGACTCCAATGAACTCATAAAATCTTCATTTATAATTCTCCAACCGACAGCAACAGAAGGGAAAATACCCCATTGGTTATTAGGTCCAAATTTTGAAGACCCATCTCTTCTAATAGATGCCGTCAATAAATACTTGTCATCATAAGAATAATTTGCCCTACCAAAAAAAGCTATCAACGTGTTTTCCTGAGTTGAAGAAACCGGTTCTATTTTACCTGCTATGTTCGCACTATAAAAGCCAAAGGCATCCGAAGGCAACCTGTATGCTCTATATCCCTGAAAGTCACCTACGAATTCTTGATATTCATATCCTGCTGTTACATCAAACTTACTATCACCAATTTCCTTTTCATACTTTAAATATGTATTCAACATAGGGTTCACTCGATTCATGGCCTCATGCCTTACTTCTCCTGAATCCAATTTAACTTCCCTCAAAGTACTTGGTCTAAATCTCCTCCTATTTCCTGATGTAATATCATAAGCTAAGTTAGTAGTCAATGAAAGTCCCTTAATTTGACTAGGACTGTACACAAACTGTACTTTACCTAAATTTCTAAAGTACTCTCCAAATTCTTGATTTTGATCCAAAGCAGAAATAGGGTTGTTCGGTGCCAGATTTTGTACAGGGTACTCAAAATACCCACCCAAATCAGTATTTGAAGCATCATAAATAGGCTGAGTAGGATCAAACTCCAGTGAACTGCCTATAACTCCTGCACTATACTGATCTTTAGTTCTAGAAGCTTTAATATTTACATCTACCGCTAGTTGATCATTTAAAAATGATTGATTAAAATTAAATGCAATACTTGTTCTTTTTGTATTTGAGGTCTTAACGATACCATCTAAATCTTGATAACCCAGTGATAATCTGTACCCACCATTTCCCACACCACCTGAAAAACTGAGATTATGACTCTGCCCAACAGCCGTTTGAAGTATTTCTTCTCTCCAAGTAGTATTCGCAGAGCCTAAATCTTCTAATTTAGAAGGTGCTTTGGCAGTAACTACATTGATATATGCCTCTTTATCGAGCATATCCACTGTTCTCACATTATTAGCTACTGAAAAATAACCACTGTAAGAGACTTTGCTTTCGCCTTTTTCACCTTTTTTGGTCGTAATAATAATCACACCATTGGCAGCTCTTGAACCATATATAGCAGCTGCAGATGCATCTTTAAGTACCGTTATATTTTCAATATCCTCAGGAGCTAAAAAATTTAATGGGTTTCTACCACCAGATTGTCCCCCAGGATCATGAGGATCATTTAATATCGGTATTCCATCTATTACAAAAAGAGGTTCGTTTCCTGCAGTTATAGATGTACCACCTCTAATTCGTATTTTAACTTTCCCTCCTGGCTCTCCACTGTTTGGCGTTATACGAACACCAGCAAGTTTACCTACCATTAATTGTTCTGGAGAGGTTATAGCACCTCTATTAAAATCTTTAGAACTCACAGATTGAATAACTCCAGTAACATCAGCTTTTTCTTGTTTTCCATATCCAACAACTACTACTTCTGAAAGCGTAGTGATATCTATCACCAAGCTAATGTTAATAACAGTTTGGTTACCAACTATGACTTCTTCAGTAGCGTATCCTATATAGGAAAATAACAAACTGCTATTACTCCCCGCAGATAGCGTATAGTTGCCATCAATATCAGTAATTGTACCCAGAGCTGTACCTTTTATGATAATGGAGACCCCAGGTATTCCTGAGCCATCTCCACTATCTACTACCTTACCAGACACGCTCTTTTCTTGTGCAATTGTCACAAAGGATATGCTGGTAATTAGAAATAAACTAAGTAGAATTTTATGTTTCATACTTTTGGAATGTTTGTTTGTTTAAGTTTAGAAAATCATCGCAATCGATTAAATATTGACCAATGTTAAATATGAATTACCTTTTTAAGCACGATAAACATGAATTTTTCTCCGCAAACGTCTTCGCAATCGTTTGCATAAATACTATATTTGAAAATGATTTTCGGTAACACTTTTTAAATGTATTTTGAAGACAATTGCATATCAAATTAATTATACCCAACACACTTAAGAGTACGCCTATATGAGATCAACCAATGTCACTATCAAGGATCTGGCTAAAAAGCTAGGTGTATCTGCATCCACCGTATCTCGCGCGCTAAAAAACCATCCGGACATTAGTACCGATACTAAAAAAGCAGTCAATGATCTTGCAAAGCAACTAAACTATCAACCCAATACGGTCGCATTAAGTTTAAGACAAAGTAAAACAAATACCATAGGTGTGATCATTCCTGAAATAGCGCATTTCTTCTTTTCAACAGTGGTCAGTGGAATTGAAGATATTGCTTATAGCAAGGGATACAATGTGATCATTACCCAATCAAATGAATCTTATGAACGAGAAGTGATAGATACACAAGCATTGTTCAATTCCAGAGTAGATGGAATCCTGATATCAGTAGCGCGAGACACCGAAAATTTCGATCACTTCACTAATTTGATTCAACACAACATGCCGTTGGTGTTTTTTGATAGGATCATAGAAGGGGTCAATGCCAGTAAGGTAATCGTAGATGACGAGCAGGGAGCGTATGAAGCCACGCAGCACCTCATCGAGCAGGGGTACAAACGGATCGCGCACCTAGCAGGGCCCGCCAACCTGATTATTAGTCAAAATCGACTCAATGGTTATAAGGCGGCTATAGCTGATAACAAATACTTGAAAGACGATAGTATTGTGAAAATATGTGGATTAGGCACCTATGAGGAGGCCGAACAAATCACTTATGAACTGCTTGATTCTCGTGTACCACCCGATGCCATCTTTGCAAATAATGATGTGGCAGCATATGGCGCGATGACTGCAATAAAGAAACGTAAGTTACACATCCCTAATGATATTGCCATTGTAGGATTTAGTAATTGGCGTTTTTCAGGGCTCATCCAACCAGCATTGTCTTCAGTGACACAACCCGGCTTCAAAATGGGTCAGGAAGCCACAAAATTACTATTAAAACAAATAGAGATGAAAGAAAGTGAAGACTTAGTCACTGAGACCATCACCTTAAAAACCAGCCTGCTGATTCGCGAGTCTTCACGCAGGAGTTGACCAGTTAATGCAAACGCATTTGACTTAGCATACGTCATTCAGAAGACGAAGTCTGAAGAATCTCATTATATCAATTGATGAGATTCCTGGAATGACTTATAAGTGTGTGTTATTCTCATTTTAGTCATTCCGTAGAGAAACG
>Ga0209634_1001630_pt1 | contig 16313 bp, 17 predicted proteins | sample LinPmetageLP40_FD_184043 | JGI IMG/M metagenome (GOLD analysis project Ga0209634, IMG submission 184043) | Marine viral communities from the Pacific Ocean - LP-40 (SPAdes) (version 2) | ecosystem: Environmental > Aquatic > Marine > Oceanic | place: Pacific Ocean | collected 2010-08-26
TTTTTTTGTATTATGTATACAATTAATAATGAAAATTATAAAAAATTATTTATTAATTCTCATAAATTAGCAATTAAGGAAAATGAATTAAAATATAAATCGACTGAGATAGCTGATCTTAAACATAAAAATATAGAAATACAGACTATTAAAAATAATATGGAAATTGAAAAAAATAACTATAGACAACATAATGAAAATGTTATTTATGATCCATTATATCCTCCACTAAAAAGAGGAATCCCAATAAATATTGAAACACGTGAAAGTGGTGGAGATTATCAACAATTAGGTATTATATCTAAAGGTGCTATAAATGATGATAATAAAACACCAGGACATAATACTGATAGTGTTATATTACCATTATATGGAAAACCAACATATAGAGGATCTAATAAATGGTTATATTATACTGAAACAGATAAACTTCATCCAGTTAAAATACCTGTAAATTATGGTGGAAAAGATTGCACGGATGATTATGGATGTGATGAAATTTATGATGGAAGTAATGTAACAATTCCATCATATAATGGTGATTTTACTGCTAAAATATACAAACTTAATAAACCTAGGTATATTCCATATATCTAGCAATTTCATTTTTATTAAATTTTAATTTAAAAATCTTATATATTAATAAGATGGACATAATTATTGTTTCATGTTTATTCATTGTAATTTTCTTTTTAATAATATATTTTCATGTCAAACAAACACAAAATATAACTGAAAAATTTAAAACAGAAGATAATAAATTATTTATTAAAAAAACACAAAATTATAAAAAAGTATTTCAAAATGAAAAATACACAATATGGATCCCTAAACCAATAAATGATTACTATCCTATAGGTAATTATATTACTTTAGATAAAAAACCTCCTAAAGAAATGGCTATTCTAGTTAAAAATAATATGGGATTAGATAGCAAAGATAAACCAATTAAATATGATATTATTTCTATAACAAATGATAATTATGCTATATGGAAACCTATAAGTCAACCTAAACAAATTGCTTTAGGTCATATAATAAGTAAAGAATATCCATCTAAGTATTTAATTAGATCGGTTCCTAAAAAATGGTGCGAAAAATCAAATGTTAATAAACTTATAACTACTAATAAAATATCATCTGTTGATAAAGGATATGAATTATGGAATATTGATGAATCTAATTTATTTGTTTGTAACAACTTAAATAACGATAATGTATCTAATATTAAAAAAGTATATAAACTTAATGATAATTATTTAGATACTGAAAAAAAATTATATATAAAAACAATAAATTCTTATAAAAAAATATGTTCCTATAATGATACTAAATTAAATAAAAAATTTTATATTTGGAGACCTATAACACCCAATAATTTTTGTTCATTAGGAGATATAATTTTGACACAAGATATTGATCCTAATAAAAATATTGATACAATTGTTGTTCATAAAGCCTTTTGTAAAATACCAATAAATTATGGAAGTAAAAGCATATATAAAATAAAACAAAAAAAAAAAAATATTAATATTTGGAGACCGGAACCTCATAATGATTATTATTTTTTTGGTGATATTGTTGTATTAGGAGATGGACAACCAGAAGCAGATAATCTAATTTATTCTATTTCAATTGATTATATTAAACAAATTAAAAATGCTACACATAAATTAGTTTATAATAATGTTAGTGAAAAAAATCCTTTAAGTATATGGTGTGATAAAAATAATTTTTTAACTGCTAATAATTCTTACAATATACCTAGTAAAAATAAGTATGAATTAAATATGAATTTTACTAAAACTGATTTTGATTCAATGGATATACGTAAACCTATAAAAATTATTTTTAAGAAAAAAAAAAATTTAAAAAAAATAAATAATAACGATTTAATAGATTTAGTTAAAAAAACATTATCAGATAAAATAGATATACGATATGATAGATTACATAATATGTCTATCAATAAAACCCATATAATGTTAAATATACATCCAAAAATAGCTTCTTCATCTGAACCAACTATTAGTAAATGTATTAAAAAATTAAGTAAATTTTTAAAAATTGAACCATTAAAAATTTATAATAAAAATAAAGATGTTTATTATATAAGTTTATTTAGAATATATACTAATGACGATGATAATATATTAGAAATAGATAACTCTCAATTTAATAGTATTATTGAGTAAATAATAAATTTTAGAAAATGTAAATTACAAGGTTAATTAATTTTTTTTTTTTTTCTTAAATCAGTAGAACTACATTTTCTACAATTTTTAGATTTTATATTTAATCTTGCGTAACATTTACGACATATCATTTTTTCACATGAATAACTTTCCGCCAATTTTTTTAAATTAGGTTCAATCATATTATATTTAGTAAATATATTATATATTAAAATATAATATTTAAATCAAATTTATAAATAATAATAAAATTTTGTAAAATATACTATGGATTTCCTAAAAAATGTAAAAAATGCGAAAGTATGTAAGGAATTATACTATTGTCCTATTCATTGTCATTTATATTGTTATGCTGGTATACAAGATGATTTCATTTAGAAAATATAGTTATTTTGTGTAAAAATTTTTATAATAAATTAGTTAAACGAAAGAAAGAATTAAATAATTTCATCTACAAGACCATATGATACACATGTTTTAGCATTTAGTAATAAATCTTTTTTAAGTAATTGATCTAATTGTTTAGTATTAATATTTGTATATTTACCATACATTTTTCTAATATCTTTTGTTAATAATTTTAGATTTTTCATTTCATCTTCAAATTCGTGCATTTTCCCCCAAAATCCACTAGAAATATTATGAATAAGCATATAACTATTTTGTGTAATTTGTCTTGTTTTTCCTATCATTGCTAATATTGTAGCAGCACTACATGCTTGCCCTTCTACAATAGTATTAATATTTATTTTATTATTTTCTATAAGATTAATACATGATAATATAGCAAATATATCTCCACCACCACTATTAATATGAACCCATATTTCCACATCAGTATCAAATTGAATATTCAAAACTAGTAAATCTTTAGTTAGTTTTTTAATTATTCCTGTTAATTCTAGTATACTTTTTATAGAAACATCTGAATAAAAGTAAATATGATTATCTAAAACTTTAATATATTCTTCACCATCTGCCTCTTCTTCTTCATCATCTAAAATATATTTTTTCATAGAAATAGTATTAGAACGTGTATTTCTTTTAGACATATTATTATTAAAAAATAATGTTTTAAATAATTATTCAATTTTTTATTTTAATTTCATTTGATTTAAGTATTATTTTTTTATTTTTTTTTAGGACAATAAATAATCTTATATTTTTAGTTCCTTTATACTCTAATTTACATAAATAATTATTATGATTATGATGTATATTTATGTTAAATTTATCATGATTCAAATCTGATGTTAATTTAAGGGATATTAAATTTGAAGATATATTATCTAAATAATTAAAATATAGGTAAAAATGACTATCATTTAAAAATTTTGGATCATATGTATATTGTATATTTTTATCATAATTAATTATATTTAACTTTGGGTATTCTAATAGAGTAGAAGAATTTTTATAAAAAGTATAATTAAGAACATTATTATAATTTTTTAGAAGTTTTTGTGAATTAAAAGCAACTGTTTGATTATTATTTATATTATTTATATATTTATTTTTTTTTTTTAAATTTTTAATACCATAGTTATTTAAAATATTATATTGATCTGTATTATTTAAATTATATGGTAAAGTATTTTTTGTAATAAGTAAATTTTTATTTGTTGTTTCATCGTTCAATTTATCAATATATTCAATCAAACTATCTTTAACTATAACATATTTATCACATTTTTCTTTTTTTAAATCAGATGATTGTGTAACATTTTTTGTAGTAAAATTCTCAGTATTTTTATTATAAAATATTATAATAATTAATATAACTAATATAATTAAAGTTATAATCATTAAAATAACTATATAAATTAAATTATACTTTTAAAAATAATATATATAATATTATTAATGAGTAATACAGATGATAACTGGTCATTTGCTGATAATTTTACATGGGGAAATTCATATCCTAGATGTAATGCTAAAAATCAAAGTCCTGTTAATATAGATACTGAAACAACACAATATTGTAATTCTTTATGTGATTTTTAGCATATATATAAATCTTCAAAATGTTATGTAAATTATAATAATAATTTAGTTAGAATAAAATATTCAAGTGGATCATATTTAGAATATCAAAATATACTTTATGAGTTAAAAGAAATTACAATACATGTTCCTACTTTACATAGTATTGATAATTCAAAATATGATTTAGAAATATGTATGATTCATAATTTAAGCAGTGATAATAAAACTACAACAACATCAGATACACCAAATGGTGTTATTTTATGTAGGTTATTTGAATCAGGTCCCCATTATGGATCTACTGAACAGTTTATAAATCAAGTTATTAATGAATTACCTAAAGAACCTATTTATTATGATAAAGAAATAGAAGTATCTAAAAGTTGGTCAGCTAATTTACTTATACCTGAAAATAAATCATTTTATATGTATGATGGAAGTTTACCATTTCCTCCATGTGATGTTAATTATAAAGTTATTGTTTATGAGGATATTGGATCAATAGGAAGAACAAATTTAGATATTTTTAAATTAAATTTAGGAGAAAATATTAGATTAACTCAAGATTTGGGTGATAGGATTATAATGTATAGTCCTTATTATAAAGACAAACAAAATTTTAACAAAGAAAAAATTTCTACAAATAAATTTTTAAAATGTAGTAAAAATCCATTAAAAAAATTACTAGTTAAACCTGAAATTATATTAGATGATAATCCACCTATAGAAGATGGTGGAATAAGTTCTGAAGTAAAATCATATTTAAAACAAATATTTTTATTAGTATTGATAATTATTTTATTTGTCAACGCTATAATATTTGTTAAATATTTATTTAAGTATTATTATGCTCAAAATTTATTGGCATTATTAGTTGGTAAATATAATCTTATAGGTGTTGAAAATGATTGGAAATCTGATTCTTGTGAAATTAAAAGAGATGGTAATTCACAACCTACAAATTATAGACAAAGACAACCTACAAATTATAGGCAAAGACAACCTACAAATTATAGGCAAAGACAACCTACAAATTATAGACAAAGACAACCTACAAATTATAGGCAAAGACAACCTACAAATTTATTTAGTCAGTCTTTCTAATTTTATTAACAATGATAATTAATTTCTAAATTATTTGAATTATTATATCCTTTAGGTTCATTTAAAGGTCCTTGTGCTGAAAGCATATTATTTGAACTTATTAAAAGTTTATCATAATCTGATACCATTCTTGTATCTGCTGCTTTATTTAAATTTGATGTTATCTCAGGACCATATTGAGCACATTGGTTTTTAATATTAACCAAATCACCATTATTGGCATTATTAGCTTCATTGGCATTATTAGGTTCATTGGCATTATTAGGTTCATTGGCATTATTAGGTTCATTGGCATTATCTGGATTCTCAAATCCTTCTATTAAAATATTCCCAACATTACATTCACATACACCTCCTGTTTTTGGGCATATTTTGGTTTCTTTTAAATATTGATTTTTTACTAAAAGTTCATTATTATTAAATCCACTAAGAGAATTTATATTTCTTCTTAAATTTCTATTATTAATATCAACTACATCATTATTAATTTTATTTTGTAATTTTGTAATATTGTCTGATTGTATACTATTTAATGGTAATATATTATTATTTGCTAAATGTTTAACTTTATCTATATTATTTAAATTTGAGAAACGTTGTTCATCTAATCTTAAATTATTTTGTGCTGAAACATTTATTCCAATATCAACTTGTCTATTATTATTAAAAGAATTGTTATTATTATCATTTAATGCCAAAAAATTAGCATATTCAGGGGTAATTGAACTAATAATATTATTATTATTATTTATAAAATGATTTGTTCTTTCTTTTAAATCATTTGTATTTTGTTCTTGTAATTCAATATTAATATCATTTAATAAACTATTTTCATCCTCAACTTCTTGTTCGTCAACTTCTTGTTCGTCAACTTCTTGTTCGTCAACTTCTTGTTCGTCAAATTCTTGTTCAACTTGCTCCTCTAATAGTTCATCTTCAACTTGTTGTTCAATTTGATCTTGTAATAGTTCATCTTCAACTTGTTGTTCGTCAACTTGATCCTCTAATAGTTCATCTTCAACTTGTTGTTCGTCAACTTGATCCTCTAATAGTTCATCTTCAACTTGTTCTTCAACTTCATCTTCAATTTGCTGTTCTAATAGTTCATCTTCATCTTTTTCATCTAAATCTAAATCTAAATCTAAATCATTTGTTAAATTATTTTCGTCAATATTATTATCGTTATTTTTTTTTAATTTTTGAACTGCTAATACAAATCCTATAGAAAGAAGTAAAGCTTTAATTGGATCAACAAGACATAAAACACAAATCATTGTTATTAAAGATAATCTAACTAATGTATTATTTAAAATATTTAATACATTATTTGGCATGTATTGAATACATACTAATAATACAATTATAACAACATTTAAACCATAAGAAATATTCTTATTTAATAATTTATTGTATGATTTTGTTGCTAAATTAATTTTATTATTAATCATTTTTGAAACTTTTGTATTAAAATTAGATAATTTCTTTAAACTATTAGACATATAAATTATATATAGATTTTATTTTTTAAAAATTGATATAAAATTAATTAAAATAAATTAATTAAATGAAAACAAATTTAAGTAAAAGAGGATATTCAATATTAAAAGAAGAATTATCATCTTCGGAAATTTTAGAATTAAGAAAAGAACTAACAGTAAAACCGTTTGTTAGTGCTGATTATGGTGTTTCACCTAAAGCATTTCCTATATATTGTGAAAGTGTCCGTAAACTATATTTACCTAGATATTACGCTCAAAAAAAATATGGTCTATCTTGTGAAAACAAACTATTAGGATTTAAAAAAACAAATATTAATTTTTCTAAGTCTCTTAAAGAAAAACAAATTCCTATTGTTGAAGCATATTTAAAAGCAGCAGAAGAAGTAGGTGGTGGTATTATTTCTGTCCCTTGTGGTTATGGTAAAACTGTAATAGGTTTATATATTGCCGCAAAATTAAAAGTTAAAACATTAGTTGTTGTCCATAAAGAATTTTTACTTAACCAATGGAAGGAACGAATAAAAGAATTTTTACCTAACGCTAAAATAGGTCGTTTACAAAGTTCTGTTATTCATGTTGAAGGTTATGATATTGTTATAGGAATGTTACAAAGTATCTCAATGATTGAATATAATGAAACTATATTTTCAGAGTTTGGACTTGTAATTTATGATGAATGTCATCATTTAGGCGCAGAAACATTTTCTAGAGCATTACTTAAAACGTGTAGTAATTATACATTAGGTTTATCTGCTACACCTAAAAGAGCAGATGGATTATCTAAAGTATTTGAGTGGTATTTAGGTGATATAGTTTATAATATTAAAAAAAGAGAAGACAATAATGTTGATGTTAAAATGTTAGTTTATTCAGATGAAAATGATAAATATTCTAAAGAAATTCTTAATTTTAAACAAAAACCTAATATGGCACAAATGATTAATAATATTTGTGCGTATCATCCTAGAACACTTAAAATTATTGAATGTTTATCTATTTGTCTTAGAGAAGGTCGTAAAATTTTAATGTTAAGTGATAGACGCGATCATCTTAAAATATTAAATGAATTAATACCAAAAATTGATAATGGTAAATTTACATCAGGATTTTATCTAGGTGGTATGAAAGAAAAAGATTTACAAGAAACCGAAACAAAAGATGTTATTTTAGGAACATTTATGATGGCAAGTGAAGGTTTTGATTGTAAATATCCTCTTGATACTATATTTTTAACATCACCTAAAAGTAATATAGAACAGGCTGTAGGTAGAATTTTAAGACAAGAAGTAAAAGACCGTAAATTTATACCATTAATATATGATATAGCAGATGACTTTTCACTTTTCGCAAAACAAAAATTAAAAAGAGTAGCTTTCTATAAAAAAAATAATTATAATATACAATTTTATGATAAAAATAATAAAGAAATTGAAGTATATATTCCATCTAAGGGTGGACGAAAAAAAAAAAAAGAAGTTGATTTAGAATTTTTGGACTAATTTTAACTTAATAAAAATATTAATAAATTAAATTTATTCTTGTTTTATTAAAATTAATTATTGTTTTTATAAAATTTTTTTTTTTTTAAAATATTATTATATGTTTGGTTTTTGTGTTTGGGGTGAACTTAATCCGGTTTCTATTTTTTATACTATTAATAGACAATTAGCATATAAATGTAACTCGCAAATTCATAATCCACATATAACATTAGATTATAATATTGATATAAATAATACTAATTTATCAAATTATAAATTAGATAAATATAATAAAATAGGTAAAGTTTATCAAACTCAAAATCAAAATTTTTATAGTTTACAACAAGATTATTCAAATAAAACAAATACATATCATGTATCTTTGGCATATAAGGTTAATAAAGAATTTACAAACGAACACTTAAAATTTGCTAATACATTGGATATTCCAAAAATAATATATCCAGACCAATTATCTAAAAATATTTGGAATTGCGATAGTTTATTTACATCTGAATGGTACAAATTATAATTTTAGTGATATGAGTATTTTAATATTAAATATAATATATTTAAAGAGTTTCTAGTATATAAATTGTAAATATGGAAAATAATAAATTAGAAAACGAAAAAAATTCTGATATGATATCATTAGATATATCTAAAACTATAGATTATGAAAATGTAAAACAACAAATAGAATTATCCGAGTATAATGAAGAAAAAGAAAGTAGTTTAACAGAAATACAAACTAAAATTCAAAATTATAAAAAAGATCAACAATATAGATGTAAGCAAATTAAAAAAAGTGTAGATATAGCATCTAAAAATAAAGCAATATTATCTTTAAAATATGATAATGTATCATTTAAAATTAATTGTATACAAATTAGTGTTATAGTAGTTTCTGCTTTAATAACATTTATAGAAACATTAAATGCTTTATATGAATTACATATATTTGTTGGATCTGTAATGCCTATTTTATTTGCTACATATATTGCTATCGTATTATCTATTATGAGATTTTTCAAAATGGATGATACTAAAGAAACTTTAGGTAAAACATTAGAGAATTTTTCTTATATTATAAATAAATCTCGTAAAAGTAAACATCGTATTAAAAATTTTGATATTAATGAAAATAATTTAGATTTATGGCAAGATCTTATTTCAAATTATGAAAATGAGATATATGAATACATGTGTAATGTTCGTGAATCATTTGAAAATATACTTCAATATACTGAACGTGTTTATTACTCTCGGAGACTATTAAATCATTATGTTAAAAATGCGTTCGCGCATAAAAATATAGATTATGTAGATCAATTATGGATGGAACCTCATAGAGAATATGAGGAAAATTTATCAAGTTGTGATAAGTTTTCTCGATGGTTTTGTTGTGATAAAAAAAATAAAATAGTATATGATTATTTAAATCATTTGGAAGAAGTTATTATAGAAAAAGAAGGAAAAGAATACAAAGATGAATATAAAAATGAACTTGAACATGAAGATAAAAAAACTAATAATAGAACTGCATTAACATCTGTTTAAAGTAAACTAAATTATAATATTATATTATATAAATGAAACGATCTAAAAAAAAAAAATCAAAATTACATTGGGAATGGGAAGATAAAGAAGCATTAAGAGTAAAAGATTTATCTAAAATGATAGATGATAAATTTAAAAAAAATTTAGTAACTTATAGATCAAAAAAAGAGCATTTAGCAAAATTTATTTTTTGGTTTAGTAATGAACAAGATAAAACACCTGATGACCAAGGATATGTGTTTGATATTCCTAAAAAATCAAGAAGTATAAAAGATGGATTTAGTTTAAAGGAAGAAAAGGATTTACGTAAACTATTTTTGAATTCAAAATCAAAAATTAAAAGTGTAAAATTTGATAATGGATATCAGACACTTGAACATCCTACAAAATTATTAGAGAAAATTTTTCGTACAGGAAAAGGTCATGGACCAAAAATAACTAAAACCGCAGTTAAATTGAAATATCTTTTTCCACCCGAAGACTTGTTCTATTGGGGAAATACTCAATGTCAATCTAATGATAATAAAAAATGGAATTGTTATCCCCATAAACCAATATTATGCGTAATTATGGAAACAACTTTTATTCTAGAAAAAAAAAATATTAAAGATGCTATAATTGATATGAACTACCCATATTCTTTGGTAGATGATTACGGACAAGTTTATCATGGTCCTGGAAGCACTCAGTGGGAGAATAGTGAATTAGACATTGATCTTACTAACTGGGGTAAACATACTATAGAGGGAGTGTCTGGACAACAAGGTGATTTGGATGGTGTTTATAAGTGGAAAGAAGGTGGATTTCATTTTGGATTAAATGAAAAATGTTTTAAAATATTATTTTAAAGATATATCGTTATAATTTGATAGTATGAATAATTCTACACTTTTAAAAGAAGAAAAATTAGAGGAATATTTTGGATGGATTGGTAATTCTATTTTTATAAGTGCTCAAATGTTTCAAATAATTCATACATTTAGAGTTAAAAAAACACATGATTTATCATATGGATTACAAATCTTAATGATTATAGGTAATACTATGTACTCTGTATTTGGTTTAATAGATAACTCGCTTTCGATGTTTTTAGGAAATTTAATTACATTAATAATGACTATTATCCAATTAATACAAAAAATATATTATGATAGAAACTATTATAGTTCATATAATTTAATTAAGTAGTTTAAAGGTTATATTTATATTATTATTAATATGTCTACAATATCTAATATTAATATCAATACAGTTGATAAATTAATAACTCCAAATAAGTTAATAGAAAAATATCCTATTGATGATGATTTAAAAAAGTTTATTTTAAATACGAGAAATCAAATAGAAGATATTATTTATAGTAGAGATAATAGAAAAATAATAATAGTAGGACCATGTTCTATACATAATGTAGATGAAGCTAAAGAATACGGATTAATGTTAAATGATTTATCACAGAAAGTTAAAGATAAATTTTTAATTGTTATGCGTGTATATTTTGAAAAACCTAGAACTACAATAGGATGGAAAGGTCTTATAAATGATCCAAATTTAGATGATTCGTTTGATGTTAATAAAGGTTTAGAACAAGCAAGAGGATTATTATATTATTTAAATAAATTAGGTTTACCATGTGGATGTGAATTTTTAGATACAATAACACCTCATTATATAAGTGATTTGATATCATGGGGGGCAATAGGAGCAAGGACAACAGAAAGTCAATTACATAGACAATTAGCATCAGGATTATCAATGCCTATAGGTTTTAAAAATAGAACTGATGGTAATATTGAAATTTGTGGTGATGCTATAAATTGTGCCCAAAATAAACATTGTTTTATGGGAATTAATAATGAAGGTAGAGCATGTATCATTAAAACAAATGGCAATTATTCATGTCATACAATATTAAGAGGAGGTAAAAATGAACCTAATTATAGAAATAGTAGTATAAAAAATACTAAAAAGACATTACAATTTAAAAACTTAATACCTAGAATAATAGTAGATTGTTCACATGATAATTCAAATAAAGATTATAGAAATCAACGATTTGTTTTTGATAATATTATAAAACAAATTATTAATGGTGAAAAATCAATCAAAGGAGTAATGTTAGAATCAAACATTAACTTTGGAAAACAAGATTTAAAATATATAGGGAAAAAAAATTTAAAAAAAGGTGTATCTATAACAGATTCATGTATAAATTTTGAAGAAACTGAAGAAATTATATTAAATGCTTATAAATTATTTTAATTAAAATGATTTATTTTTTTTTTAAAGTATTCATAATGCTATTTATAGCATGTTTCATATTACCACCTCTGAATTTTCTACCAGAACGTGTTCTAGAACGTGGACCATAAGGAGGTCGTTTTTTACCTTTATTACTTCGTTGTTTTCTAGTTTTTTTTGAACGTCTAACCATTGTTTTTCGACCACGAAATTTAGCACCTGAACGTGTTCTGGATCTTGGACTGTAAGGTCCTCTTTTTTTGCCTTTATTGCTTCTAACTTTTCTACCTCCAATCATTTTATAATATAAACAAAGAAAAAAAATTTTTAAAATTAAATAAATAATTCATTTAATTTTTATTTGGAAACTGATTGAATTAATGCTGCTCCAATTTGACACATTGAAGCTTCTGTTTTATTAATCTTTTTATAATTTTCACGCCAAATATTTAGACCTTTTTTAACTCCAAATGTGTCTATTAATCTTGATAAAGATGTTTTATTAACTTTCCCTTTTTTTTTTTTAGATTTTTTTATATTTTTAGGTATATTTTGTTTATTAGATTTATAATTAATATGTTTATTATCAATCATATTATAATATAAAAAGAAAATCTTTCTATTTAAAAATTGATTTAAATTATAAATTATTAATTAAATTAAATTAAATTATTATGGATATTCATAATAATTTTTATACAAATTTAGAAATAAAACTAAAAGATTTTATATATAATTCTGAATTTGAATTTATAGATTTATATACATATTTATATAATTATTGCTTTGACGCGCAAAAAACAAAATATAACAATTGTAGAAAAGATATATTACACTTCTATAATACTATTTTTGAACGTATTAATATAATATTAACCAATTATAATTTAGATATATTAGAAAATATTATAAATAGTGATGAGAAACTAAAATTATTTGTAAATAAGTATAATACTTATAATAATAATTTAAAATGGTTAAATAAATTAACAGAATTCATAAATAATGAAACAAAAAAGTTAAATTCAATATATGAAAAAATAGATTATAATAAATATGGATTACAATTATGGTATAAAAATGTGACTTTAAATATATCAAAATATATTAATTCAACTATAATATACTATTTAGATTATGATAACTATGAATTAAAAGAAATAGATAATGAAACTCTATTTTATTTAAATGAACTTATTGATACTATATATTTTGCTGTAAATAAACAAATTATAGATCAAAAACTATTTGATATTAATATTGGAAATAGTGTATTTGATTTTATTGATTCAAATATTATTAAATTATCAGGTTCTTTACAACATTTATATTCAAATAATTACTTAAATTTAATAGATAAATATTATTATTTTTATGAAAATCGTCTTAATAAACTAAATTTGAATTATTTACAATTTAGAACACGTAATCTTTATAAAACTTATATATTAAATAAATTTACAGATGTATTTAAGGAAACAATTTACACAACACTAATTAAACTAAATTTTAAAAATTTAGATAATGAACAACTATTTGAAACATTACGATTGTCTATAAGATATATACAAGACTATAAATGTCTTAAAATTATATTTAGTAATTGGTTAAATAATAATTATAATAGTAAAAAAGATTATGATAAAAAAATAGAATTATTCTATTTATATAATCAAATTTATAATAAATTAATAAAAATAATTCCAACTGAAAAAATTAAAATAATATCTATAGTTTTAGATGAATTATATTTAAATGAATTAAAAACCGAGAAATCAACTATAGAATTATTTGATACATATATTAAAAATATTTTATATAATGATGATACATATTTACAAGATTTTACAAATTTATTATTATATTATTTTGAGAAAAATAGATCAGAAGAATTAGTATTCGAGTATTATAAGAATTATTTAGTTAGAAGATTTTATAAATATAACTTTAATAATGAATATATCAATATAGAACTCTCAATATTAAAAGAATTATTTAAAAATGTTAATACAATTAATATACATAAATTAAATATTATAAATAATGACCTTCATAACTCAAAACAGATTACAAAAGAATTCAATACTATTTATAATATAAATTCTGAGATACACATAACAACTATAGGTATTTGGGATATCTCACCTAAAAACTATATTTTTACTAATAATACATTCAAAAATGAATATTTATTATTTTCTAATACATTTACTTCATACTATAATTGTAAATATGATAAACGTATATTAAAATTTAATGATATAATCACTCATTGTATATTAGATTTTAGTATAAATAATAAAGTATATCATATAGAATGTCCTATTAAATATGCTGATATATTGTATCATTTTAATGATTCTGATACTATTAATAAAAAAATTGCTGATGAAAATAGTGATGTTTTAGATTTATTATGTCACTATAAATTAATTAAAAAAAGAGGTTTTATATATTCTATAAATTCTAATTTTAATTATCAAAAAAATAATTTTAAAATTAAAGGAAAACATGTTAAAAAAATAAAAAAAAAACAAGAAAAAAAGGAAATATTTACCAAAAAAGAATTAATTGAGTTATATATAGTAAGAACATTAAAACATTATAATTTAGACTATGATGATCTTTTAAAAAATATAAAGGAAAAGTTTAATTTATCATCAACCAAGATAAAAGAAATATTAGATGATTTAGTTAATAAAGGATACTTAAGTATGAAAAATAATAATTATTTATATGTAATTTAAGAGTAATATATTATATGTTAATTAATGAATTTAAATTGTTATTTAATTGAACCAGCAGAAAATTTTATATCATTACTATGTAAACCAATTTCAATCTATTTTAATAATAACAATGAAAAGGAAACATTATATACAAAATGGAAATTTAATTTTATTGAATTATATAATAATAAAAGTGAATTTTTATGTATGGCTCATACAGAACTAGATAATAAAGTGTGTGAGGAACATAAAATATTAGAAACAAATTACTATGATAATTATTTATTAGTAAAAAAAAATTTTCGTTACATTGCTGATACATTAAATATATGGAATAATCATATTTTAATAGATGACGATAATTTTATATTAAATATTGAAGATATTACGCACAACCCTAATAATAATGAAATGATATTTGATTTGATTAAAAAAGAAGAAGAACATAAACATTTTATTGAATTAAATATGTTTCGTTTTATCGTATTTATATATCAATATTTAAATATATTTGATGAACGCTCTATCAATAATAATTTATGGAATTACTCATTAAGATCAAGTTCATTTTCTTATAAATGTTTTTTTATTGGTATATTCACATTATTAATACAATATGTTTGGGTTGGATCATTAGTATATAGTGTAATAGATGATTATAATACAACTGATAGTATATTAATTATTTTAATATCAATATTATCTACTATATTATCATTATTATATAGTTATAATACTATTAAGTCCTATTTTTATTCAAGATATTTGTATAAGTTTTTAATAAAAATATATGATGATTTTCCTGAAATAGCATTAACTAAATCTGAACGTGCATTAGAATATTATAATAAAAGGAATATAACTATGAAAAAGTATCAAATAAAATATAATTGGTGGGCTGATTTTTTTTCCAACTTTATACTACCACTTGGAATACCTGTAATTAATTTTTTTATTATATTAGATTCTGAGTCTATAATTGATGCTATATTAAATTCAGTGGCAATTTTTTTTATAGTACAAATAGATGAAGATTTATATAATTATAGTGATTATGATAATGAGAAAAATAATATTAATTTTACAAGATGGTTAACATCAGTCATATATTGTCATTATTTTCCATTATTCAAAGATATTTTCCAATTAGAATCGGAAAAATGGTTTTCAAAAATATTTAAATTATCAAAAAAATATAAAAATAATAAAATAGGTGTTGATGTATACTATTAATTTATATTAGAATATATTGTTCCTATTAAATGACAAAATATTGTATTTTGTGTCGTTTCAATATCCATTTTAATATTTCCAACGAAAAATGAAGGATCAGATAGCATTGAACTTAATTTATCAAAAGCCTTCTTTTTAACGTCGTTATATAATGCCGACTCAAATCCAGAATTACCAAATAAATTAGCAATACCTGTTCCTATTCCCCTAGCCATATTTATTCCTACTGCTTCAGTAACATGAACTACACCTTTAGAAACCATATTTTTATTATGAGGGTTA
>Ga0209634_1001631_pt1 | contig 16309 bp, 22 predicted proteins | sample LinPmetageLP40_FD_184043 | JGI IMG/M metagenome (GOLD analysis project Ga0209634, IMG submission 184043) | Marine viral communities from the Pacific Ocean - LP-40 (SPAdes) (version 2) | ecosystem: Environmental > Aquatic > Marine > Oceanic | place: Pacific Ocean | collected 2010-08-26
GCCGTGGCGTTTGCTCGTTCTTGATATGTGCTGGAAGCACCTGCGGCAAATGCGTTAGCCCCCGTTGCTTGGGCCTGATAACCAAGTGCAACACTATAATTGGCAGAGGATAAGCAATTATAACCCATAGCTACGGCATAGGTAGAAGTGGCTTGTGATGTACGACCAAACGCAAGACTATCAGAGCCACTAGCCTTGGAATTTCTGCTCATCGCCACACTATTGGAACCAGTAGCCCCGTAGGAACTTGAGTTAGTAGCAATCGCTGCTGCAAAACTGTCTGTTCCAGAGGCGTAAGAACCGCCTAAAGCCATCGCTCCGTTAGCCGCAGTAGTCGACCCTTGGGTGGAAGAGTTTGCACCAATCGCAGACGAGTATGCGTTCCCTGCGTACGACCCCTTGCCCAACGCCAAGGCATAGTCATTTCCTGCGTAAGCATCTAAACCAACCCCAAGGCTCCCTACGCCAAAAGCAGACGCATTATAACCAATAGCAGTGGACGTAGTATTGTTTACGTCTGTGCTATACCCAATCGCAATGCTGTAATCTACGTTTGCTCTGACCTTTGCTTGCTTGCCAATCGCAATACTATAATCTGCACCAGACAACACACCGTAAGATGCGTCACCAATTCCTATAGCTACAGACCCTTGCCCCAAGACACGGGTGCTAGTTCCTAATGCAAGGCTATCTTGTGCAGTTGCCTGTGAATCGCTGCCTATAGACACTGCATTTGCACCAGACGCCACGGGAGTAGTTGCACCAGAAGCGTTGTCTTTATATAACGCTGGATCACCGCCACCAACAGCACTGCCACCTAGTAAGAGATCAGTACCATCAGAGCTAAGAACAACACCCCCGCCAGAACCTGTGTGATTAATTTCAATCTGTCCCATTACGCGTATGTAACCTCCGAAGTTTGTACGTTAGCTACCCACCGAATGTTATGACTAGCTTCGCCTGTAACTTGTATCTTTAGAGCATTGTTCGTGTTATCCGCAGACAGGGCTACTGCCCAACTAGAGGCATTTGTAGCAGCCATGTCCGATACGTTGCCAAGGGCTAATGTTGTAGTGCCGCCATCGTTGACCAACATGCCTTTAATCTCCCAACCAGCATGGGCTTGCGCCCCGTTCTGCATTGCGACTACGGTGCCGTGAAAGGTGATACAGGTGTCCGTAGCAGCTACGATTTGATCATTACTCCCAGCGGTGGTGTTGTTAGTAGTCAAAGCTGTTGCTGTGGCATCTGTAGTATCTGCTCTAAGAATATATTGACCACCTTGGGCGTCTCCGTCAGTAGCAAACCTACCTGATGCGTAAGCAAATTTACCTATAATAGTAGATTTAGCCTGAGTACCAATTGCAACAGAACTTTCGGCAGATGACGTTGAGTACCACCCTAAAGCTAAAGACTTCTCGCCAGAGGCAGCAGCAGATCGGCCTACTCCCGCTGACTCAGCCACAGCACTAGCACTAAAACCTAGTGCTAAACCGTTGTAATTCCCCACATTAGAATACGAGCCAATAGCAATGGCATTACTATGATTGCCTGTAGAAGCATACTGGCCCATTGCAATGCTGTTAGTACTTGCCGCTTTAGCTTGTTGTCCAAAAGCAAAGTTATATGAACCTCCATTTCCTCCTGCACCATAGCTAGTAGTATTATCCCCAATCATAGCAGAAAGATTTCTTAATCCCGCAGCCCTTGCCTTACCTAATGCAATTGCTTCTTCCCCTGTAGATACAGCCCCTTCCCCAATAGCAATTGAATTAGTACCTGTAGCTGATGGGTCTGTCCCTCCTGAACTGTCATTGGCAGCATAAAGGTCTGCACCAGAAGCAGCCTCTGCCCAAGTTAAACCGCCTGTATTGCCTGATTGAGCCGATAAAAAATAACCATTCGATGGCGCATTGCTGACTTGCAATCTAGCTTCATTGATCGCTTCCCCAGCAATTTTAGCTTGCGTGACTGCATTGTTTTCGATTTTTGCTGTCGTGACTGCGTTGTTTTCGATTTTTGCTGTCGTGACTGCGTTGTCTGCAATCGTCAATGCGCCAGAACCAGTAACCTCGCCTGTATGTGTTGCATTAGATGTGATTGTTGTAAAGGAAAGGTTGCCCGAACCGTCTGAAGTTAAACTCTGGCCCGACGATCCATCGTCGTTCGGTAGTGTAAGCGTGTATGTCGCTCCCGCAGAGTGCGGAGGAGATTTGATCTTTACACCGTGAGAGTTGGCTGAACAATTTAGCTGTAGTGTACCGTCGTTGCCGTTAGCGCCCTTTACTTCAACAACCCCCGAACCATTAGGCGTTATTTTTACATTTCCATTGCTGGTACTCGTGGTTATTTCATTCGCCTGAACGTCAAGATTACCGCCAAGCTGCGGGGATGTGTCTTCTACAACTTCTACTAAAATGTCACCAGCAGCGGCGGTCAGAAAGACTTTTGCGTTACCGGACAACGTTAATGCACTGCCCCCACCAGAACTGTCTATAACGCTGCGCGCCATAGTCCCAACAGAGTTGCTTAAAGTGCCAGTGCCAATTTCCCAACTAGTACCGTCTTCTATTGTATACCGTACAGTGTCACCGTCTGTTATGCCTGCAGCCGAAAACGACTGGTATCCTGCAACCACAGAACCTAGAGATATCGAACCTGTACCCGTCGTAGACGTTAGTACAAAGGCTCTATTTGCTAACTTAAAAGCCATTACAGCTACCTCCTATAGTATTATGAAGGTGTTTCAATGCGAATGATAGCACTTGTAGCGTTGTTTGTTGGGAATTGGATTTCAAAAGTACCATTTGAAGAAGATTTGTCGGCCAAGAAGTCTAACACCGCAACCGCATTGTTAGTGTTTGCTCCCGACGAACGATAAATCAACGCCCCGCGCGCAGTAATGGTTGAGGAAGTCCAGTTAATTGTCCCAAAACTCAAGAACACAGTTGTACCCGCACCCGTGGATGTAGGTGCTTGACTAATGGTAAGTTGTTTACCCCCAGTGGCGTAGCCGTTTCCATTTGCGACTTGACCTGTTGTGTTGTTCACATAATCGCTTGTAGCGGCGTTCAGTGTTGCAGAGTTGGTGTACAACGCAATGTTAAACGTATCGGTAGTATTGGCGCTAAAGTCCATTTCACCGTCGAGTAGTGCCTTCTTGAACGAAGTACACATAAAGTTCCCTGAAAAAGCCATTTCTTATCTCCTAGCTTACTGTAGTACGAACTTGACCAGAACGATACGCGTCTTCACGCAGCTTACCATCCCCAAGATTTTTTAACAAGGTTATCGACTGTAGGTACAGTTTTTCATACATTGCAACTACATCGGGTTCCCCCTTCATAAAACGTATTGCTTCTATTAAAGCACCGTTTAGCAGCGCAGAATCAAAGTTTTCGCCTAACCATGTAGTTCCAGCGGTGACTATAGATTCTGGATAGTACCCGTAATGCAGTTCTGTACTGTAACTCGTTTCCGGGGTTGGTCCGAGAATAAACGTATCGTCATCAAAATACGCATAATGTTTCGGAACACCTTTGTCACTAGGGTTAGGGTACGCTTCACGCATAAAGTTAACATCTTTGTTAATTAGATACGTGTATACATTTCCTGCGCTTATAACTGCTAAAGAATAGGAATACAAAAAGTCCGTAGGTACACTAAGGTATTTGTTACTGCCAGATATAGTGCCTACAACATTTTTGCGAAGTGCAGGAATTTGCACCGAATTGTATATCTTTTCTTCAGCTTGTTGCGTAAACATAGCTAACACATCCGCAGTGAAAGTAGTTTCGCAGATATCCTGTATATTAGTTGTTAACGCAGTATAATCCATAATTTACCCCATCGGCCCTCTTGCGTAGATACCTTGCGTTGCTGCGCCAGTACCGCGAACTTTTACTTTACCACCACTAGCATAACCTTTCTTAGCCATACCACCTTTTTGATAGCCCATAGCTTCAACAACAGCAGGGCGTTCTTTTTTTAATTCTGTTAGTCCTTTGTTTAGTTTTTTAGCCATAAAACATGCTCCTAATTTGTTACTACTGTTACTGTTCCTATTGATCCACTACCAACTAACCTATTTGGCATTAGATTGAAAGGATCGGCTAATCCTACCGGGTTCCAGCCACCTTGGAAGTTTCTGCTTGCTGTTAGACCTTGATCTGGGCGGGGGTTACGTAACGCCTGCGGATCGTTTATTGGCAACTCTCCTAATCGTAATTGTGGGTGACTAGGGTTCCAACAAGTTGGGCAGGCTTTGACATGCGAGTTTGTACCTTTTACAAACAGGTCTTTTAGTTTGTGCAAGTTATACTGAAATCCACACACATCGCACATTCCGATGGCACGTTTTCCAGCTGCAAACCTATTACCCATTAGTGTATACCTGCTATTCTAGGTACGAACCGTGCAGGTGTTTTTTCTCTATCTTCACTGGCAGCCATTTCAAACTGTTCGTCGTACACAGCTTTTAACATCTGTACGCGGTCTACAAGTTCAGGGACTTTCATTGCAATATGATAGGCTAGTCCCGAGACAAGGCACGGTAAAAATCTAAAACTTATGTCTGCTGTTTGTATGCCGCTACCTGCGTCTTCAATTCGACGCATACGCCAGTAATTAAGTTGATAGTTGTTATTGTCAGGAACAGGCCACACAATTACTTTGGGAGCAGGTTGCAACCGCTGCACATATATCTGTATAGGTCGGCCTTGTGTTAACTTGTTAGGGATAGCCGAGTACGTGGATACACTTATGCGGTTTATGGTAAGGTCCGATTGTGTGCTGGTATTAGCAGCGTTAGTACGTATTTGTTGTTCAAGCAAATCAATGGTATCTGCTGGTAACGTGTACTCCGACTGACCCTGTACTAGATTAATGGATGTTGGATTATCAATAGTCCACATATTTATGCCACGGTTCTGCCACTCAATCGTCATAAGATTCATGGATCGTCGCGCTGTACGTAAATCATAGCCGCTGCGAAGCTCACGCCCCGCACGTTCCCATGCCTCTTCAGCAATTTCCGTGAAGTCCATATTGAACGTTGCGGTGCCTGATGTTGTCATTTCTTACGCCTTTTTGCAGGAGCTACACGTTTAGGTTTTCCCGCAGGTTGTCCTAAACGTTTTTTCTGCGCTATACGTTTACTTTTCTCAGCCTTAGTCATTTCGCTGCTAGTTTTAGGAGTCTTGCTAGATACGCGCTTTGACGGTCTACAGTACGGTGTACCGCGTTTCTCGCCCTCCTGCCGACCACACTCTTTGCCTGTGCGGACATCTTTCCAATCCTCTTTAAACCAGCGTTTTAGGGCAGCGCCCTTTGCTGTTTTACGAACAGCCATTACTTGCCGCCCCTTTTCTTTCTACACTTCGCAATTGCGCCACTTGCATACGCGCTAGGAAAGACTTTGTACGAAGCCTTTACCTTTTTGTAACAAGCGTCCTTGACTGTACCGCCTTCCTTATAACCTTTAGTATTACAAGGAGACCCACTGGATTTGTAGTATTTTCGCATCAGACCATCTTGGCAGGTTTGCCGCCACGGGCCATGCCGTAACCGCGCACTTTACCACCGTTGGCATAACTTTTTTTCTTCATAACACCGCCGCCAGCTTTCATTTTTTTAGTCATGCCGCCAGCTTTCATACCTTCAGGGCGCATTTTTGGTCTTACTTTACGCATCTTTGCCTTTTGTTCTACTGACTTAGGCCGCATCTTTGGACGCAACGACGTTGCTACTCCGGGCATTTTTGGAGAGATACGTTGACCTTCCATAACACTCCCAGCCTCGGCTCTAGCAGCAGAATCAATACCGTCCTGCGTAACTTTCTTGCCTTTAGCGTAACCTTTTTTCTTCATGCCACCCATAGAGTAACCTTTTTTCTTCATCTTCATGGTTTTATTCCTTGTACAGATTGTTGAACACGCGCTCCGTGTCCCAGACGTATTCTACGTCTTCTTTTGAACCATATATATGTTGATTTGGTTTAAAGTCTGGAGCGCCTTGTCCTGTTTCAAACCACGCAGGGTGCGTCACGCGTACCCGATTGTTTGGTAGTGCCACTATGTTACCTGTATATTCGCCTGCATCTAACAACTCAAGTACGTGGCTTTGCTTATGCTGTGCAGGATCGTCAGCTACTTCGCTATCTGTGTAGTCTACAGTAAACAAATATTTGGCGGGATAAAACTCACCATCTACTTTGGCTATCCACGGTGCGGGAGAAGCTCGTTCTAGTTTATACACCGAATGATAGTGAGACATGCAATCCCAAGGCTGTGCAAGATACGGTGGCAACACCGTAGGCCATTCCTCAAGCGGTACATCCGCTACAAGAGCCGTCAGGGGCATCCTAGCCCACATTGCCCCGCCATGTACATTCTCGTCCTCGGTATCGTCTGACTCGCACCCCGTAAATATTACTTGAAAACTAAGAGTGCGGTTGGGCATTGTAGTAACACCTATAACCATAACATGTAGAAACTCACCGTGATAATCTTCAAGATTCTTAGTGTATTCCCTACGTACCCACGCTTTAAAGTATGGTATGCTGCTGGTCAGATATGGCATGTTAGCAATTCCATTTCCGCAAGCTCTTGTTAATGCGACTGTCAGGATCGTTAGCCGTCTTAGAACTTGTGTTACGCTTCTTCATGCCTTTCATACGGGCGCAGAACGACTTACGCCGATTTGCAGCCTTAGACCCTTTTTTAAGTTTGCTGGGTTTAGTAGTAACCGCAGTTTTTAACTTACTGCCGGGATTGGCCTTTCGGTAACTGGCAACGCCTTTTGCATTGAGTCCACCGGACTCACTCTTGCCTGCCTTACGTGTCCAAGCGGGGGATTTTACTCCCCCACCTTTTTTAAAATATGACCGCACTGAATTACTCCAGTATCAGGGTTATTTTATTTCCTGCCCCAGTAAGTGCTGCCACAAAACAACCATTAGTTGCTAGTATGCCATCTGCAGGAATATATACATCGTTCCAACCTGTAGGCAGTGTAAGGTCCAAAAGCACCTCACCTGTGCTGCTACCGTTACGTAGTGTAAACGCACAGGCAGCAGCAGCGTTAACTAACACTCCCAAGATACGCGTACGACTAGGGCCAACAATGGCAGCAGTATCGCCTACAGCAAAGTTAAATGCTCGTACTGAATTACCAGCCATTTACTCACTCCTTATGGACGAATGACGGTGTTGTAAGCCTGTGCATACATTACTGTAATACGTACAGAACCTGCGTTAGTAGCAGCAGAAGATGTTACGGTTAGACGCTTGTCTGAAGTTCCAATGTTGCCCCACTCTAAGGTTCCACCGCCGCCAATACCCAGAGCCTTAATACCAACAGTAGTACCTGATGCTACAGCGTTAATAATTGTATTAGCATTGCCACCTACTTCGCCAACGCTGATGTTGGTAGTGGTGTTAGCCGCAGCTACAAGATCAATGATACAGTTAACGATCTTGGAGTTAGCAGGGATAACAATGTCTGTTACAACCGCTCCAAGAGCGCCACCTGCTAGACTTTGTACTGTATCTTGACACATTACAACGTAACCTACGTTAGCAATGTCAGTGCCTATAGTTGTACCTGTAGTGTTTCTAATATTACCTGCCCGAATTGGGCCGGAAAAAGTTGTATTAGCCATATGATTCTCCTGTCGTGGCTAGTGTCAAACACGTTGTGTGTTTGTCAGGGATGCGCGTACAATACACTATACTAAACAAAAAGAAAGGGGCAACCGAAGCTGCCCCTACTTTAACGTAATAGTAACGTGTTTTACGCTCCGGGTGAACCGTAGATACCCAGCGGATCAGACACACCGAACGAATACCGCTCACGGGCCTTATAACGACTGTTACCTGTGTCGAAGTCACCATCCATAGAGGTAGCCATAGCTGCCCGTGTAAAGTGCTTCAGACCGTTAGGTACATCAGTCATCAAGAACCATGCGTTTACGTCTGTCAGGTAGTGGTTGACAGTGTAACCGCCCGGAATTGAGCCGTTAGCGCGTAGCGCGTTGATGTCGTTGTCTGCAGTGCCTACACGACCCTCGGTTTCCATCAGACGAGTTGCAACAAATTGCAGTGCTGGTGGGATTACGAGTTTCTTAGGTTGTGCAGCAATCAACAGTCCGCGCTCATCAGTCCAAGCTGCAATCTGAATAATAGCCGCTTCCAAGGAAGTTTCATTAAGATCAGCAGCAATTGCAGGACGGTTTGAGTTTACGCCACCAGAAATTAGTGGGTGCGTAGTAGACAGGAGCGTCTGACCATCACCGTAGGTTGGGCCAGCAAATCCAGTATTGAGGATGTTGGCAGCTTTAACCTGTTTGGTGTACGCCATAGCGCGAGCCAGTGCTTTAGTATAACGCGATGACAAGGAATCATACAAGTTATCCTCAATAGCTTCCTCAGTGATTGAGAAACCCATTGCCACTGTTTCGTGTGTATAGCGAGCAGTCCATGCTTCCTGTGCATTGTCATATTCGATGGCAGAGCCTTCGTCTTTAACAGGTGCAGCAGAAAATCCGCTCAATTTCAGTTCTTCCTCGAAGGAACGATCTGAAGTTTCGGTTTCAAAGATTTCGGTGTGTTCTTCACCGTACTTTGCGTATTCCAGACCAAACAAAGCGTTTAGGCCGGGAAGCAGTTCTTTAAGTAACTGTGCGCGTGAAATAGCCATTGGTTATTCTCCCTTATACGCCGACTTGGCCGTTATAGCGATGATACCCAACGTTGAACTTAACGATAAGTTCAATGAAGCCCGTACCCGCAGCATTTGCAGTGTCAGGAACTACATCTACGACAGTTAGCGGAAGCGAGGTAGTAACGCTGTTTGCGAAACAACCCATGCGGCTATTACCCGTAGCAAGTACACCCGTATTTAGTACGAGCACTGCGTTCTTGGGTGGACCTGCAACTGCGCGTGTTTTAAACGCTGGAAGCAACCCGCCAGCAGCGTTGTCTGCAACAGCAGATGTTACACTTACAACTTTGTAAAGTGCGTGGGGGTCATCGCTGATGTACGCAACAATATCATTTGCTACTGTATTTGCAGGATAATGTTGGCTGTACAATTCATAACCCAAGGTTGGGTCTGTGTACCGACAACCAAGAAATACCCCAACAAGACCGGGAACAACAGCGTTTGCTGCTTGGCCTGCTGTAGTAGTAATGATAACGGTGCCGTTAGCGTTTAGTTCGACAACATCACCGTTAAAGATGCTGGTGCCGTAATTGCTGGCGATAGGTAATTGTCGTGTCGCCCCTGCAAAGGGAAGACCTCCAATCAAATTTACCGGCTTCAGCCCGTAGGGGGCGTCAACTGTAGGATAAGCCATTATAAGCTCCTAAATTAAGTTCCTTTGCCGAAAGTAACCTTCGATTTGCGGTCATTAAATAACGGCATACGTGGGTCACTTTCTCTCATAAGGTTGTTATCCACGGATCGCATCTGCGCGTTTGTATGCTCAGAATAGTAAGCATTACGCTCTTCGACCATTTCAGTTGGAGCTTTACATAACAAAAGACCACCTATAACTACGTTCTCCTTAAACCGTTCTTGTTCAATAGAAACCATAGTAATTTCAGGGTGGTCTTTAGCCAGACATGGCTCCCAACCTTCTCTTAGTTTTGAGGAAACATTGGTGGCATCAATCTGCCCTTGTGTACTTACACGGACCCAATGAAAGTCATAGCCAGCCTCGGGATTCGGAGACGGTAAGGTCTCGGGGCGCGTCCACGCTTTTCTACGTACTTTTTTATCACGAGCATCAAGCTCACGGTCTAGGCGATTTTCAGCCATTGTTATTCCTCATATCTAATGCAACCTGTTTGGCGTACTGTTGTGGGGTTAACCCTAACCGTCTAGCGAGTTGGACTTGAGTTCTCGTCAAAGTCACTTTTTTCGGTGCTGTACTCCGCGTTGCGGGAGCAACCACTGATGTTTTTCGCTTCGGTTCAGCATCCTCGAAATTATCGGGGAATACTTGACGCATACGAGCATCTATCGTCTCGTAGTATTCATCGCTTTGCGGACTCACGCCCTGTTTGACAAGTTTATTATGCAACCCCAACGCTAAACTTGTCATCTCATCGTCAACATTAAACCACAAATTAGCCTTTTGCCAATCAGCAGCCCGAGTATCGACTTGTGGTGTCGGGGCGGATTCTGGTTGAGTCTGTACAGGAGTTTCTTCTTCCTGTAAAGTAGGTACTTTAAAGTTTGCTAACTTATCAGCCTTTAACTTAGCAGCGGTTAACTTTTCTTGTGCTTCTACTACGGCGTCGGAATCACCGGATTCATAGGCTTCTTTATATTCGCGTTTTGCAACTTCAGTTTCAGCAGCTGAGTTCCGTTTGGCTTGATCTAGCAACGCACTTTGATTCTTGTTGACGTTACCTTTTAGTTTTTTGTTTTCGTCCATAAGCTGTTGCGTAACTCGCTCAAGCTCTTGACTTTGCCTAAAAGCCTCTTCTTTAGCACGGCGTTCATCGTGATAACCCTTGCTAAAGTGCTGGATTCGTTTGCGGACTTTTTCTGAATAGTCTTCCAGTTCCTCGTCAGTAACATCGTCGGGGGGTTCTGACGCTTTGCGATTCCGGTCTTTCTTCGGAGTATCGTCAACCACCTCAATTTCAAGTTCGTCTTCAACAGGGTCCACCTTACGCTTAGACTTATCCTTGCTACGTGCATCTTCCACAAAATCTTCTTTAGTTTTCTTGCCAGAAACGTCGATCTCAACTGCGTCCGTATCTTCGATGTCAACAACTGTCGATTCCTCGTCTGGAAACTCAAACTCTACTTTTTGAAAAGCCATGATTATGCCCTCTGAATACCTGTGGGATCATCCACAACGGCCTCTATTGAATCGTCGTTCATAAGTCGATACTCAATACCCGCGATAGTAAATCTAGTACCCGAGTTCATGCGGAACATGACGAAATCACCTTCTTTGCACCAAGGTCCATCGGGAAAACGTTCTTTGTCCGCATACGCGCCAGACCCCATATCGACTACTAGGCCGATAATAGACATGATATGGTCCTGCTGCTTGGCTTTTTCAGTTTTAAGGATGTTTGTACCCTCAAACTTATCTTCAGGCTGTGGTAGTGCTACTAACACACGATATCCTGCAGGTCTTGGTAGCTGTAGTTCTAGTTCAGCATCAGCGAGGCGTTGTGCTTCGTGCTCCCGTTCCATCTCTTCAAGCTGCATTGTTTTAGTAATTCCCATCGTCATCTTCCATATAGTTACGCGAGAGGTCTTCAACATACGATTTGCTGGCTTCGAGACCCCGAATTAAACCAACAACTTCCCTATAATGCGCATAGTCCTTAGATGAACCTGCGGTTAGGAAACTCTGTGCAGAGGATATGTCACCCTCGATTTTATCTTTCAGCACGTCAAAGACGGTTTTTGCCATGTTTAGCTATTATCTCCTTTTGACTGCCGCTGTTGCTGCATCATACGTGCGACTTCAAGGTCTACCTTGTTATCTTCTACGCGTTTGGCCGCAGCATCCTTTACCCCTTGGCGTTTAGCGTCAATTGCCAGTTCGGCTTTCTCGACGTTAATCTGTTCAGAAGCAATTTTAGCATCAATCATCATTTTCTGTTTTTTCATCTGCAACTCAGCTTGTTTGACCTGTTGGTCTGCTTGGTCGTTTGCTGCTTTGCGTTGTTCTTCAGCTTGTTTAATCTGCAATTCAGCCTGTTTCATCTGGATGATCGGGTCTTGCTGTTGTTGTTGTGCTTTTTGTTGTGCTGCCTGCTTTTGATTGGCCTGTGTAAGTTGTTGTCCTGCTTGAGCTACCAACCTAGAAAGTTGTACTTCAACTTCTTCCGGTAACTCTTCATTAGGTGCAGGTAACGGCACACCCAACTTTTCTTCAATCTGTGTACGGTAGGCAAACCCAAGATGTTCGGCAATATGCGCTTGCAGTGAGGCCATAATCTGTTTTGCCTGCGGATTCTGCCCTATCATTTGTGCTACCATAGGGTCTTGCATAAACGAAGTATGCGTTGTGATATGCGCTTGGTGATCTTGATAAATAAACGACTTCATGGGTTTGCCTACTAATGCGTCCATGTTTTCGCTTATGGGGTCTGTAGGTTTGGCGTCATCTTTAGTTGGCACAAGTTTGTCAGCATTCTTGACGCCTAACACTTCGATCATCTGGCGATGCAGCTGTGGTAGGTCATAAATCTGCGGTGCTTTTTCTGACATTTGCAGGACTGTTTGGTACTGCACTACACGTTGCGCCATTGTAGAGCTGTTGGGGTCGCTCACAGGGATGACATCAACCATCATGTAGTCTGCGCGCTTGGCAGTCACTTCACCTCGTACAGGCTCGTAGGCGTACTCTACAGGGGCATACTCGGCCATTATGGCCTTGAGTAGCTTAAACTCCTGCTTCATAGAGTAGTGGACCCTAGATTGAACCGCAGCCATAGGCTTTAGCGTACGCTCTAGTAGGGCCAAGGTGGTGCCTACAGGAGCATTAGCTGACATATCCGAGATGTCCATATCACTAATGGCACCTAATCTACGTCCTTCAGTTGTAATCTGATTCAGGAGGGCAAGAAGTGTTTGGCTAGGTTCTTTGTACGGTAGCGGCATAATGTTGTCACGAATGCTACCTGATGGTACGTCAACGTCTTTGAACTCTCCGGGTTCAATTGGTGAATCGTCTCCCTTGATACGAAGCCCACGCGATTTCAAACCGCCGGGGAGGTTCGACAGTGTTCCCGCGTCAACCAGTTGCCGTATCAAGGAAGTTCCAGCACGGGCGTACCCACCAATAATGTGAATCAATCCAAGGCCATAAAAGCCAAATCCCGGCACATAAACATAGTGTACGAAGTGTTGACGTTTGAGGGTGAGGGGGTCATCCTCCTCGTAGTTTCTACGGATCGCCAACACTTCGTCACTGCCACGCTCTATGGTGACAACATACGGGCGAGCAATACCGTCTTCGTCATCCAATCCCTCAACCACAAGGTCAGCGTGGATTTCATACAGAGTATAACGGTCATCGTCATTTAACGAATAACCGCCTTCTTCTGCTTTTTTCTCTTCAATATCAGAGTGATACGGTTCCGGTTCCTCAAGGTCTATAGCCCTGTAGAACCCTGACACTTGCAGTTTTGTAACCTCGTTTTGTGTCTTACGCATTATGTGCGTGACACGTTCTGCATGTTCAATAGTAGACGCACCGTACGGTACAATGACATCTTCTGCCGAAATATATAGGGCTACCTGCCGACCTAAATTTGGGTCGTAGTAGACTTTCTTAAACGATGATCCTGCTAGACCAAGGCTGTATAACATACGTTCGTGTTCAGGCCGATACTCTACCATGTTCTCGGTAAGTTCGTAATTCATGTCAGCCCTGACACGAGCCGCCGCTTCTTCTTTTTCCTTAGTCTCACTACCAAGAATTTTAGTTTTTACTGGCCCTGCAGCGGGGAACGTTTCCGACATAGTTTCAGCTTGAAACCGAATAGCTGCTTCCGCTAGGACTGTAGAGTTAACGCCACAGGCACCTTCCCACGGTTGAGAACGCTCCTCGTATTTAAACCCAATAATGTCCAGACCTTTGACGTATGTTTCAGTCCAATCCTTGCGACTAGAAATGTCAGACTCTACGGACTCCATAAGGTCTTTAGACAACTTTCTTATATCGTCTTCGTCCATAAACTCGGCTAGGTTAGAACCAAAGTCAGCACTACTGAGATCATTTCCGGGTATTAGAGTAATCTCCATACTACCGTCAGCCAGCGTAATTTCTTCTGGATCAATAACTTCAATTTCCAGATCAGGAATGTCCATTTCTTCCACGCCGTCTAAACCACTGTCTAAACCTAGTGGAGCAGCGTATAGCCCTTTTTCAATAGCCATGTATCACCTCTAATAAAACCCGCCTCGGCGTTGTTTCCAGTATCGCACATCTTCAGGTTCGTCAGAAGGTAGACGTATAAACCCTCCCTGCCTGAAGCGCATAAGGGCCATAACCATAGAATCCACAAGGTCATCATTGCTCATAAACGGAAATCCTGCAACCTCTTCCACAACTTCTTCTGCCCACCGTGTCTGCGGCACCCAACATAGACCTGACGATATTATGTCAGCCACAGCATTTAGGCGCGCTGTCTTATCCCCCGACCCTCTGTGTGGCGTATACTCTGACACTGGCAAACCCATACGCCGCATTTCTTGATACAACGCGGTGCCTGAACTTTTCTTTTCCACAATGAACGAGTCGGGTTCCCAATCATTGTATTCTTCCATAGCAAGCGTTTTAAGTTCTGGAAACTCCATACGCTGTTTTATGCTATTTAACAATATAATATTGTACGCGGTGGTCTCTTCGTTCATAAACACGCCCCACGTTGTAAGGGCTGTATAGTCTGCACGGTTATGTTTTTCGGCTGCGGCATCTAACGACATGATAACATATTCACAGCTGGGTGGTTCTTCCAAGGTCCACTCGTTCCACCATTCACGCTTAACAATCGCTGCTTCTTCCGCAGTAGGTTGTTGCTGATACTGCGAGTTCCATTGGAACGTAGGCATAGAAGCCTTGGTACGTAGTAGAGCTTCAAGGTCAAAAAACTCAGGCCACAGCGGTTTTTCGGTGATTTTCTTAGATTTTTTGTTTTTGACTTCAATTATGGCAGGAAATTCAATCACGTCATACTGATCGGAGCGGTCATTCTGTGCCATGTCCCGTGTAACACGCCCTGTCAGGTCATCTAAATGCCAACGTGTCTGGATAATAGCTACCCGACCTCCGGGCATTAGTCGTGTTCGCGCTCCAAACGTGAACCATTCGTATGCTTTATCGAAGACTTCAAAGTTTCCGTTGATGACATCCTGCTCAGAATGGGGATCATCAACAAGCAAGAGATCAGCACCCCGACCAGCAAGAGCAGAACCAATACCGCAAGCATAATACTCACCTCCAACATTTGTGTTCCACCGTCCTGCCGATTTACTGTCCTGCGCTAGTTTTACTGTAGGGAATATAGACCTGTAATCATCTAAGGCTATTAAGTTACGTACTTTACGACCAAAATCTACCGCAAGATCAGTCGTGTGAGACACCATCATAACTTTTTTATCTGGGTTGCGGCCTAAGAACCAAGCAGGGTAGAATATAGAAACAAGTTGCGATTTGCCGTGACGTGGAGGGATGTTTACGCAGATACGATCCTTTTCGCCACGTTCAATAGCCATAAGCATGTCCGCTAGGATGCGATGGTGCTTACCCACAATGTAATCAGGTTGCATCAGCTTACAAAACTCAATTAAATCGTCGTACGCGCTGGCATTTGCAGTTCTAGTGTTAAGCTCATCGACCATACGGTCAATTTCTAAGGCTTCTTCGGGACTAAACGCGTCTAAATTAGCCAGCATCAACTCAATGTCTTCTGCTGTAAAGTCTAAACCCTCAGTCATCGTCAAAATCGCCAAGTTCAACGTCAATATCTATATCTGCCGCGCTAAGTACAACTGCATCTTCTACTTCAAGTTCGGGATTTACCAGTTTTGTCAACTTATCACGTAGTCTTTCCTTAATATCGTCCGTGGTCTGGTGCGTTATGGTTACTTCAGACTTCTCTGCGAACAGTCCTACGTCTGAAATCTTACCCATAAGCTCCAAAGCGCGCATACGAACACGCGGATCAGGATTTTCTGACTCAATAATTAACTTATTCGTGACTAAGTTGCGTAGTTGCTTAGAAGATTCAACCACAGAGTGATTAAACTCAGTAAGTATGTCGTTTGTTAACCGTATGGACGGTGGTGTTAGGGCTGCGGCTCTTGGGTTGGTAACTTGTTGGGACGTTTTAATCGGGTTTTGTGCATATGACGTGGCAAGTGCAGTCGCAACGTCCTTATCATCCTCATCAGGAGTAACATCTAACCCGTTATCTTCTAGTTTTGTAACTGTTTCAGCTAGGGCAGCGGTGCGCTCAGACAAATCTAACTTGCCAAGATCGTTCTCTAAGGACACGCCTAGTTCTGGAGTGACGTTCAAAGTCATAATGTACCGCAGGTTGTTAACCGATAACGTAATAATAGGTCACAAAAAATTTTTTGGCAAGGGGTTTGAAAAAGGGGTGGGGGGTTCTGAGAATTAGCATGGGCGAGTTTACCCCGAACGAAAAATAGAGGGAATATTTGAGTGTATTAGTATCTATATCTGTATCTGGAATCCTAAGCTGTACGCGGCGGGGGTGGGGCGGGGGTATGGTCGGCGGATACCAGTTTTGGGGCAATGCGTCTG
>Ga0209634_1001632_pt1 | contig 16307 bp, 6 predicted proteins | sample LinPmetageLP40_FD_184043 | JGI IMG/M metagenome (GOLD analysis project Ga0209634, IMG submission 184043) | Marine viral communities from the Pacific Ocean - LP-40 (SPAdes) (version 2) | ecosystem: Environmental > Aquatic > Marine > Oceanic | place: Pacific Ocean | collected 2010-08-26
ATTTAAATCAACAAGCTAGAGTTCCTCAAAGCAATTTAAACTATGCAGATAGATTAGAAAATATAGATGAAAAAGTAGCTATATTTAAAACGTTTGGAAATGCTTCTTATAACAATGTATCTGTAACCCCTACTAATTATTTTACTTTACCTACAACTGATTCTTATGGAAGAACAGTAAATTTATACAGAATAGGTGAAGTAACATACAATAATGAAGTGCTAATACAAAGACTTCAAAGAAATGATTTTTATACTTCTGAAAAATCTAAATTAACAAAAGCAACTGAAACTTTCCCTACATATTTGTATGAGAACAATTATTTGTTTATAAAACCAGATACTATTCAAAATAATGTGCAAGTAGAATATGTTAAAAAACCATCTAATGTAATATGGGGATTTTTAGTAGGCAGTTTAGGCCAATACAATTGGAATGAATCAGATTATAATGCTACTACAGAGCCAAGCGGATCTATAAATTTTGAGCTTCATGAGAGTGAACAAACAGAAGTTATTTTAAGAATACTACAATATGCTGGAATTATTATAAGAGATCCTCAAATAGTACAAGCCGCAGCACAGCAAGTGCAAATGGATGAAATAAACGAAAAAAGTTAATAAGTTATGGCAAAACCTAATGGCGGTTTAATACAAGAAACCAATGCGCAATATTATGCTGGATCACAGACATTTTTAGCAGACGGGACTACGGGTGCATTTACAACTACTTTTAATACAAATTTAATTTTTAGCAGTTTTGATCCTAGTACCATAAATTATGCAAATAATAATTTTAAACTTTACACTAGCCCTACAGGAATAGCCGGGTCATATACAGAATATATACAAACATATAGTGTAGCTGGTAATACAATAACTTTTGCAGCCACTCCCGCTGCTAATTTAGTCATAGTTGTACAATTAAAAACTTTGACTGGAGGCAATTATGGAAATGAAGATGCTTATGGCAATGTAGTTGAAGAAAATTACGGGGAGTATGCTTTTATAAAAGTTTCAGAATTAGTTACAAATTTTTTAGTAGGCTATGTAGGCAATGGAAAAATTATTCAAAATGTAAAACGCAATGATGTTATATTTCATGTTAAACGCGCATTACAAGAATTTAGCTATGATACCTTGCCTAGTATAAAATCACAAGAAGCTCAAATTCCTCATAATTTATCAATACCAATGCCGCAAGATTATGTAAACTACGTAAAAATGTCGTGGGTAGATCAATTAGGGGTTAAACATATTATATATCCTACAACATTAACTTCAAATCCAGACAGTTTATTACCTCAAGATTTTCAAGGCATACCTATACAAGATAACTTTAGTGAAGATATAGATGCTACTTCTTTAACAGAAGAAAGATGGGCTAGCGCAAACGATAGGTTAATAAATGGTAATTTAAATTTAAAAGATTTATCAAGTGGAATATATCCAGGAACTTGGTATGGTTTTGGTTTTGAAGGTAGAGCTGGCGAAAGATATGGATTAAACCCAGAAACATCTCAAAAAAACGGATGGTTTACTATGAACCATAGAGAGGGCAAAATATCTTTCTCAAGTGACTTAAGAGATGCACTTATAATATTTGAGTATATATCGGATGGCCTTGCGTATGATCAAGATATGAAAGTTCCTAAAATGGCTGAAGCGGCTGTATATGCTTATGTAAATCACGCTGTACTTTCTACAAAAGTTAATACTCCTGAATATATAGTTAATAGATATAAAAGAGAAAAAAGTGCATTGCTTAGAAATGCTAAAATTAGATTGTCTAATATTAAATTAGATGAAATAGTTCAGGTAATGAGAAATAAATCTAAATGGATTAAAAGTTAAATAAATGGCAGAAGTTAAAAATGCTTTTATAAAGTCTAAGATGAATTTAGATCTTGACGCACGATTAGTGCCTCAAGGCGAATATAGGCAAGGCTTTAATATACAAGTTAGTAAATCAGAAGGCGATGATGTAGGAGCATTAGAAAATGTATTAGGTAATGCTTTATTACCTGAAGGCAATTTTCAAGCTTTAAATTCAGGTGCAGCAGGCTTGCAAGCTATAGGTTATGTTGTAAATCCTGTAAATAATACGGTATACATTTTTTTAACCAACAATACAGGAACTGCGTATAATTCTGGAGCAAGTAATTTTATTTATGCTTATGATACTTTAAATCAAACTGCTATTAAATTAGTTGAAGGAGCTTTTTTAAACTTTTCTACTCAAAATCCTATATACGGCATTAACATAGTTGAAAATTTATTGTTTTGGACAGACAATAAAAATCAACCAAGAAAAATAAATATAAACAAAACTTTAGGCTATTATACTAATGAAGATCATGTTTCAGTAGCAAAATTTGCGCCTTACGAGGCTATACGATTATATCAACAAAGTACAACAACGGGAGCAGTAGGAGAATATGAAACTACTATGAAAGATGTAGTAAGTCCGACTGTGCCTAAAATTAATGCTGCAGACCAAAACCCTCCCGCAAATCCATATTTAAAAACAAATTACGCAGGAGACCCAGATTATTTAGAAGATAAATTTGTAAGATTTAGTTATAGATTTAAGTTTGAAGATAACGAATATTCAACGTTAGCTCCTTTTACACAGGAATGCTTTATACCTAAACAAGACGGATATTTTTACGAAGAAAACGAAAAAGCAGCATATAGGAGTACAATTGTTGATTTTATGGAAAATAAAGTAAATGAAATTACTTTAAATATTCCATTACCTTTTAATGTAGAAGGAGTTGCTATTACGGGAGCTACATTGGCTAATAGCTTAAAAGTAGCAGAAATAGATATTGTATATAAAGAATCTGATTCTCAAGCCGTACAAGTAGTAGATACATTGATTGTTAATAATGCTTTTCAAACAACTTATACAGGCTCTATAATAAATTATATTTATCAAAGTTTAAAGCCGTATAAAACTCTACCTGAGGCTGATTTAATTAGAGTATATGATAAAGTCCCTGTAAAAGCTTTTTCTCAGGAAGTTTCTGGTAATAGAGTTATCTATGGTAACTTTCAAGATAAACATACCCCTCTATTTGAAAATTTAGAAGGCCAACTTACACCTCAATTAGATTATAAATTAGGTGCTTTTGATAAATCTAATTTTGCAGTAAATGCTAGCAATGCTACTCAAGATACTACTAGTCTTGTTGAATATCCTAATAGCACATTAAAACAAAATAGAAATTATCAAGTTGGAATTGTTGTGTCTGACAGATATGGACGATCTTCAACAGTATTGTTGTCACAATTTGCTGATGCTTCTGTAATTGCTGGAGCGGGAACATTTGCTGCTTCCACTCATTATCATCCTTATAGGAACGATGCTGATACAGCGGTAGCTTCGTGGCCAGGTGATGCCTTAAAGATATTATTTAATAGCCCTATATCAACTCCCTCCCCAATTCCGGCTGGATCAGGTATACCAGGTCTTTACGTTGGGTCAGGAAACAATTATAATGCATTAGGCTGGTATAGTTATAAAGTGGTGGTTAAACAATTTGAACAAGAATATTACAATGTTTATTTACCGGGAATTTTAGATGGCCCACCGGATGCAATAACAGGAGACGACGCTGCTACAGAGGTAGGGTTTATAACTTTAATTAATGACAATATTAATAAAGTTCCTAGAGACTTGTCTGAAGTGGGTCCTGAACAAAAACAATTTAGAAGTTCTGTAGAATTATTTGGGCGTGTTACACCTGAATTAACAAATAATCCTACTTTTAACAAACAATTTTACCCTTCTACGCAGCCCAATACTGTTATTACTATTGGGGAAGCTTATGATATATTTGGCACTAGTACAGCAGCAGACTTAGGCAATATTTATGATGTTATTTCAAATCCTCTTGTTGCGCGAATATCTCAAATTTCTTCAAATCCTATAGGATCATTAGGTAATACGACTGCATATGCTTTTCAGCTAGGTGTATTTGAAACATCGCCTGTAGAATCAAGATTAGATATATATTATGAAACTTCTACAAGCGGTTTAATATCTGATCTTAATACAGCAATAGAAACTACAACTAATGTTGTTACCGGAGCGGTTGGGAATACTTCATTAGATTTCAATGAAAATCAAAGCCACGCAACTGGCAATGTGGATATATTGCCGTCTACCCCTCCTGGTCAAGAGCCCCAAGGATTTGCTCCTAAGGACGTTAATTCTTTGGGGGAAGCTATAAATCAAGATTTACCCGCTAATAGATTAACTGCATCAATAGTGAGCATTACAAGTTCAAGTGAGGAAGAAAATAAATCTACTTTTTTTACTGTTGTTCCAGTACCTCCCACCGCTTCGCCTTATGATAGTCAAAACCAAAATACATGGTATAGATATAAAATACAAAGTACCAAAGATTTTTATTATGGCTTAGAAGCTGGAACAGAAAAAATATATAATATAACAGTTAATTTTACAGACCCTTCAGGGGCTTCTAAAGGTTCAGCAGGATTTCCAGTGCCTCTAGCAAATACTTCCCCTATATTTAAAACCTATACATTGCAAGGCCAATCAAGTTCTGTAAGCATTGATCCGGTACCTAGCAATTTTACTTTGCCATTAACAGCCGGGACTACTGGAATATTAGCAACGTTTACAGGGGTAAATGGAACAGCTGACACAAGTTTAAATACAAATGATTTAACCTATTCTATTACATCTCCCGCTAATCAAACTATATTTAATATAAATGCCGCAGGCCAACTATCAACAACGGAAGATTTAAGTGGGCCTTATCCAATAACTATTAATTTAGAAGATGCAGGAGGCCCTACAGATTCAACTAATTTACAGCTTACAGTTTTATTTGGCAACGAGGCTCTTAATCCAGAATTTGGAAAAACTTCAAGCTATAGCATAGGCGGCGGGGGTGAATCCGGAGCTTTATATTTTGTTAATAATTTAACTAATGCGGCCGGTAGTCTTCCTTTACCCGGTCTATCTTCTACTATTGGAATTAATGATATACGATCTCCTTATACAACTTCTCCTAATCAAAACCTGCAATTAAGCAATGATGTAAAAGAAGTTAGTGATAACAACGGCTTTGAATATGTAAATATCGCAGCTCCTGATTGTAGTGGGTTTACTATGGGAAATAGAAACCAAAATGCGATGGCATTAGGGGCTTCAGCATTACAGCAATCTAATGCTGGCTTGAGACAAGGAACTGCTTTTATAGGTGTACAAATTGACTTTACTCAGCAAACGCCCAGTGCAGATGGATTTAATGAAGGGGAATATCCATTTTTAATGTTTCCCGTTTATTTACAATACAAACCTTTCGGGGCTAGCACATGGCAAGACGCTTATGATATTGAAGGAAAAATAATTAAATTTGGAGGATCTCAAATTAACAGAGCAGCTTTTATGAGCACCGCAGCGGGAGGCTTGAATGCAGTAGAGGGAACAGGTATTATAAATAAAATAAGTTTACCTCAATATTTTAATTCTTCTGGGGTTAATACATATCCCAGCGGATTTGGTTCAAATATTTTACAAGCCGATTGTTTAGAAGCTAATACTCAAGTTAGAAACCCGGGCTCTAATGATATCCAAAACACTATTGCAAGAAAAACTTTTGTAATTGGAAAATCCTCTTACGCGGGCGTAAATGATAAATTTGGTAATTATAGACTAATAGTAAGATATCCATGGGGAGAGAGAAGCTCGGCCGCTTCTACTGAATCATTTAAGCCTATTGTTGTGGGTTATGGCAGTATAGAATGTCCAACTTCTGGGTTTGGGCCTACGGGCACCGGCCGCGCGGGGTCTATGGTTACAGCAAGTGCGTTTTTTGATGATTTTTATTATCCATCTATATATAATGGTACTAATATTTATGCTTATAATTATAGAATAAGTACATCTCCGCAAAACACTTCAACTGCCGCTTTGTCTGTAGCCCCATCTATAGAAGTTTGGGCAAGAGAATGGCATATGAAATATGTTACAAAATTTTATACAAATTCTGATCTTACAACAGTATATAATCCTGGAAAAGGATGGTATATATATAGCCCTTTAGAAGAAAATGAGATTAACGCCTTATATGGAACTGATTATTCTAATGTAGTTGGGTCCGGAAATCCTAATAGGGGCCTTTCACGAAACAATTTTAGAAAATGGGTTGCTTATTTTGATAATAATGGATTAAAAAGCTTAGTAAATAGCAACACTCCATCTATTCCAGCAATACAATAATAATGGTAATTAAAATTATAAATAAGTAATAATAAATTATGCCAGCAACAATAGAAGTAAAATATTTTAATAGCTTCGTTTTAAAGAAAGTTTTAAGCCCTTCGTCTGCTCCAGTTTGGAATGGATCATTCGGTATACCTCAAACTTTAGGTGGTTATAATCAAGATAATGCAGAAGCTGCGGATGCAAATATTATTGCTAAAAATTGGGCTATTGAAGAATCTAGAATTAGAGGCGGATATAATAATACTTCTGTAAGTTTTGGCCCAAGAGCTTATTTAGTTGAAGAAGAACCTAACGCTACTTTTAGAATTAATTCTTTAATATATTCAGGAATATTTAATTCAAGCACAGGGATTAATGATACTAATGTGTTTAGCGTTGGAACAGATATTACTAAAAGTTTAAATCCCGCTTACGGATCAATACAAAAATTATACGCTCAAGATTATTATTTAACCATATTTCAAGAAAATAAAGTTAGCAGAGCACCTATTAATAAAAATATTATATATTCCGCAGAAGGCAGCCCAACTGTTACAACCAGTAATATGGTTATTGGCGAGCCACAGGCTTATGCAGGTAATTTTGGTATTAGCAGAAATCCGGAAAGCCACGCTGTATACGGGTTTAGACAATATTTTGTAGACAAAGACAGGAATGCTGTTTTAAGACTATCTAATGATGGTTTAGAAGAAATACAACGTTATGGCATGTATGACTTTTTTAGAGATAAATTAAGTGAATTAGACCAAGGAAAACCTTTTATAGCTGGTAAAGCTATAGGTATGTGGGATATATACAATAAACAATATATTGTATCTTTACAAACAGCTAATGCTTCTTTTACAACAGATTCTTTAGGAAATGTGGCAACTAATTCATATTTTACATTATCATTTGACGACAGCATAAATGGATGGAATAGCTTTTTTAATTACCAACCTGGGCTAGGTTTTAGTTTAAAAAATTATTTTTATACTGTAAATAACGGCGCAGCAGCATCAACAGCAGCAGCTTTATATCAACACAACTCTGAAGATCCAACTATTAAAAGATCAAATTTCTACGGAGTAAACAATGATTCCAGTATAACTTTTATATTTAATCCTAAACCTAGTATGTCAAAAGTGTTTAAAACAATAAACTACGAAGGGAGTAATGGATGGGAAATTAACAGTATTGATTCTGATTTTACTGGCGTTGGTTCAGTAGATACTGATTTTGTAAATTTTGGCACTACTAATACTCGTGACACATCTGCTTTGATATATAGTTATAATGAAGGAGCATATGATAATTATGGAAACCAATTTCCATCATTGCTTATACCACCTTTAAATAGAGCAGGGTTTAATAGAAAAGAAAATAAATATATGGCTAACATAGTTAATAATAGTACAGCTGCCCCGGGCGAAGTTATATTTGGTAATCAAATGAGCGGCATTAAAGGTTACTTTACAACCGTTACAATGTCCACTGATACTGTTACTGATTATGGAGGCCCAAAAGAATTATTTGCTGTATCTTCGGAGTACGCAGAATCAAGTTATTAAATCAAATGCAAAGCAAAATAGCAGTTAAAAAATTAACAGATAAAATTACGGCTTTAGAAAATTCTATGTACGAAGAATTTGAAAATGGAGATAAAAACGTAGTAGTGGGGAATTCAAATATGTTTCCTTTGAATCATTCGTTTTCTGAGGGGGTTTATATAAGAGAAATGTTAATGCCTAAAAACGGGTTAATAGTTGGAAAAATATTTAAATGCAGCCATCATTTTATTTTGTTAAAGGGTAAATTATTAATAACAATGCCCGGTGAAGAAACTAAAATATATACCGCTCCCTCGTGGTTTGCATGTAAATCTAATGTTCGCCGCGTATTACTGTCATTAGAAAATTCTGTGTTTATGAATATATTACCTAATCCGGATAATGAAACAAATATAGATATTTTAGAAGAAAGATTATTAAAAGATAATTATAAAGCTTTTAAATTAAATAAAGAATTAAAACAATAAAAAATGGTACAAGAAGTAACTCAATTTATTATTGATACATCACCTCTTATTACAAAAAGTACGGGTGTGGCCGCTGGGATGATGGTTGCCGGAGGTATTCAAGCGGCTGGAGCTTTAATTGGTGGTATATTTGGAGCAAGTTCTGCAAAAAAAAGAGCTAGAGCTGCTGCAAAAGAAAAAGATAGGTTGGCTAAAAAATTGGAAAATTTACAAAATACTAGGCAAGCTATTATAAACCCTTATGCTTCTTCGATTAAAGATCAAACTGCTTTAATACAAGATATGGGGCAAAATCTTACAAATCCTTTTAACAATCTAGGCGTTGCTACTCAAGCAGCCGAAATGCAAGCCGAAGAAGCTGATATAGCATTAGCTAATACACTAGATACATTGCGATCAACTGGAGCAAGTGCTGGAGGAGCGACGGCTTTAGCGCAAGCGGCATTAGCAAGTAAAAAAGGAATAAGTGCAAACATAGAGCAACAAGAGACAAAAAATGAGCAGTTTAGAGCTCAGGGAGAATCTAATCTACAAAGATTAAGATTAACTGAATCACAAAGAGTTCAGCAACTTCAATTAGGAGAAGGGGCACGAGTTCAGTCTGTTTTAGCCAAAGGTGAAGCGATGAAATTTGGCACAAGAGAGAGTAGAGAGCAAGATAGAATTAATCAAACTTATGCACAAATGGGAGCTGCGGGTGCCAGAGGCGCTCAGGCTAGTAAAGATAGAGCATCTGCTATTTCAGGCGCAATAGGAGGCGTTGCTAGCGGCTTAGGCATGTATGCGGGAGGCGTTTCTAAAAAAGCTGGAATGGAAAGTTTTTTAAGCGGAACCGGAGGTAGCGGAACCGGAGGTAGTGGCACAATAAACGAAAGCTATGATAATTTTGGATCCCAATTTGTTCCAGATAGTATTCCTAATTTAGTGTATGAAAGTTAATTATAATCAATATATAAATAATAAATAATGGCAACACCAAGACCATCAGTGGGGCAATATTTTCAAATAGAATCAGCAGATATTGTTTCTTATGCTGACACTGACGAAAAATTACAGAAAGGGCTACAAACAGCTGCTACATCTTATGTAGCTCAGCTAGAAAAAAATGCTAAAGAAATTAAGTTAATGTATGATGAAGTTGACCAAGCACTAGGAGAGTTTACTAGCGGTCAATCTAAAATGGAGCTTAATAATCCAGCTGTTGATTGGGATGATACATGGAGAGATGCAAAAACAGAATATGCAAATCTTAATAGAAAAATAGTAGCAGGCGTAGGCACAGCAGATGATAGAAAAAGAATTTCTCAGTTAGATGCTATGGTTAATAGCACAACAGATAATATAGCTAATGTAACTTTATTAGCTCAAAGCGCGGCTGAAGCCCGAAAAAATCCGGGTAAAATGGGAGGAATTGATATGGGCTCAAACAGTAGAGACACTTTGCTGGCTATGGAAATTTTAAATGGCAATACTAAAGGATCAAAAAAATTAGTAACCAACCTAAACACAAACCCTCCAACTCAAGCGTGGGAAGTTTATGATGATAAAGGCCAATTAATATGGACTAGATCTACAGGAGATATAGAACAAATGCTTGAAAAAGGAGGAAGCGGTGGTGTTACGACAATTGCCGACGAAACTCAAACAATGGAAAACAATATAGCTTCATTAAAAAATGTTGAAACTGGAAAAATTAATAATAATTTTTACAAATTAGATTCTAATAATAGGCCAGAAGTAAAAACTAGGGTTATAACTTTACCAGACGGATCTAAAAAAATTGAAAGTTATAATGAGCTAGATATGGCAAAAATTCGAGCTTCTATAGGGTCTAACATACGCGCTGGCTCAGGGGCACTGTCTGATTCGGATAAAGAAAGCGCTATTGCTTTATATAATTCTGTTTTAGGGCCAGGACAAAGAGATCCGCAAACACGCGAAGAGATTCCATTTGTTCCTATTAAGGCAACAAATTTTGTATGGGATGAGGCTACGAAAAAAAAATATAATGATGCTTATGTAAATTATAACCTTAATAACTTTTTAGAAAAAGACCGGCAGGTTAAACTTGAAGCTTATAGCGAAAGTTCTTCTCAAACCTCAGGCGGAGGTAAAAAAAGCGGAGGTGGTAGCCCAAGGCTAAAAGAAATAAAAACCGGAATGGTAGATTTAATAAATAAAATAACTGATAAATCTGCATATGATGAAAAAGGTATATTAAAAGGGGATATTGGTGTTGTTTCAATTCAGCCAGAAGAAGTTGTGGAGCTTTTTCAAAAATATGGTGTTAAAGTACAAACTAGACAGCAGCTTGTAGAAGAGGGAATACAAGATCTTGAAGACAGCAAACTCTTTTTTGTAAATAAAGCTGGAAATATTATACCGGCTGTTTCTTTTGACAATCAACAAAACATAAAAGGGGTTATTGAGGCTTATAGGGATTATTTAGTTAAGACTAGCGCTGGGCAAACAGAAATTAAAGCTTGGGAAAATATAACAAAAGAGTTTTATAATAAAGCAGACTTACCTTAGAAAGAATAATAAATTTTAACTATGTATAAATATAAAAATTACATCTATTCTTTAGAAGAAATTCAAAATGCTGCAGATAAAAAAAATTTATCTATAGACGAATACATTAAAGAATTTAATATACAAAAAACCGATCCCGATCCCGATGAAGAGGGAAAGGAAACCCCTTCACAGGAGATAGAGAGTGCGACTGTGGAGGAAAGTATAGCGCTCGAGCCTACCGTTACGGATTCCAAGCCGGTAACTATTTCATCGGATTTACCAGAAGTTAAAACCGGCACCGTTGCAGATACAGAAGAAGTAAATAAAATATATGAAAAAGCCGCTGAAGATGTTCCGGTAGCTTTAGATGAAATATTAAAAGCTAGAGAAGGAATAAGCACTTCTCAAATAAAAGCTCAAACAGCAAGCAACTATTTTAATTTAGATGAAGTAAATAGAAGAGTAAACAGAACAGAAACATTTGTATTGCGAGATGGTTCTGTACCTCAAAGAGAACCAACGCAAGAAGAAAAAGAGAAGCGTATATACAATAATGGTTTAAATATGCTTAACGCTACTCCTGAATCCGCTCAAGAATATTTAGATACTTATAAAAATTATATTAAAACAGGAGAGTTAATACCTACTAATAATCAAAAAGAATATTTAACAAAAATACAAGAAATTTCTAAGGAACAACTTATTACTACAGCAAGCCAAGAAATAGCTGGAGAATATTCTGAAGCAACTCAAGGTATTGTTGAAAATTTAATTAATAAAAATAAAGATTTTAAAACAATAGAGGAAGCTAACTCTTATATAGATGAATCATCAAAAATTTTTTCTAATCGAGAAAAAAAATTTACAAAAGATATTGAGCAATTTAATGTAGATGTAAATAAATGGAAAAACGAAATAAATTTTATAGATAAAGAACTAGAAAATCTTAATAAAAAAAATAATAATTTTCAAAACCCTGCTGAGTATACGCAAAATTCTGTAGATCAATATAATGCTTTAATAAACAAAAGAAATAGCCTTATAAAAAGTCCTCAAGCGCAAGCGTTAGAAGAGCAAGAATTAAATTTAAGCCAAGAGCAATCTTCTTTAATAGATTTTCAAAAAACTGTTACTAATAAAGTTTTAAAATTTCAAAACGAAGAATCAGCTTTAAAAGCATTAGGAAAAGATTATAGCTTTTCAACACGTGCAGCTTTAAAAATGGAACAAGCCTTTGGAGGATTTGGGGCTACTTCTCTAGCTATGCTAGCCAAAGCAGGAGCAGAACTAATGACTCCAGGAAAATACGGGGGCGGTCTTGCAACAGTAGCTTTAGACGAAAAAAGAGACAATACACTAATTAAAATTGCAGATAATTTTTTAACAAGTGCTATAGACTATAATAGAGCTTTAGAGGAAAAAATAGCTGAGGTTTTGCCCGAATCAGTTACTGTAAAACAAGTTGGAGAAGGTAAAGTGTCTTTTGGAAGATTTTTATCTGAAGCTATTGCAAATGGAAGCCCAACTCTTGTAGCAACGTTGGGGCCAGCGGGCGTTGTAAGATTAGGGTCGCGCCTTGCTGGACAAGCAATGCTTAAGCCCGCGCTTTCACGGGCAGCCGCTAATCTTTCAGCTGTACTTTTAGCTAACCAAGCAGGTGGGGGTGAAATGAGCTCCTTGCTTATAGCTAGAGAAGATGCACCTTTAAAAATTGCTCAGCTAGAAGAAACTTTAAAAAGTGCTAAAGATCCTGTTGAAATACAAAAAATTAATAATGAAATTACAAATCTTAGAGATTCTATGAATTTATCTACTGCAAAAATAGGGTTTGCAGGAGTGCTAAGTGCAGGAATAGAAGGATTTACAGAACGCTTTGGTACTTTAGCATTAATAAACAAAGCCACTCCTTATGTGCCCGGAACAAGTGCATTTAAAAAAATATTAACAGGAGGAAAAACTTTTGGTAAAGGATTGCTACAAGAAAATGCTGAAGAAGTTATTGCCGGAATATCTAATAACATATTAGTACAAAATGCTCTTTTAAAAAGAGATGTTAATGTATTTGAAGGAGTTGACTTAGATTTAATTGCTAATACCACAGTAGTTAGTGCGGTAATGCTAGGCCAAGGATTTGGGGCAAATACAAGAAGCGCTTTTTTAGAATTAACCACTAATGTTGAAGAAGCAAAAAGATTTCAGTCATTAACAAGAAAATTAATAGATCTACAATCTTCTAATAGCACAGATAAACGAAAGCAAACTAAAGAAATTTTGCAGCAGTTAGGGCTAGAAAACATGGTAAGCCTGAGCAAGCTTAACACTATGACTCCCCAGGAATTGCAAGATTTGGGAAATATGCAAACTCAAATTAATAAATTAAATAGAGAAGCTAGTCAGTTTGGAGTTTCAATGTCTCAAAAAGGTGAAATAACTGCCGCGGATAGAAACACTCTTAAAAAAATGGAGGAGCAATTTGAGGTTTTACGATCACGAAAGAATGATCTTTTAAAAACTCGACGAGGAGGATTAGCCGCTGTTGAAGCTAAAGAAAAAAGTTCTGGGGAGCAACAAATAAATAACCCTCGTTTTAACTTTTACTCTAATTCTTACAATGCTTTCAAAGTACTAACGGAGGGTATGATGCCAAAAGGCGGAAAGTATATTGAATTTGAAAAAGCAGAAGATTTAAATTTTACAGAAGAACAAAAACAAAAATTTTTAGAAGATACTAATAGTAGTAGGGAAGTAAAAAACAAAGCAAAAACTTTTGAAGAAGCTATAATGGGAGCTAATGCTTGGCAAGATGGTAATAATATTTACGTTAATTTAAAAGGAATTTATCAGCAAATTATTATGGATGATAATAATAGTGCTTCCTTTGCTGTGGCTTCACCTCTTCACGAACTTTCGCACATAAGAAATAGAAATTTAAAACTTAATGACAGATTAGTTAATAATGTTGTTAATGATGCTATTGAAATTATAAAAGCTAATAAAGATAATTTAAATAAAAAAGATTACGAAAGTATTCTTAACAGACTTAAAGGATATAAAAATGTAAAAGAAGACAAAATTAAATATGAGGAGTTTATGCAGGTTCTTTCTGATGCACAAGCAACAGGATTAATTAACCTTAGCGACTATATAGATATTAACTCTTTTAAAGATTTAATAAAATATGCGGGGGCTAAAGCATTTGGAGATCTTTCTGGAATATTTTTTAATATTAAAACTTCTAATGATGTTTTTAATTATATAAATAGTTATCGAACAATTGTTAAAAAAGGAACTCTAATAGGTAGTGGTGATAAAGAAGAAATTGAAACAATAATTAAAGAATCAAGATCCGAAGAAGCATCTAATAAAGTTCAAGAGCTATATGAACAAAAAGGAGCTCAGGATGCAACTTTTGAAATAATTCAACTATTTAAACCTATAACAAATAAAATAGTAGACCAGCGTAAAAATGCACCTGGCTTTGATAAACAATTGCTTACTGATGAAATTGAAACAGGCGCTGGTGGTATATTTGATTTAATACAAGCATATGATCCTGCCTCTAATGTTCCTTTAGCTGCATACATAAATAAATACCTGCCAGTTAGATCTATAACTGCCTCCCGTAGAATATTAGGCGAAGAGTTTACAGATGATATTACTGAATCTGTTCAAGTAGCTGCTGAAACAACACCAGAAGCTGAAATTGAAGTTGCTGAAACAAAACCTACGGAAAGATTAATTGAACTTAAAAATAAATTTCTTTCTCCTGAAAACAGAACAGCTTTTGAAGAAAATATAGCTAGCAGAATAGATGAGCTTGCTCCGGATGAATTTACATTTAAAAAATTACCAAATTGGGGTAAAGAGGCCTTAGCTAAAGAACTTAATATACCACTTAAAAAGTTTGAAGGATCTTCTAATTTTACTCAAGCGGAGCTGGGCAGACTTCTTACTTGGATTGAAACGAATGTAAGCGACATTAGAAGAGCTTTACCTGGCGCTGCAGTATTAGAGGGTGCATCAGTACCTGAAAGCTTAATAGGCACAGCTACAGGAGTTCCTAATAATTTATTAAAGAACATTAACTTATACGAAAGATTAACAAGAGGCACAAAAGATGCTGGGCTAGTTCCTTATAGAAAATTAAAAGGTATTGATAATAGCTCAATACTTAAAGCAGTAAATATAGTAGACGGTAGGCAAATGGCTGGGCCTAGAGATAAAGCCGCTCAAACAGCTAAAGGTATTTTTAACATGATGGCTAAAGTCATGACTAACCAAGAAATACGCAAGCAGCTTCAAGCAAAGCCAAGGCCAGATATTACAACAAAAGAAACTGAATCCGCTAGAGCGGGTGGTGTTGAAAGTAGATTATTATTTAGCAAAAAAGATAAAAATAAATTTGACGAAATATTTAAAGATGCTCCAGAAGAAGTTCAAAAATATGGAATGTTGTTAAATGTAAAACCTACTAATAAAGCTATTAATTCCGTACTTGCAAAAATAGAAGAAGAATTACCTATAGATGTTTATGATGAATATTTTGAAAAATATTTTAAACCTTTTATTGAATTTAGAAAATTTGCTCAGAAACAAGCATGGCCATGGGCTGAAGAAAAAGTTAGAGATACACTTGCGTTTCTTAGTAAAAATAATCCTAATTTAAGATTAAAAAATATAAAATTAAACGAAGATTCTCAAAAGATTGATATACAATTTGAGCTAAATGGAGAATTAGTTTTAGTAGAAGTAAAAAAGAATTATGAAGCTAGAATAAGTCAAATATATTTATATGAAGAAGCCAATGGAAAAATATCTACTAATAAAACAGCAAACAAAATTTATGAAGACGAAATAATTAAAGAAGATAAAACTAGAGATGTTTTAATTAATTTTATAAAAAAAGAATACCCCGCAGAACTTAAAGAAGAAAAAAGTAAAAAAAATAATAGAAAAGTATATGTCGTTACTCTTGATGCTATAAAAGCAGCTAGAAGAAGACTTAAAGAAGCTGGAATTCCGTATGAAACTAAAATAGAAATGCCAATTGGTCTTGCTGTAAGTTTATATAATACAAAAGCAAATAAAGCAAAAAATGCAAAAGGTCTTTTAATAAGTTTTGGAGATTTAGGAACTTTTTATATAGGAGAAAATAAAATGCAATTTCCGGTTCCATCTTTTGAACAAGAGGGTATGGCGCTAACTGTTCGAATAATGGACAAAATAAATCCAAGAGGACCAACACAAAATATAGAAATTAATGGCCAATCAAAACCCACTGCTAGCCTTAGCAGGGTGGCTGTTAATACTCTAACTAAAAAGACTGTAGAGGTTTTAGAAAATACACCTTCTTTATCATTACAAAATGAAAGCCAAGCAGCTGCTATTTTTAAATTTTCTTTATCTAAATCTAAAGCTGCAATAAAAAATAATTCAGAACTACCTAAATCTCAACGTTTACCTAAAGGCAGTACTAATGAGCAGGTATTAGCTAAAATGCGGGGGCTTGATA
>Ga0209634_1001633_pt1 | contig 16299 bp, 19 predicted proteins | sample LinPmetageLP40_FD_184043 | JGI IMG/M metagenome (GOLD analysis project Ga0209634, IMG submission 184043) | Marine viral communities from the Pacific Ocean - LP-40 (SPAdes) (version 2) | ecosystem: Environmental > Aquatic > Marine > Oceanic | place: Pacific Ocean | collected 2010-08-26
GCCCTGCAACTGAATCCAAATAGGGCATTGAATTAGGCGAGAAGTCTTTAATATCAAATGGATAAAAAGATAGATTTGCACTACTTACAATGTCTGTTTGAGCAGAACACAATAAGTTTAAAACGAATAATAAAATAGCAGACAATAAAACCTTTTTAGAATATATCATTGTGACTTTAATATGGCAATGGGGCTATCCTCCGATAGCCCCTAATTAAACATTTACTAAATTATTTCACGTTACAACCAAACCCATTTGTGTATTTTTTACTAGCACAATCTCGATTAATTTTTGTACACTCTCTACCAATACTAGTAACACCTCCTCCTTGGACATGTCTCATTTGATCTGCATCAAGTCGTGTAATAGTTTCTTTGTTTAAAGAAAGTTTACCTTGTATTTTCAACTTTTTCATAATATTAAAAATTATTTCCTTGCCTACTCTAATAGCTTTTCGGCATCCGCTACCTTTGAGATTTAGCGCGCACTATCCAAAGGCACGATCAAGGTAGCTTTGTGTAGTCCGATATATTCGGACTGGATATATTTCTTGAAATAGTCTTTGTCCGCCATAGGTAGATTCTTCCTCTTTTTTACTTAGTAAATTGTTGGAAAACCCTATTTGTAAGCAAGTCTCATCTTCATATTGATAACACCTTCTATAAGTACAGAAAGTAATTCTTGCACCAAGTTCTTTCATCTCAGCAAGGTGTTCCATCAGTGTGCTTCTTGATACGCCTACTTTATCAGCAAACTCTTGCGGTGTACCTGTGGATTTGGTACGGATTAGGCGATCCATGTGTTTGAGTCGGTCGATGTATTTGAGTATTCCCATTTGCTTCTTATTGCCGTTTGTAGGTTGATTGATATAATCAATCATCGCGCAATAAATACTAAATTGATTTACAAACAAAATAATATTTAATATTCGCGAAATAATCATATAAAAACATAGGCTGAGTGCAGCAGGTTTGGGAATAGTACCACGTTATTTCAAGTTTATGAAGACTTTTCCCGTTGCTCATTAGAAATTAGAGGTGGGAAATACGGGAGTATTTTTTGAAACGACACATACTATATTGACAGCGATATGGAAGAGTCGAAAGACGTAATTGATAAATTACATCCACTATGCTGAGCTAAAATTGGACATAAATCGTTGTTTTGTTAGTATGAATAAAGCTGTAGATAAAGAACTGATTAGCCAACTACTCAAATTAGAGACTGATCAACAAGAGAAGGTTATTGCCTATATCAAAGATTTATTGGTTACTGACGAGATGAATAAAAGAGCTGAGCAGTCTGAGAAAGATATCGCAGAAGGAAACACAATTAGTGCAAGCCAATTCAACCAAGAATTTGAACAGTGGAAGGCAAAGAAAAGAGCGAGTATCAAGTAGAATCTATACAATCTTCGAAGGTTTATTTTAACGAAATATTAGAATGCCTGTATGAGCACTACACTCTAGATAAAGCAGAGGTAATTGCTACAGAATTGGAAGCCACAGGACAGAGTATAAATGACAGTCCTGATCGTGGTACTCCTGAAAAAAGACTAATGCACAGACCTCAAAATTATAAGTTCATCCTTTACAGACGTACTTCAAGAGCTGATATCAAAATCATTTACTACATAGACCAAAGCTCAAAAACAGTTTACGTGACGGATTTTTTCCCTACTGAAAAAGACGATACCCAGATATCTAAAAGAAGTTAAAAATCAAAGATCTGTGTTTGTCAAAAGATGCATTTGGAGAGCGTTGCAAACGCAGATTAATCTGATTATTTCATTCCAATATGACTTTCCTTTTTTGACAATTCAGATTCCTGCCTACGCAGGAATGACGTACTAAACTGATGTCGAACGTCAAATTCAATAAAACCGTCTTTCAAGAACTTTCATAAACTCCTCCACTTCATGTGCGGCCTCATTCCAATTGACAAAACGCGTATTTAAATAATGTTTCGCTTCGTCCAGATCAACTAACCCATCTATCTCCACAACGGTATTGTTGAACTTGGCAACATCTCCATCAAATAGCACATTGACAAACATGAATCTTTGATTGAGTGTGATCCCTTTAGACAGGCTTTCTATCTTCTGTTGTTCATGCATATCAGCAATTGACATTTGATTTTCTGGAGCGAGAAGATCGTTTAGTACTGGTGGTTCAGGTTTGTCAAGCTCGGTAGGATTCTCTTCTTCTACCGATGAAAAATCTGATTGCGACACCACTGGGTCTTCTCCAAGCGGTTCTCCTTTAATAGGAGGCGTCTCCACTTCCATATAGATATCATTGAGATCAAGCATTACATAATTTGAAAAAGCACTGATATATTCATCCATTTCATCGGGGCCAGAAGTCAGATTGCCTATGACATTGTCCAATATAGCCGTAGCATCTGTCTGCTCACTATTGGATTGTTCAAGACTGCCAATGAGCGCATCGAGGATTGCACGATTTATTTTTGTAAATTTTTTACTTTCGCTGAGGCCATCAAACGGCAATATAGACTGCTCATTCAACGAATTTAGTTCATTCAAATAAAAATGATAAGGAGAACAAATCAGCATTAAAGTGTCTGAAATAGCGCGTACTAAAATCGGCTCAAATGCAGCCTTGTCAACCAGAATGTGTCGCGATACTGTGTTTTGGAAGTTGTCAATGGCAGCAACTACTTCAGGATCATCATAATCAAAGTAAGGACTTTCCAACTTGCTGGCTTCCCTATTCCACTTTTGAAACAGTCTCTTTAAGACAAATAAATTCACTTGCTTGATCGCACATAAATTTAGAATCTCCTCACCCGATATTTTTTCTTTGTTCGCAAAAAAAGAATCTATTAGCTTTTGGGCAACTTGACTGCTGTAGTCACTTATTTGTTGCTCATTGAGTTTATTGTCCATATGTCCTCATTAATTTATCATTCCGTTCGCATTCCTCTTTTAAAAATTTATCTTTGGAATGCCCTGTCTGTAATCTCGGAGCAAGCTCACGAGGCATGAATTAAAAAGCATTGTTAATCCAATGCAATCATCTGGGCATTAACACCCCACCTTGTGGGTAAAAATAGAAATTATGCCCACTATTACCATTAAAAACTTAGATAATAAGTCCATAATTTATACTGACACAAATCAAACCGTTTTAACAATCTTACACGAAAATAACATAGATTGGATGCATGCTTGTGGTAAGAAAGGCAGGTGTACATCTTGCAAGATGGTAGTGCACGTGGGATTGGATACCATCACGGGTGTTTCTGAGTTTGAAAAAAAATACAAATTGATTGGACAACTGAATGAAAATGAAAGATTGACTTGCCAATGTCAGGCACTTGATGATCTTGTTATTTCAGTGCCCGAGAGCAGCAAAATGCCCCACATAAATTATTCAGCTTAAATGTTTATTGAGCCGCACATAAGCAAATCCTCAGAAACCAAGGCCGGCTGGATAGAGGTGGTCTCTGGCTCCATGTTTTCGGGGAAAACAGAGGAGTTGATCAGGCGACTCAATCGGGCACTCATTGCCAATCAACAGGTGGAAATATTCAAACCTGCGATTGACAAACGCTACCATGCCCATGATGTCGTTTCTCACAATGCCAATGCTATCAGATCGACACCCGTAGATTTTGCGCGTGACATTCTATTGTTATCAGGGGACTGTGATGTAGTTGGTATAGATGAAGCACAATTCTTTGACCATTCACTCGTTGAAGTTTGTGAAAAACTGGCAAACAATGGAAAACGCGTGATTATCGCAGGACTAGATATGGACTTTGAAGGCAGCCCGTTCGATCCCATGCCTGCTCTTATGGGTATTGCGGAGTTTGTAACCAAGGTACATGCGATATGTGCCATTTGTGGCAATATTGCCAACTTTTCATACCGCTTATCTACCAATACGGAGAAAGTGAAATTAGGAGAAAAAGAAAGTTATCAAGCCCGCTGTCGGACATGTTTCATTGATGGCATGCAGCAACGAAAATCAACTGATGAAAGTATTTAAGACCTCTCTTTGTTTATTATTCATTGTCGTTTTTGCCGATCTGATCGCACAAAACGACATCCCCGTTGGCACATGGAGGACACATCTCTCTTATAACAATGTGATTGACATTGCGCTTGCGGATGACAGAGTCTATAGTGCCACATCCAATGCGCTCTTTATTTTTGATGAAACTGACCAAAGCACACAAACCATTACAAAACAAGATGGCTTGAGTGGAGGAGAGATCAGTGCGATTGCTTATGCTGAGCAAACTGAAACGCTTATTATTGGGTATCAGGATGGCAATATTGATATTATTAAGGACAACCAGATTTCCTCAATTTCTACCATAAAAGCAGATAATTTCGCTTCAGCTAAAAGAATCAATAGCATATTCACATTAGACAGCAAAGCCTATCTGGCAGGAGATTTTGGTATAAGCATTGTTGACCTTCAAGAACTGATACTCTTAGAAACAATTGTCAACTTGGGACCAAACCGTATCCATGAAGTGACCATCTACAATGACAGCATTTTTGCTGCGACTACTTCTGGAGTAATGGCCGCATCACTTGACCCATCAGTCAATATTTTGGATTTTAATAATTGGACACTTTTTAGCGATCCATCAAGTGAGGTCATCAGTATTGTTAACAACGAAGGTCAGCTATACATTGCGGAAAGTCAAGGAAGCATATACGAATACGATCAAGGAAGTTGGACAGAACTGTCAATCCTCCAAGGAGCAGAATTTATCAAACTAAGTCCTGCTCAAAATGGAATATTTGTGATCACAGCAGATGGGGTTTGGCAATATGATGGTGTGACATTGACTCCCATAGAAAACCTTATCACAACAGCCAATGATGTGGTGCAAAATGAAGCGGGGATAATTTGGGTAGCTGATCAGACCAATGGCCTCATTAAAAATCCAAACAATAGTGCTGCCGAGCGAATCATTCCTTCCGGCCCATTCTCTGATAAGTCATACCATACAGCATTTTTCGAAAATCAAATATATGTGCTTTCTGGAGGTATTTCAGAGAATGACACGCCACTGGACAATGATGAGGGTTTTTACAGGTTCGAAGATGGCATTTGGGAAAGCTTCAATAACATCAGTGTAGGAGCCAGCCTGATTCAGGCCAGAGATCTTAGTGACATCACTTACAATCCCGTCACCAATCAGCACGTATTTGCCTCATTCCAAGACGGTGTCCTGCTGTTAGATGCGGATGCTTCGTTAGTAAAAGTAGATCAATTTACTTCTGAGAGCTCCTTGTTGAGTAATAGAATATCCAGTGTAGCATATGCTAACGATGGTCTGTGGATGGTCAATTATGGTCAATTGCCCTCTATTCATCATTGGGGAAATGATGGTATTTGGCAATCATTTACTTTAAATAATTCGGCCACACGCTATCCTCTCGAACTTATTGTTGCCGAAAACAGTGATAAATGGCTGAGATTAAGTCCTACTAATGGAGGAGGCTTGTTCGTATTCAATGTAGAAACAGGAAAACAGCGCTTTCTTACACAGTCTGCTAACAATGGAGGACTTCCAGCAAGTAGTGTCTATGCTATTGCGGAAGATCATGACGGACTCATTTGGGTTGGAACAAGCAAAGGAGTTGCGTATTTCAGCAGCAGTCGAGGCATCACCGACAACAATCCTGTCGATGCCATCAAGCCCTTAATAGATCGAAGTCCACTCTTGCGAGATGAAAAGATCACCGCTATTGCCATCGATCCTGGCAACCGGAAATGGATTGGTTCTGAGAATGGTGTTTGGTTATTTGACGAAAACGGTGGACGTGAGATCGTACATTTCAATGTCAACAACAGCCCGCTACTTTCAAATCAGATATTATCAATCAGCATAGACAGCAATAGCGGGGAAGTATTTTTTGCCACCGATCAAGGTACAGTCTCGTATAGAGGAACTGCCACTTCAGCAGAAGAAATACATCAATCAGTCAAGATATTCCCCAATCCGATTACCAGGGAATTTGATGGGGTTGTGGCGATTTCAGGGCTTGCCAACAATGCCATAGTCAAGATCACCGATGTGTCTGGCAAACTGATTCGCCAGATGCAAGCCAACGGAGGTACTGCTGTCTGGAATGTCGCTGACTACAATGGCAATAGAGCATCCACAGGTGTTTACCTAGTTTTCAGTTCCACTGAAGATGGTGCTGATTCTTTCGTAGGCAAATTAGCAGTAGTCAACTAGTCATGCTTCACAAGATCAGGGGCATCGTCATCAAATACATCAAATATGGCGACACGTCTATTATTGTCAATATCTTTACAGAGGCTTTTGGGCTTCAGACATATATTGTCAACGGAGCAAGAAGCAAAAAATCGAAAGGGAAAATAGCGTTGTATCAGCCAACACAACAATTACATAGTGTCGCTAAGAAAATAGGTCTTTTTTTAGAAAATGGACTATTGTTGATAAGATCTTCATTTTTTTTCTATGAGTTGATGCCTGATTATCAACCGATTAGAAAAAAACGGAAAGATTGCAGTAAGAAACATTTTTAATTATGAGGTGTTTTCTTAGAGACACTACATAGGTAGAAGAGGTTTTTTGAATGACTAAAAGCTTCGAGTTAATCAAGTAGGTTGCTTTTTTCCAATTCGAACTTCTCGATGTTATTACTATCGTTTTGTATCAAAATTAGCACTTTTTCATTACTCATAATTTCATGCTTAATACTTTCATAGATTTCGCAGGCTGGATGTGTTTCTAATAATTTCTCCAAATTTAATTGGTTGATTTGAATCAACTTACTTCCTGGTTTTAAGCCTTTGAGCGATGCAGACGAATTATCCCAAACTACAGCAATCTCAAACCCACTATTCTCATCTGGCTTAACTGAAAATCCAAAAGAACGAAAACTTGGTTGATTATAGTCTTCAATAATTCTCGAATAAAATCTTTTTTTGGGATAATCGATTATGATTGAGTAAAAGTCTAAAATTTCTGACCCAATGGTTTTAAATGATAAGTATTTAGCATCCTCAACATCAATATGCACATTTTGCACGATTTGGGTCTTATTTTCATAACTAAACTTCCCCCATTTCTTTCCTGCATTACCAAAATTAAACTCTGGAACTTCAGCAATAGTAACATCAGATTCATCACTATGAGTATCAGCAATATTTAAAGTGGATATAAAATGACCTTTGCCTTTTAACACTTTTTTGTTTGGTATTAATGAACATTCATAACTGCTTAGTGTAAAAAAGGAGTTAGACCCTAGATCAATAAACGAGTCGGTTCTAAACTGCCCTCCCAGACCAGCTTCCACGAATGGCAGAAAGTATCTTGAAGAATATGTCAATTTCTGGTCATAATAATCTTTGATAGTCAAATTATTAGTATCATCAGTAATGGTCACTTTGCCGTCTATAAACTGCCAAACACAGAAACGCATAATATTATTTCCAATTATTCCATCGATATCACATACGACTCCTGAACCTATATCTTCTGTCATAACCCCGGTAATAATATCCTCAAATTCAACGCCTTGGATACCTATGTTGGTCAATCCATAATTTACTTTTTCATAACTATAGCCATCTGTGACGCTTTCAGTATGCACAATATTTAATTTTAAGTCATTTGCCAAAGACTCTGAAATATATGTGCCTGAGCCAGTATCTAAGATAAAATTATACCGTTTGTCCAAATTCCCCACCTGAACATTCCGAATGATGATACGGTGTTTAGTCCCGATATATGAATCCAAAGTCAAATTAAAACTTTTAGAAGCCATCCTGCCTTTTTTGTGATACTTAGGTAAGCCAGTCGAAAGTGCTTGATCTGCAATCGCTATGCAGAATATTAATGCAATAATTTTTTTCATAAACTTAAAAATAAAAAAAGTCTCAAGTGAACCCAATTGAGACTTTTTATGAAATTGACTTTACTTGTATTTAATCGTTATTCTTTTCACTACACCGTTTCTGGTTATCTTAATGACTTTATCAAGGATTCCATCACCATCAACATCTACCCAAGTAACTTCTCTTGTTCCACCCATAATTAAGGACAAGTCCTTAACCTTGTAATCTATTAAACTTTTCATAATACATAAAATTATTTACTACCTACTCTTTTAGCTTTTCGGCATCCGCTACCTTTGAGGTTTAGCGCGCACTATCCAAAGGAAGCAGGAAGATAGGTTGTTGCGGTTCGATATATTCGGACTGGGCATATTTCTTGAAAATAACTTTGCTCGCCAAAAATAGATTCTTCCTTTTTTTTGATACGACACCTACTATATTGACAGCAATATGGAAGAATCAAAAGACATAATTGTTAAATTACATCCGCTACGCTGAGCTAAAATTGGAAATAAATCACTATTTTGTTAGTATGAATAAAGTAGTAGTAGTTCGTATTCAATGATGAAACTCATCAATCAGTCAACTAAGTCAACTAGTCATGCTTCACAAGACCAGGGGCATCGTCATCAAATACATCAAATATGGTGACACGTCTATTATTGTCAATATCTTTACAGAGGCTTTTGGGCTTCAGACATATATTGTCAACGGAGCAAGAAGCAAAAAATCGAAAGGGAAAATAGCGTTGTATCAGCCACTCACATTGCTGGATATGGTCGTTTATCACAAAGAGCAGTCCGGTATTCACCGCATATCTGAAGTCAAGTGTTCGCAACCATTCATTAGTATCTCTACCGATATCAAAAAATCGTGCATTGCACTTTTCTTGACAGAAGTGATACATAAGACAATCAAAGAACAAGAAGACATTGAAGCCTTGTTTACCTTTTTACATCAGTCTATTTTGATTCTTGATTACTTGGAAGAAAACTATGAAAATTTTCACCTTCAGTTTATGCTCAAGCTTACGCAGTATCTTGGGTTTGGCGCAGAAAAGATTGAGGACAGCGAACTGAGTTTGATGCTAGATCGGGATGATCTGGCTAGCTGCAACAGGCTATACCAATCCCCTTTTGATTCCTATACCAAGATTTCATACAGCAGAAGACAGCTTTTGCTACAATGTCTGATTGACTATTACCAAAACCATATGGACAATTTCGGTGTCATCAAGTCCGTAGAAATCTTGTCAGAAGTGCTCCATGAATAGATTGATACTATTTTTGTGGTGACCAAATAATGCACTATCTTGGGTTGATATAACTAAAAAACATACCACTGTGAAAAAATTATCTATCCTATCATTTATCGTCCTATTAGCGATTAGTTGCAGTCAAAACTCCTCAAGTGAGACCGAACAATCTGAGGCAGTCGAAACTGTAGAAACTCCAACAACGCCCGATGGCGTGTATTTCTTATTTCCAGAAGATGGCGCAATAGTCAACAATCCTGTGTTGGTTGGATTTGGCATCAACGGCATGGTAGTAGAGCCTGCAGGAGAAGTGAAAGAAGGAATGGGGCATCATCATATAATCATTGATGGGCAATTTGTAGAAGCTGGTACAATTGTTCCTGCGGATTCTACACACTTTCATTATGGAAAAGGCCAGAAAGAAACACAATTAGAATTGGCTTCTGGCAAGCATACATTGACCATGCAATTTGCCGATGGCGTGCATAAGTCCTATGGCGAAGCTTGGAGTAAAACGATTGAAATCACCGTGGCTGAAGTAGAATAATTCCATAAGAATTACTGGTTTTTGCATCAAACTATAATGAATAATGGCAGAAATATTATATGATGAAGTTCCTTCACTTGACTTAGCTGATTTTACAGGTGGAGACCCTGTCAAAAAAGCAAAATTCGTTGCGGATTTAGGAAATGCCTATCAAAATATTGGGTTTGTTGCCATCAAGAATCATGGTCTTACCAATGAGTTGACCAAGTCTTTATATGATACGGTTCAAGCATTCTTTTCATTGCCTGATGAGGTCAAACAGAAATATGAAATAGAAGGACTCGCTGGGCAGCGCGGATACATCGGTAAGGGAAAAGAACATGCCAAAGGTCGTAAAACAGGTGACTTAAAAGAGTTCTATCATGTTGGTCAGGAAGTCACAGATGGCGATCCCATCAAATCCGAATATCCAGACAATGTTTGGGTGGATGAACTCCCCAAACTAAAGCAAACGGGATTAGAGGTCTATAAAATATTAGAAAACACAGGTTTTGACATGCTTCGTGCCATCTCCATTCATTTGGGATTAGATGAGAATTATTTTGATGACAAAGTGAAAAATGGAAACAGTATCTTGAGACCAATTCATTACTTCCCAATTGAGAATCCTGAGGAAATACCAGATGACGCTGTGCGGGCTGCAGAACATGGAGATATCAACTTGATCACTTTGCTAATGGGAGCAAGTTCTGAAGGACTACAAGTGCTTCGTAGAGACGGAAAATGGATTCCCATTACAGCGCTACCTGATCAACTTGTAGTCAATGTAGGAGATATGATGGAGCGATTGACAAATAAAAAACTTAAGTCCACTATTCACCGGGTGGTTAATCCACCAAAGGAACAAATGAGGTCTTCCCGATATTCTATCCCATTCTTTATGCACCCAAGATCCAATATGGACTTGACCTGTTTGGAGAATTGCGTTACAGAAGAAAACCCAAAACAATTTGAAGACATCAAAGCTGGAGCGTTTTTGAGTGAACGCCTCGCGGAAATAGGACTTAAAAAATAACAACACAAGCGTGTGATCACCAAAGTTAGGTATTACATATATTTAAGAGATGTGCTGATATTGGCATTGAGTGCTTTCGGAGGACCGCAGGCTCACATGGCTATGCTATTTGACCTCATGGTCGATAAAAGAGGCTATCTCACTGAAGAGGAGCTCATTGAGCTTAATGCGCTGTGCCAAATACTCCCTGGACCGACATCTACACAAACGATCACTGCAATAGGGTTCAAAATTGGAGGGCCGAATCTGGCTTACTTGACACTTTTAATATGGATCACTCCGGCTGTCAGTCTTATGACAGCAGCAGGAGTACTTATTTCGACATTGTCAGCCAATAATATTTCCATAGAGTTTACAAAATTTATTCAGCCCATGGCTGTAGGCTTTGTGAGCTATGCCGCTTACAAGATCAGTACGAAGGTTGTCAAAACATATGTTGGGATTGTGATCATGGTGATAGCCGCTGTCTTGTCTTATTTCTTTAGCTCACCATATATCTTCCCTGTTATTTTGATCGCAGCAGGTGGTTTTACTGCGCTCAACTATAAAAAACAGCCAAAGGAAGAAAAGGTGAAAATCGATATCAAGTGGGCCAACTTCTTGCTATGGGGTGGAACACTGCTCTTTGCTGCGGCCCTTGGTGGGGTCACAGATTCCTTGCCGGTAAGATTATTTGAGAATTTCTATCGGAATGGAAGTTTGATTTTTGGCGGTGGGCAAGTGTTGATCCCTCTACTCTACACTGAGTTTGTGGAGTTCAAAGACTACCTGACATCGGAACAATTTTTATCCGGCTATGCTTTTGTGCAAAGTGTACCAGGTCCAGTATTTTCTTTCAGTGCCTATATTGGGGCGATCGCCAATAACAACCATGGTGTGCTCGGAGGTATTCTCGGAGGTCTTGCTGCAGCAATAGGAATATTTCTACCAGGCACTTTCCTCATATTCTTTATTATCAAAATATGGGATGGCTTAAAAAAGTATCGCGTAATTCGTGCATCACTTGAAGGAATCAATGCGGCAAGCTCCGGCATGGTAGCAGCCGCTGCCATTCTGATGTTTCAACCAATAGAGGTGAATACAGTCAACATTGGCATTGTAATCGCAACGATGTGTCTCCTACTATTTACAAAGTTGCCAGCTCCCTTTATTATTATTGGCGGATTGATCGCGGGGTTTATTATTTGACCTATCAGTCCAAAGGTATTAGTGATCCTCTCTTTTCAGTAATCTCCAATTGATACTTACATCCTTGTATGATTGGTAGATTCAACGGTTCATGACCTAATGCCACATCAAAAAGAACCGGGTAATCAAATTGAGTTACATGGCCCAGAATCAATTCCTCAACGCCAACACCAAAAGGAACTACAGTATCTTTCATTGCCGACATATGTCCAATAACCAGTCCTTTGAGATTATCTAGTTTACCCGACCTGTTGAGTTGTCCGAGCATGCGATCTATTTTGTATAAATATTCATCAATCTCTTCGATGAAAAGAATTTTGCCATCCGTTACAACTTCGTATTTCGTTCCAAGGCTTGCAGAGAGCAAGGAAAGATTGCCTCCTATAATAGGAGCCACAGCGACTCCATTTCTATTGTAAATATTAGGCCGCGCTTCTATTGATACATTTTCACCAAACAACAATTTTCTAAGAAGATCAACACTTTCCGGGTCTGCTGATTCGAATCCTGTTGGCATCAGTGAATGAATACTCATTATACTGTGATTAGCAAGCGCTATTTGCAATGCGGTCACGTCACTAAATCCGACAATCCACTTTGGAGACTTTTTTAGTAAGGAAAAATCAACCTGATCAATAATTCTTGTTATGCCATAGCCTCCTCGCGCACAAAATATGGCTTTGTATTCAGTAGAATCAAATGCCTCTTGCAGATCAGTCAATCGATTTTCATCAGTTGATGAGAAGTAGTGGTGTCCAACCAAAGCGTGCTTAGAGACATGCACCTCTAATCCCCACTGTTTTAGTTCTACAATTGCTCGCTCTAGGCCATTCTCTTTGATGCGTCCCGCTGGCGCTATAATTATGACCTGATCTCCACTCTGTAAATAATTTGGCCTCTTCAACATACAGAAATATACAAAAAAAGCCCTGACAATCCTGATAGATATCAGGTGTCAGGGCGCTATTTTCATAAAAAGCGACCTACCTACTTAGCAGCTGGAGTTATTCCTAATTTTTTCAATACCGCGTCAGATATATCATGCTCTTCTTTAGCAAATAACAAAATATCAACACCACCTACATTTGATGAAATGATGTAGTCATAACCCTCTTCTGTTGCAACTGCAGTGATCGTATCGCCCACTTTTTTAAACAATGGTGCCATCAAATCAGTCTGCTTCTTTTGCAATGACGCTTGTGCATCTCTTTCAAATTGCTGTAATCTACTTCCCAAATCCGTCAACTCTTGCTCCTTTTCCTTTCTAACCGCCTCGATCATATTGGCAGCTCCCTGCTGATATGTCGCGCCTTTTTCTTGGTATTCTTGATATTTTGATTGCAGTTGATTCTGCAGTTGGGTGTTGTGCGCTTGTAAGTCAGCTTCAACTTGTTTTGTTTCAGGCAATTGACTTAAGATATAATCTACTTCAGCATATCCAATCTTCATTCCTGTTTGTGCTTGTGCTGCAAAGCACGCAAATACTGCCACTAGGGCCAACATCAATTTGTTTTTCATAACTATTTTATTTAACTCTTCTTTTGTTCTAAATTATTAATTTACTCTATTTGATAACATCATTGGGGTCACCCAATCCCAATTCATCCAATACATAATCTGTGTAATCGTGTCTGGGATCTGTATAAATCAATACCAAGGCATCAGCCTTATCAAACATGATGGCCAGTCTCTGATTTTTACAAACCTTCTCCACTGAGTCGAATATTTTGTCTTGAACGGGCTTTACCAATTCTTTCTTTTTCAGAAAGAACAGCCCATCAAAACCAAAAACCTTCTTCTGATATTCCTTGACCTCACCCTCCTTAGTGCTTATTTCTGCTTGACGCTCTTGCTTCATCTCAGTGGTGAGCAATACTTCCTCTGCCTGCAAAGCACTATATGCTCCTTCTATTTCCTTGTACATCTCTCTGATCTCTTCCTGCCATTGAAGCGATAGCTTGTCTAGTTCGGCTTGCGCTTCACTATACTCTGGCATTTTGGCCAAGATATAATCTGTATCTATATAGCCAAATTTTTGGCTGAAAGATACCGAAGTGATCCCTAATAGAAGAAATATAAAGCCAATTCTTTTCTGCATATTATCTCAATTGTTGTCCAATGGTAAAGTGGAATTGCGCTCCACTTGGTTCAGTCTGTCCTGGTAGCGTATCAAATCCATACCCCCAGTTCAACCCTATCAGCCCAAATGCTGGCATAAATATCCTCGCTCCAAATCCAGCTGATTTGTATGTATCAAATGGGTTGAAGTCATCATAGTTATACCAGTTGTTTCCTGCCTCTCCAAATCCCAGTACATAAATAGTTGCTGCCTGACCTGTTGTGATTGGAAACCTCAATTCAAACCCAAGTTTGTTGTACACGATACCTCCTGTTATATTATCTTGACCACCTTCAATACCATATGGGGGTGTTACCGCATTATTTTCATATCCTCTCATACCAATAATCTCTGTTCCAAGAAGGAAGTTTTGCCCTGCAAGTCCGTCTCCTCCTAAATAAAAGCGTTCAAAAGGACCTATTCCAGTAGTTTTATCATATGAACCGATAAATCCAAAATGAGCTTTGGATTCTAAGACCAATTTCCCTGCCAACTTCAAATAGTGTTTCGCATCAAACATCCATTTGTGATATTCTATCCATTTATATCGTGCGGCACTTTCCTCATTTTTTAAGCGCTCATTGATTCTGACATCAAGGGCACTTTCAGAAGCGTTATTGTACTGATTTGTTACGTTTGATATTATATTGTCTTGCTCTTCACTAGTTAGTTGCCAATATTCAGAACCTCTAAATAGCGAATAAGGAGGCGTGAGTGCCAAGCTCAATGAAATTGAAGATCCTGATGTAGGATACATGGGGTTATCAATGCTGCTTCTGGACAAAGTAGTGTTTAGTGTGATTCCATTGGCCTTTCCATCAGTAAAACCTAAGGATTGCCTACTGTTTACAGATCCATAATTATTCAATGTGTATATTGAATATCCAAGAGAGTTTGTTAGAGTGAAATAACTATCTGGCCATTCCAATCTCCTTCCAAGACCAACTGTAAAAGCAGTCACCATCAGTGAAGCATTGAAATCATTGAAACTGGCTCTAGTCGAAGTAGGTTCTCCAAATGAATCATATTCTAATCCTATTGTCCTCTGCACAGAATGATTGAAACTTACCGATAGCGAATTAGGCTTGCGCCCTCCTAGCCATGGTTCAGAGAACGATACGTTATAACTTTGGAATTGCTTACCATTGGCTTGCAGGCTCACAGAGAATCGTTGACCATCACCAATAGGCAGTGGTCTCCACTTGTCAAAATGTGGAATATTTCTCAAAGAGAAGTTGTTAAATGTCAAACCCAATGTTCCTACGAACCCGAAAGCTCCTCCCCATCCACCTGAGAGTTGGATTTGATCACTAGGTTTTTCAACTACCGACCATTCTATATCTACTGTCCCATCTGCTGGATTTGGTATTGGGGTAGGCGTAACTTGTTCCGGGTCAAAGTAGCCCAGTTGAGATAGTCGCTGTTGGGTTTGGATAATATCTGACCTACTAAACTTTTGTCCAGGAAGTGTTCGGAGCTCTCTTAAGATAACATGATCATTGGTTCTGTCATTTCCTGTTATGATGATTTTATTGATAGTTGCCTGCTCCCCTTCATAAATTCTCATCTCTATATCTATAGAGTCACCAACAATTCCGACTTCTACGGGTGTCACATTAAAGAATAAATACCCATTGTCCATGTACAAGCCGCTAATGTCTGGCCCTTTAGGGTTGAACGAAAGTTTTCTATTGATCAATTCTATATTGTAAACATCTCCTCTGTCTATGTCAAGGATGGCATCCAGTGTCTTTTCAGCATGAACATAATTGCCCTTCCAAGTGATGTCTCTAAAGAAGTACTTCTTGCCTTCATCGACCATCATGTCGATATTTATGCTGTTGTTGTCATAGTTATAAACAGTATCCATAGTCACAGCTGCATCCCTATATCCTTTTGTATTATAAAATGCTATTACTGTTTGTTTGTCAACATCAAATTCATCCTTGATGTACTTAGAGGTATTGAAAAAATTGAGCTTAATATTGTCATTGATAAAGCCCTTCACATCTTTCCACGACATCTCATTAGTAGAATCTAGAAATATCTTTGCTTTTTTAGGTTTGAAAGTAAATAAGGCATCGGCAATTTTTTCTGGCAAAGTAAACCTTACTCGTTCATGAGTAGATTTCATTTTCTTCTTAATCTTTGCCGTTCCTATGTTGTTATTACCCTTAATATTGATTTTGTTAATTTTCACTCGGCTCTTTTTATTAACAACGATTTTAAGCTTAACGCCTTCTCGATTAAGTGTATCAGCCTCTTTAATTACTTTGACCTCTGCATTGAGAAAGCCCTTTTCTATGTAATTTTTTTTA
>Ga0209634_1001636_pt1 | contig 16288 bp, 22 predicted proteins | sample LinPmetageLP40_FD_184043 | JGI IMG/M metagenome (GOLD analysis project Ga0209634, IMG submission 184043) | Marine viral communities from the Pacific Ocean - LP-40 (SPAdes) (version 2) | ecosystem: Environmental > Aquatic > Marine > Oceanic | place: Pacific Ocean | collected 2010-08-26
CTGGGAACCAAAAATATTCATCTGTTAATTCGTCACGGCATCTAGCAATGTCGTTTGACAACAAATACTCAACTTCGTCATCAGATAGCCCTAAAGACCCTTCTGCAATACAACGCCCAACTCCAATGGTTTCTAGGCCAAGGTGGTCTTTGTAACAATGCGTTTTTACGCCTTCGTGCCGTTTTAGCATTTCAATTAATTGAGTCATTTATTTACGCCTTTAATTCTTTCGTATGATCTGCCACCAGATAGCCCCAGCATCCCCAAAAGCAGCGGCATCATTACGCCAGCGTCTGCTTGGGGTATCAGTACGCCAAAGCCAGCAGCTATAGGTGCTATCAAAAAGTTGACCATTAAGCCAAGCACGCAAACATAACCGGCTAATGGCCTCCAACTCGATTGAAACCAATTACCTTTCGCATCTACTTTGTTAATTTCTAGTTGGCCTTTTAAGGCTTCTTGCGCGTGACGATCTGCCATCGTGCTTAACTCAAAAGCAATGCGGTTTTTTTCGTCTTTGTCTTCGATTACCTTATCGAGCAATTGCGTTGCTGGCGCTATTAGAGATGCCAAAATGCTCACAGTTGCCTCCTACTCGACCACGCTTGTGCGCCAAAAAAAGCCGCCAAAATACCAGCCACGCTTACAAAATAAACGGATGCCATGTCCCCTAGGATAACTGCCGCTTGAGTGAGTCCAATCCAGCTACTTGCAACAACGAGGGACGGGTATAGAAGCATCCCCCAAAGTGCAAACCATGACATTGCACGCTGCGCGTCTGCCCTTTCATGGCTTAACTGGAGTTCTTGTAACTCTTTGCTTGTTTGCAATTCTTCGTCACTGACAACCCCATCCCCGTCAGCATCGTATTTGGCAAAATCGCTATCTGGTTCTAATTTTTTAGCATTCATTTCTAATACCACAGCTTTGTATTTTTTGGGACTGTCTGGGGAATGCAGTACGCGGAGATCCCTTTTTGTGATCCCCGTTTTCCATTTGGTGAGGTCGCACCACTTTCGACGTAGTAGGCAGCGCGGTTGCAAGTTATAGCGTTCGCGAACAACCAATTTTGAGAGTTTGGCAGACGCTCACCCTCGACAATTACTACAAGTAGAAAAGCCATCATCATTTGTTGGTTAGCCAAGCTAGCAGAGCGCCAATTGCGGCTGGCACTAAAACGACAACTATTGCAAAAATCATTGCGTATTGTCCCAACTCTTTCCTAAATTTCTTTTTTTTAGCTTCTTCTGCCTTTAGGAATGCTTGACGGTTTTTTCTGGCTTCAGCAGTTTTTGCTTGCATCTCGTTCCAAAGATCCATCCGATGCGTGGCTTCAAAAACTTGTCTAATCGCTGCCCTAGATTGTCTCAACTGTTCTTCAGCCATAACAATTTTCATAGCCTCAGTTTCTGTTAAATTTTTACTGTTCTTAGCGCGTTGCAGATCGAATTCGCTACTTCCTAGGCGAGAAATTACCGCGCCTAAGGATTCGATATTTGACGCTGCTGAAGCCGCCATTTCTAAAGCTTTGCAAGCCGAAGTCACCGCAGCGACAGCCTCCAGAATCATCTTCTATCCCAAAGAAAGCAATTGCGGGATAACGATGCCAGCCACTAACAAAACTAAAACAGACCAAAGTTTCGCGTCTATTGAATCGAATCGTTTTGATCCTTCTTTTAGACGTTCTTCTATACGCTCGTAGCGCAGCGCACATTCTCGCTCATGCGTGTTTATCTCTTGTAGTGCTTTTTCTCCGTCATCCATAATTTCGAGATAACCCATCAGTCCTTAGCTTTGCCGAAATTGAAGGCGCATAGATCCAAAACCTTTTGGGCCTTGCCAACCCAGTTATCATCTACTCTGGTTTCTGTCTGACTTGCTATAATTGAAGCAAGTGTGACTATGCTAGTGAACGCAGTTAGTATGGTTTGCAAATCCATCAGCTTGCCTCCGCTTCTTCTTCTTTAGGCTCTACTGCCTCAACAATTGCACTTTCGTAGGCTTGCAAAACTAATGTTGTTTCGTTGAATTCCCGACTCAAAGCAGCAGAACGTTCTTTTAACTCAACCACTCTTTGAATGTCTTGCTGAGTTTTAATCGGCAAACTTTCTATAGGGTATTCAGTGTCGTTGATGTTAATTGTTGGTGTGTCAGTCATTTTTATTTTCCTTATGATTCCCAGGGTTTGCCTGATCCATTCGTGGGTTTAATCTGTAGGTCGATATTAGCTTGAAGGCTAGTTTCTAATGCAGTCACTTGCTCCTCACCCATCGCTTTTTTTACCCAAGCAATGCAATTGTCCTCAGTGACATTTGAATAATCGGTGAAGTTGTCAGGGTCAGCGGTCACTGATTGACTGCCGTAGCTTGTCGCGTAAAAAGTGTTGTCGCCTTCGGTTTGCTCTGCGTTCACGCGCCAGTGAATGACATTAATTACGTTTGTCAGGCCATCTTCTGAAAGCACGAAGTCAGTTTGTGCGATTTTCCATGTTGCGGTCATTGTTTCAGTCTCCAACCGGCAAAGCATTAGCCGCTTGAGCAGCATTGTATGCAGCAATAGCTTCTTTGGTATGAAAAGTATTGCACATTGCTTGTACTTCTGTGCTTTCTGCTGACCAATCGTCTGTAGGCAACACGACATGACGATTAAATGAGCGGGAAATCTCAGCGTCATCTCTGCTGATTACCGTAGCTGTGCGAACTTGAATGGCTTTGTAGCCTCCGCAATCTACTACCTCAATCTTGTCTTCTAATGTTGTTTCGCTTAGCTGTGCCATGAGTTTTTCTCCGTATTGGCGTTAGGACTGTCCGACCCTAGAGTCCACTAGGGTTATGATGCTGTGTAGTAAGTAATTTCAAATCGCATATAAGAACTTGTCTTAAAAATAGTAAAAAGTTCCCAAGTCCAATTAGCGTTGCCATTACTGGTTAGAAAACCTAGATCGGTCGCGTTGAATGTTGTTATTGAGGAGTGCGTTGTTCTAGCAAAATTCATGTTACTAACGGCCATAGATCCAGATGGGTGGTAGCTATTGCCTACGATAGGGCTAAACGGCAAGCCACGTATGTTAATAATGTTGCTCGAAGCTCCGGAGATAGAATTAATCTGCAAATATCCTATTAGAGAAACCATTCGTCCGACTTTCGTGTATTGACCACTGTTGGTTGTCGAAAAAGTGCTAGGCAAATTCCCGGTGTACGCATGAAAAGTCGGTGTCCATGTGCCGGTTTCGTACGAATCTAATTTGTTAGCCGCAGCAGTACCGCCAAGGTATGCACCGCCTGATAGGTAGAGGTCTTTGAAACGTGCGCCAGAAGCACCTAAATCCTTAGAAGCGTCAATAGCGGCATTGGTGTTCGTATTCCAAGGGTATATTTGTGTAGCGTCAAAGATTAAACCTGTTGTTCCTGTACCTATCGTTAACAATGATGATTTAGTGCCAATACTACCTACGGTTGAGCCGTCTTTGCGGAAGTCTATTATGTCACCATCAGAACCCTGACGATTAGCATATAGCGGTGTTCCTGTTCCTGCTATTTGAATCTGCCCTGCATTTAAGGCTATGCCTGTACCAGACGCATCGTTGTATACGCTGTTAGACGTAGTACCCACCAACAGGTTGCCTGATGCGTCTAGCATCGCTGCAATTGTTGTAGCTTCGTTATTGTTGTCTCCACCAACTAAGAATTGAAGCTGTCCTGAACCTGCGCCTGTTATAGTCGGTTTAATGCCTGACCTGCTTGCTCCGCCAGAAACAGCAGGAAAACCCAGCGTCATAGCGTCAAAACCGACAACTTGTGTTTGCCCTGCTCCCGTAATGCGGAGGCGTTCTGTAGCATCTGCACCCTCAGAGCTTGTTCCGGTTGACGTATAAAATGCGAATTCGCCCCCAGAGCCGTCAGAGTTTTTAGCTAATGCTTTTATTTGAGCCGCGTTATTTGGACCTTGTTGGCTTCCGTCTTCATTGTAAAAATTAATAACACCATACGGGCTATTTGCCCCTGCAAAACCAGACATTTTGATTGTTGGTACGCCTGTTGAGCTTTTCGAAAAAACTACGTCGCCGTTATTAACAAAGCCATCCGCCGTGACGCTGCCCGTGACATCTATGCCTGTTTGACTTATGACCATATTAGATGGAGAGCCGTCATCGTCACGGAAGGTTACGCTGTCAGAGTCTACAAAGAGAGTGCCTGTAGTGTTGATTAAGTGGCTGTATCCACTGCTGTGATGTTTTAACGTTAATTCATCGCTATCGCCAAGACTCAATACACCATCGTCAGGTAATGCAATGCCGCCGTTGGCTGTTATTTCGCCAGTAACCGCTAGAGTGCTAAGAGTGCCAACACTTGTAATATTGGTTTGTGCGGCAGTCAGTATTGAGCCGGTTAAGTTGCCAGTGACGTTGCCGGTGATTGCTCCGCTTGCGGCAATAGTGGTAAAAGACCCTGCATAGGTTGCGATGTTCGACCCGTCCGCTCTAGCTAAAGCCTTACCGCCAGCCGTAGCCCCATCGTGAACGTGGAGGGTGTCAGTCGTTGTATTAACAGCTAACTCACCTTCTGCGCCTGTAAACGCATTCATCTGGGCAGTTGTGCCGCGCCTTATTTGTAGTTGAGTAGCCATCTTATGCCTCTGTGTTTCTTAACTGTTCTAATGCCCACGCGAATTCTGCGTGATTTGGTTTATATTCTTTTATTTCAATAGCGCAGGTTTCATCACCAACAGATGAAACAATATTTAAAAACACTCCATCTTCTGTTTCTTCACCGCCGACTATTTGCCCAATTTTCATTATGTGACCTTGTAAAGTTTCCAGTTATAGACAACGTTTTCGCCACGTTGAACATTGCGGGTATACATATCTGCGCGAATATATATTTTGGCTGCGCCAGACCAACGAGCAAAAGCAAAAACTTCACTTTGAACGCCCCATTGAATTTCAGTCGGCCTATTCGCCACATCTAGGTTGTACGCAAAAATGTAACTACCAGCGACAGTGCCGACTACAGCAATAAAAGTGCTTGTGTCTTGGCCCCATGCGCTTGTTGTAGTGTTGGTTTCGATGTAGTCGGTTTGATCTAAACCTATCCCGTTATCCGCTGAACTATAGGGATTTTTACGGGCCAGAAATGTGCCTTTGGTATATGTGCCAGAGTCAACGAGCAACTGTCTTGAGATCACAACGCCGTTGAATTCTGCGCTGCCGCTCTTGTTAATTATCCAGCCAGTAGACCCAGCAGAATAGTTGCCAGACTGGATCACGCTCCCGATCTTGGCGTTGGTGATTATGCCGTCACTGATCTGCGCCGAGTTAGTCACAACGTTAGAAGCCGCCAGCTTACCGGCTGTGATTGCGTTGCTTTGGATGTTGGCGCTTTGGATAAACTCAAAAGTACCAATTGTTGCCACGATAGCCGAAGTGGTTATCGCGCTAGCTTGGATCTGACCTACCACAGCAGAATCAGCAAAGACCTGAGAAGTGTTTAGTTCTGAACTGGTTATGCTGCCCGCCACAATCTCTGAGGCTGCGACTGAATTAGCTGCGATCTTATCGGCATTAACAGAGTTAGCGGCGAGTTTGTCTGTGCTTATTGCCCCACTGGTTATCTTGTCAGCAGTCACCGCGTTTGCGCCAATCTTGTCGGCAGTTATAGCCCCTGCGGAGATCTTGTCAGCAGTAACGGCTAAAGCGTTAATCTTCGCGGCAGTTACCGCCCCTGCCAGAATTTTATTTGCCGTTATCGCGTTGCTTGCAATCTTGCCAGCCGTTATCGCATTAGCGCCAATATACGTTTCAGTGATTGTATTTAGGCTTGCAACAGCCCCCGCACCCAAGCCACCCAATGTGGCCTGACCAGAACCCGCGCCCGACAAGGTGCCGTCTGCGTTCATCGTCACATTTGTATTTTTCAAACCAGACGATGCGTTGTTAACTGAAAGCAATCCGGTTGCTTGAGTTGCTAGATTAAGTTGGTCGCTTAAATCAGCCGCAGCAATCGAAGAAGTCCAGTTTGTGCCGTTGTATCTGTAAATTTTAGAATCAGTGGTCAGCATCACAATGCGACCAGTTACTAAGTTTGTAGTGGGAAGTGTAGTTACACGCTCAACAGGTCTAAGTGTGTCACTGAATAGGTTGTCGCCAAGCGTGCCTTCTAAATCAACAGTCTTAACTAACGTTGTAAATGCTGGCACCGTTGAATCATAGCGGTACAGCTTTGCATCAGAAGTTAAGAAAATTACCTTTGGGCCAGTGTAGCCACTAGGCGATGGCAAGCTAGAAACCGCAGCAATAGGCTCAACGCCAGACGCAAAAGATGCCGCTGTAACTGCGCCAGCGGCTACGTTAGAAGCCGTGAATAGGGTTGTACTCCACGCTGAACCCGTCCAAACGTACAGAGTGCTAGTGGTCGTTAGGTATTTGATCTGCCCAACGTGATCGCCCGTCCCCATTGCCGCAATCGAAGTAGCTGGAGCAATACCAAAAGCATCCCCTGCCTCGAATTGATCTATAACGCCTTGATTCAAATCGTCTAAACCAATCTTCTGAGTGGTCGCGTTAAACCCAGCGGTGAAACTAGAGATGTTGCCCGACCTATCGACACAACGCAGCCAATAATATCTGGTGACAGAATTACCCAGACCAGCAATCGTATGGTTATCAGATGGAGTTTGAACAACTAGCGTAGACCCTGCCTGATTGTTCGTAGTGTTCTCAAAAATTTCTACATACGCAAAATCAGAGTCAGATGGGTTTTGCCAGTTAAGTGTGATTTGCTGAATGCCGCCCGTGGCTGTGACGGTACTTGGCAACGAGGGAGGGGTGTTGTCGCCCTGTAGAGTCAGCGTGGCTGATATGGTGCCGCTGGTCTTTCCTGTAAGCGTTACCGCTTTGACTCTGAACGTATATTCTTGCAGTTCAACCAAGCCAGCAATAGTTGTGTTTGTGCCATACACGGCAATGTTGCTAAACACGGCATCGCCGCCCACCACTGCTTCACTGACTGACCCGTAATTTAATTCTGTGGTTGTGCCAGCCGCAACGGAACCGTAGTCAATTGTCGAAGTGTAGCCGCTGGCAATCGAGCCGTAATCTATTTCACCAACGCTGGTGCGCTTGAATTCTAATTCATAAAACGAAACGTAGGTATTGGGGTTGGGTGCAGTCCATCTGACCAGTACCGCTGGCAACACTGACCCGTCATTACCAAGAGCAGTTGTTTCGGTAAGTGTGAGAGCGGTAGGCGCAGCCTGTGCAGGAGTGTCATCTACAATGTCTGAATAATCGGGGTTGTTCGGGCCTACAGTTGCTGAAATATTACTAACGTCATTGTCTGGGTTTCTGTCGCTCTCAACAAATGACCCAGTACCTGTTCCATACGCAAGAGCGCGAACCCAGTAGAATCTAGTGTCACCGACAGCAACGGCATCAGCACCGTTCGACGAATCATGAACAAATTGCGTTCCCATCGTCCGACCGATTTCGACTCGGTTTGCCCAAGCAGAATCTGGCGAAGCAAAAATTACAATCTCCTTAAATTTGCTAGTGTTAACCGGATTTGTCCAATTCAACTCTATGCTCTTTAAGCCAGCGGTTGCGCTTAGATTTTGGGGATCTGGTACGCCACGGAATCCCGGCGTAATTACCCCTGTTGCTGAAATCGTGGAATATTCGCTAACTGTGGGGTCTGAGTAACTGCCAGAATCGTCTTCTAAAAGCGTGAGGTTAACAGCACCATCTTGCGTGTCGCTAAACGACCAGTTAACGCACCTAAAAACCTTGGCACTGTAGTTCAATTCTGCAACCGTGACACTTACTCTGTCGCCAATATCAATATTTAGCGCACTCAGATTTGCTGGAAAATTGATTACCTTTTGCTGATCCGATAATTGAATTTGTTTGTGCGCTATTCGCTGCGCCATGTAACTGGTGTTTGTAAAAGATAACTGGATATCTTTGGTAATCACCTCTCCGTTGTCTCGCGAAACCGCAGAGGTTAGCTGAACCCTAGGGATCTCTGAGGTTTTGTGATTTTGCGCTGGGTCTAAAATGATAGGTTTAACTGTGTTAAATCTTTCTCCACGCTCAACAGAAGTTTTCACAGTAATTGCGCCGGTGAGCGAATCTTCATCTAAAGAAAACGAAGGTGCTTCAAAAACTCCAGCTTTGATTTTGTATGTTCCGTTGCTATAAAAGATACTGCCGTTCATGGCACTAAGTAGTTTTTGCAAACTAGCCTTGTAGGAATCTGTTGCAAACAAAACACCGTTAGCGGTAAACCGTTTTTGAGTACCGTTTGGCACTACTACCGAAACGTCACAAGCATTTGCAGCAGTTAAGACATCTGCCCAATCTACTTTTGAAGCAACGACACCCAAACCGAATTCTGCATCCATCAGGAAGTGTGCAGCGCAAAGTGCGGGGTTGTCTGTATAAGCTTGATACGTTGCGTTGGTTGGGTTTGCGCCAGCAGCGTTCCCAGCAGCAACATCTAGTCTTGGGTCATAGATGTCATTTCGACCCTTAACTAGAGCCTTAATATTTTGTGGCTTGAGTCTGTCCCAAAGTTCTTGTGACCCATCCGTTAAAGTCCACTTCGTGACGATGTAGGAAATGCCTTTGCCCTGATGGGCAGAAGTCCAAGGAACAAACGTATTAGTCAAAAGAGAACTGCTGGCTTGGGTTGCTGTACCCAACTTTTTCTCAACCATGCAAATGGTTTCAGAATCTATAGGGCCAAAAGTTCCAGACGTTACCGTGTTATTTGTAATCTGAGAGCTTGTTATTATTTCGCCATCGAAAAAGATGTCCTCGATTGCCTCACACTGATGACCCGTTAAAGCGATAGCGTGAAATAAGTCGCGGTTGTCACTACCGGCGACTCCGACGAAGAATATGGGTCCAGAGACTAAAGCCTGACCGTAAACGATTTTTTGGGGTTCGATAGTGCCGCGCACTGTTTGCTGCCGAGTTTTATCCGTGTCGGATTGCGGCATGCTAATGTCTGGCATCATTGCAGTTATAGCGGCATTTGTCGCATAAACGCCAGCGGCAACAATTAACGTTCCTGCTGCAATGGCTACACCTGTCGCGAAACCAGACGCACCAACGGCTACCAGCGCCGCAGCGCCAATCGTTTCAACAAATAAAACTGCTGCTGCTACTACTGGCGGCACTTAGACACTCCATCCAGAAAGTAAATAGCGATCTTTGATCTGCGTTAACCCTTTGTCGGTTAAACACACAATATTGCTTTTGTATTTCACTCCACACACTTGCCCGATAATTGGGAGATCTACCACGCAAGGGTCACCGTCTTTTAGATCGGTTGATGGATTGCCCAAAAGGGTTTGGAGAAAATCAACTAGCTTGCCTTCTTTCCCAACAATCTCATAAGCTTGGGCCTCGCTTTGGTAATTAAAATCTGTAGCAAAATCTTTACCTGTCATTTGTTTAACAATGAACGCTGCGAACTGGCAACAGTCAGCATCTCCATAGTTAAAGTCGCGACGATGCCAAGAATTGAGTGCTTGGGTAATCGTCATTACGAAACCTCGTTGAAAAAATCAATTTTGGGAATGTTTGGCCCACCCGCAACAGAATCAGAATTAGCATCTCCCCAACGTATATGAGCATCCTCAATATCAGCCATGAATTCGAAGATTAAATCTGCTGCGTGTTGACTTTGCTGCTGCGAGTGCGTGTATTTTTTCGCTGATGATTTTGTGAATCGAGCCAGTTCTGATTCGGCTGTGAGTTGTATTGAATCCCCGCCAGATGCGCCTATTGACACATCCATCTGATCCATAACGCCCTCCCAAACCACGGTAGGGTCTGCAATCAAAGCGTCATCAGCGTTTAGAGCGCCCAAGTAGACGCTTACAGGGTGCATATAATAGTCCTCTGTTAAAGCAGCACCAGAAATGGTTGCGTCTAATCCCGAAAGAGTCAGGCTAATTTTATAAGGTGAAACGTCTAACCCTTCTTCGATTGAACTTATCTCGCCAAAATCACCGACCCCAAGCCAATCCTGACCACCCCAAGTGTAGGTTCCAATGGAGTTGTGAACGTATATCGTGCCAGACGGAAACGCCAGTTTGCAGAATGTTATAAGCGAAACGTGACCGGCACTGAGTGCATTCGCAACGGCTGTGGGGAAACCGCGACTCACGCTAGAACGTCCTCTACCGCTTCGATACTAAAGTCTGAAAAAATACCGGGTCGCGTGTTCCAAGATGCTGGCCCCGCCAGCATAAAAACACCCACTACCGGCACTGAATAATCAACAATGGTGTTATCTGCTGGAGTCTTTCGAATTGGTGGTGCGATTGATAACGAGATGTTAGTGCTAGCGTCACTGCTTGCGTCTGCTACTACCATGTGCAATTCGTTGTTAAAACTTATTTGGTCACCGGCGCGTAGATAATTGTTAACGCTCGCGGTTGCCCCATCACAAATTAAAGTGGTACCGGATTGGCTTGCGCCGTTTACTCTTAAAGTGCCACCACCCGCGCCCCTTGGAGTGTAGCTATGATCCTGCAACGTAAATCTGTGCTGCTGACCGTTTAGCTTCACTAGAAACGCTTGCATTTCTTGTCGATCATCACCGTCTAGACCTTTGAACTGAAGCGATGCTTTCCACAATGAGCCTTTCCTCGATGCTGTCTGAATCGCATTTGTGAGCGGTGATTGATATGTGCGCGTGTTGCTAACGAGTTCGAAGGTGTTACTTGCTGGCGTGATGTTTGGAAATGTGAAAGTAGTCACTAGACAAACCTCCGTCTTCTCATCAGATCGCGGATTGTGACAATGGTTTCCTGTGATGTTTGCGCCATTGCAGTTCTTATCTTTTGCTCAACATCCGCACCAGAACCTCTAGCGTCTACGTTGTTTATGACCGTTACACCGCCGCCTTGGCCTTTTGTGTGATCTATTACGGTTTCGTTCGGGTGCAGCATTGCCATGAAGCCGCCTTTACCATCTGCCCCACCGGCTCTAGCTCCGCGACCTGTAAAACCACCACCCTCGAAAGATTGGGATTTGATTTGTGCTACTTGGGCTAGGCCACTGGCTACTGTTGCAGCCGCCATGATTGCGCCTAATGGTGGGGGGAATGATGCAAGTGCGAGGGTTGCACCTTTGTAAGTATCCATCACGGCACCGGCGATATTAAACGCTTTGTTTTTGCTAAACATATCGCGCATCGAACTGGTAACTTTTTGCGCCTGGTCTGATCTAGACATATCTAGATAGTCGTTCAATGCCTTTCGCCCTTCGATTTGCGTCTGGTTTAAAACCTCGCCAGTTTCACCTTGTTTAACTAATTCTGTTTTTACCTTCGCAATACTTTCAGCAGCCCTGCGGCTAGAACTTTCTATTTGGTCGAATATAGGAGTGATTGTTGATAACGCACTAGGCGCATCTCTCAACGCTTCAAGTTCTCCGCGCATTACAACGAGGTTATCTGTTGTTTGTTTGAAAGCATCGACCAAAGGGCTATCAATCAAAGGCAACCCAAGCGCCTCACGGACTGCGTTTACTTTTTCTTGTAAAAAAGAAAATGGCTGTATCAAAGCTGATATTGCTATGATTCCTAATCTTTTAAATTCTTCAAACGCCATTTCAGCCATTTTTAGACCGATGCGTAGGGAATTTAACGTATCAAGCAGACTAGCTATACCTTCTACAACAGAGCGCGCAGCTTTGAATCCAATGGAACCGAAGTCTTCAGTGTCTAGTGCCGCTTGTCTCATCATGTTGGCAGCTTCCTCAACAAACGGAGCAAGGCCAACGCTAAACTGAGAAATTAAACCTTCAATGACTGCGCCTGATCTAGTAAACGAATCGTTTGCAGCCTCTATCTGTGCGACATCTGCCCGATCTAAAAGAATGCCAAGCGCACCAGCTTCCTCGCTCATTTCTTTTAGGCCAGCACTGCCTTCCGCGAGCATCTGCACCATTGCCACGCCTTCGCTGTCGAACAGTTTTTGGGCTATACGGACCCTGTCAGTTTGAGATTTTAACGTCCCCATCTTGTCGGCAATTGTGCCGATTTGTTCTTCAAGTGGTAGTTGATTAAACGACTGAACGTCGATTCCTAATTCGCGGAACGCTCCCCTGGCTTCACCCATCCCAACTGATGCTTCACTGGTTCTGCGGACGAATCGCTGAAGGCTCATGTCTAATGTTGTAGTGGCTACGCCCGTGATTGCAGCAGCGTGACGCATAGCACCCAACGCTTCGGTTGTTGTGCCGATTTTATCCGCAGTTTTACCGAGTGCGTCTATGGTATTCATTTGAGATCTGACAATCGCCGCACCAGCAGCAACGCCCAGCGTTGCAAAAGCTGCGCCTAGTTTGGCAACATTTAGCCCGACCTTCCCCAGACCTTTTGTGACAGAACCAAAGGCGTTTTTGGTCGCGTCAAAAGCGGTAATTTTAATTGATGTCGCACTAGCTGCTGCCATTTTTTTGCCTAAAATATTCTGCCCAAACTTCAAATTCCAGTTCAGACATATCTAGTATTGTTGGTAATGTTTTGCCGAGTGCCTCCCCCAACATTAACGCAAAGCGTAAATCAGGATCGGCAACTATTTTTTTGCTGCGTCATCATTTTCTGCAAACAGACCCATGCGGCTAAAAATGTCCTCAATGACTTCAGCACTGACTAACTTCATCAGATCGAATTTTTGAGGCTTTTTAAACATCTTAGTACCGTCTTCGTTTCGCGCAGAGTGAATCAGCGACAGCACCATCATTTCGTAATGTGAATCTTGGTTGTACAGCCTTACCAAATCGCCCTTCTCTTCTACGGACATATATTGTCGGTAGTAAATGCGCGTTGGCTTACCATCAACTTGCCATTCTGGAACGTCTAGAAACTTCAATTCGCCATCTATCAAATCTGAATAATGACGCTTTGCTGCCTCTAGTACGCCAGACATCTATGCAGTGCCTCTAGTTAATGCGCCAGTGCCGGTAAAGCTAAACGAGCACTCAACCATTCCATCTGTGGCTGCTGAAATGCTAACGCTGTTAACAATCGCGCTACCGCTGTAGATGTAATCACCGCTGGTAGTGCCTTCGAAAGCCCAGACCAGAACTACTGTAGTTCCTTCAACCATTCCGGTTTGAACAGCATCAGATTCGTCCCAGTAGCATTCTGCGCTGCCGCTAAAACTGGTTGTGCCAGCTTTGTTAATTTTAGATGTAGACGTAATTGTGGTTGCGTCAATTGTCTCTGCTGCTGTATCTAGGCCCAAAGATCGCAAAGATCCAACGCTTGTACCGCCAACTGTTATCGTTCCTTCGACTGCTGTGTGAGTAGCCATCCTTTTCTCCTGTTAGATCGCGGTTTCTGGCGCGACTGTTGTTGTTCTATAAATACATTCAAAAGTCAGCTTTATGCTGCCTACTGGTTTTTGACCGTCTGCCGTCAAATCCACGTCTGTATTGCTCAGAAAAATATCTTTGCAAAGTCCGTTACAGGTCGGATCACCTGCAACCGCTGTTTCTACTTCTGCGCTAATCGTGTCTAGAACCGAATCTAGATTTGCAGAGGTTGTTGCGTATCCCTCAACCAAAATATCGACAGATCGCTCTAATCCGTTACTGCTCAGAAACGAATCACGTTCTGAACTTTCGCTAATTGCGTAAACCAATAGAGCCGGTAGCTCACTGGTTGAAATGTTATAAACACGGGATGCGAAAACATTGCCGCCCGTTGTTGTTAGTCCAGTTACGTTTGCCGCTATACGTTCTCTAATCTGTTGGCGCACATGACTCATAAGCGCAGCGTCAACATAGTTACGCCAGTGTTGTCATCTTCACGCCCAACGACTGTATAAGTGACCGATTTAATAATTACGGTTGTGCCGTTTGCTACGCTTGCAACATCACTGGTTGCCGCATAAATCACGGGTACGCCCTCATCTATCTGGACGCTACCGCCTACTTCTTGACCGAAAAAAGCATTATCGAAAACGACCTTCACACTCGCAGAGCCAATCGTGGCAACGTCTGCAAAATCGTTGTCATCAAAAAAGTTAGGCAAGTCTGTAAGTAAAAACGCGCCAGCCATTTATTTAGCTTTTGCCTTAGGCTTTGGTATCGCAGCAAAACCTCTCTGGATTAACTTTGCGCCAACGGTTGCGGACACTTCAATCTTGTCGCCAGACTTATGACTGCCCTGGTCGGTTTTGCAGCTTTTCACTACTTCAAGAATCATTTTTTCTTTCTCGTTGTCGTAGTAGAACCAGCTTCGCGGTTGTCTACTTTTTTCGCTTTGCCTTCAACCGGCACTGCTTTGTTCGTAGCAATCAATAATCGAGCGTCACTTTCGTCTAACTCGTATTCTTTCCCTGCCTTTACGTCAAAACCAGACGCAACGGTGTCTCTAAGCATCTTGACCTTCGCCATGCGTTTGTCTCCTTTGAGGTAACTCCCAGCCACAAGGCTGGGAGCATTTTCAGTACCAATCATTACGCGCCTTTGCTGAACGATTCAGCGCGACGAACGCCGATGTCCGCTAGAAGGTGAACGCCTAGATTCATGATTCCAGTTGTCGCATCGCGATCTGTAATCACTTCAATTGCGCCAAACTGTGCAACGATCAATTGGCTAAAGTCGCCAAGTAATACGGTGTTAGCAGTCATGCTAGAAGTTGCTAGAACTGGGTAGCCATTGGCTAGTCCGTCCTCAGTGATGAAGCGACCAGAACCAGACCCGCCTTTGATCGTAGTCTTCAACGCGCCAGCCATTGCAGGAGTAGTAACCATTACCATGCCGTCAGCCTGAGCATTGTCAGTTACGATTGCTGTTTCTACGCCTACGATTTCAGCAAATGTAGGTGCGCCAGATGAACTGAACGAAACACTGCCGATACCCGTGGTTGCCAAGATGCCTGTAGGTTGGTTGCTTGAACCAGTACCAGCCAAAGCAGCAGCGTCTAAGGCGACAGCGATGCCCTGAGTAATATCGTCCTGAATCATTGCCTCAACTGAAGGGTCTGATTGAACCAACAAGTTGCGTGTGATCTGAACGTATCCCGCAATTGCCTTTCCACTCAATGCAACCTGTGCAAAAACTGGTTGACCTTCTGTCGGTGCTGCACCTTCTGCAACAAAACCAATGTTGGTGGTGCCAGTAGCTAGCTTAGGAATAGCAACGTTGCCCTGTAAGTTAGTCATCATTCGACCACCAGCTTGCATGGTGACCATGTTCGCCCGTAGTGCGTCGATAAATGATGCAGCCATGTGATCTGTGCCAACTAAAAAACCACCTTGGTTATTCGTGCCAACAGTCAAATCACGCTTTGAACCCCAAGCCATATCGGTTGGAAGGTAGAAGCCGCCATTGCTGTCACCAACTCGCGCAGCGATAGCGTTGGAAACTTCGCGTTCTAGGCCAGCTTTTGACCAATCGCCAGTAGCAGATGCTTGAACAGCTTTTACGATTGAAAAGCTACGCTGCTCTTTTTCAGACATATCAACCGTCAAAGGAGAGTTGATTAGGTCGTTTGAAGGCTTACGCTTAAGTTCCTGCTTGGTAGCTTCTAACGCACTGCGTTGGAATACATCAAGTGGCTGGCCTTCGGTCAACGCCTTGTCGGCTAATTCCCTAAGATAAGGTGCATCCTTAGCCATGTCGTTTATGGTGGATATTCTGCCGCGCTCTTCAGCTAGTGCTTGGTCGCGTGCTTCGTCTTTGACGCTTTGAACGTCAATCTTAATTTCATCACTCATTTGAGTTTCCTCGTTAATAATATTTTGGGTCAATACCCTTGTTTGGTGTTCTCCAACTGATCTAGAAATTCCCACTGTAGGATCGGCAGCTATCGACACGAATGAAATTTCGTGAGGCTCCCAATCCGTTGCGCGGTAAATTTCTTTGTCGCCCTGTTGCTGCATTTCGTGGATGCGGTACCCCACACTTACGTTTTGCACAATCCCATCGACAACATCTTGGTAAAGTTCTTCAGCCCTTGCGCTTTTTGAAAATCTAACCACGGCATAGCCGCGACCATCCTCAATAGACGCTTGTTCGACTCTACCCACCTGATCGCTTGCATCGTGATTCCATAGAAGTGGCGCAGATCCGTTCAAACGATCCATTCGAACTGATTCGGGCGAGTGCGAAAGCACCTCAGACCCAAAAAATCTTTCGACAGGTTCTTCGCTTGAAAAAGAAAGGCGCACTGTTCTGTTTTCTTCGTCGATAGCAGCGCGATTGAATTCAAAAAATCTTTGTAAATCTCCAGTATTAATTTTCTTCATCTGGAATAACCTC
>Ga0209634_1001639_pt1 | contig 16270 bp, 12 predicted proteins | sample LinPmetageLP40_FD_184043 | JGI IMG/M metagenome (GOLD analysis project Ga0209634, IMG submission 184043) | Marine viral communities from the Pacific Ocean - LP-40 (SPAdes) (version 2) | ecosystem: Environmental > Aquatic > Marine > Oceanic | place: Pacific Ocean | collected 2010-08-26
TATTGCTTTTTTGGCTTCTTTAATATCTTCCTCTGATTGTTTTATTTGTTGTTCTAGTACATCTGTTTTTACGTTAACTTCTTCAGTAACTACATTATTTGCTATATTAGCATCTTTTCCCTCTTGCTTCACTTTTTCACCTACGAGTTTTATTGATTTTATTAAACCTTCTAATTTAACTACTTCTTCTTTACTTTTAACTGCTGTCTTAGTAGCAATTTTTGCTTTTTTTTCTGCTTTTGTTACTCGTATCGTTTTTTCTGTAATATCTTTTATTTTTGTTGCTGTTAGTTTTGCTTTTGATTTTACTTTTTTTTGCAAATCTGAAATATTATTTTTTACACTTGAAGCATTTCCCATTATATATAATTATTGTAGAAAAATATTTATTATTAAAATTTTTTAATTTAAACTATTATTTTAAAATTTTAAAATATTTTAAACCAATTATTACTATTTATAGAATTACAATAATAAATATGATTAGTATAATCTTTACCATAAACTAATTTATGTTGACAATTTTTATTAGCAAATTCCACTTCTTCGTCTGTAAAAGGTCTATCTAATCTATATGCTAAAGATATATGTAAAGTATCATTAATATCATTAGATATAAAATCTAACTGTAATGAGTGAAAATTATCAGTACTCATTTTATATATTCTATTTACTGGACAAAATAAATATTCACTATTATAATTATTTTTAATTTCAATAAAACTTTTAAGTAAAGATAATTTATATTTTAAAGTAAAATGTGCTGAATGTTGTTTTAAATTAAATTTATTAGTTATAATTTTTATTAAATCATTGTAATAATGATTTGGATGTAGTTTAGACCAAATACAATAACCAAACATTTTTAATATGATTTAGAAAATAAATATACTAATTATATTTTATATCATATTATATATGATATCAAGTAAAAAAATGTTTATTGATGGCACAGCTGCTTATAAAAATATCGATAAAAGTTACAATAAACACGAGAAAGGAATTGTTATATTAGGACCACCAGGAATAGGAAAATCTACATGGTTAAAAAATCAAAAAAAAACAAAAGGAAAAAAAGATTGGATCGATACTGATTATTTATCGACTAAATTGAATGTAAAACATAATTTAAATAAAAATAACCCAATAGATTTTGAATTAGGAATGCGACGGTCAGATTATATGTTAGCACAATCTAAATTATTAGGTTATCGAATAATTGGTGCATTATTTTGGGAATTTAAAGCGGATGCTATGGTAATTCCACCTTTAAAACAGCATTTATTATATACTAGTAAAAGAAAAGATTTAAATGTAACATTAATTAAACAATTAAGAAAAACTTTTAAAGAACAAGCGAAACAATTAAATATTCCTATATTTAATTCAATTGATAAAGCTGTTAAATATACTACAGAAAAAAATAAATAAAAATAATTTAAAATATACTTTTATATAATTATATAAAATGAAAAATATAGAAAATAAACTTGAAAACTTAAAAATTACATCAAATACTTCTAAAACAACTATTGTTAAATCATCCCTTTTAAAAAAAGAAAGTTTAAAAACTAAAATTCCTAAAAAAAATACTAATATTAATTATAATGATTTGCTCTGGTTAACAGCATGTTAACAGCATGTTAAAATAACATTATTTTTTTAAATAACTGTTTTTTGTCACTTGTTTATGACAGGCTATACATAAAGTTCTAAAATTATCTAAACCACATAACCCTCCACCTTCCTTAACTGGTTTAATATGATCAGCATCCCATAATCCACCACCGTGTTTTCTTTTCCATATTTTTCTTTTTAATGATATTTTATTATTAATAAGAAATTCTTTTTTTTTATCCCCGTCCAATAATAAAGCTTCTTTGGCAGTAGATTTAGTATCTACATTACATAAAGCACATATACCTTTGTCTCTTTTATAAACACAATCACGGACATAATTATTACTAGTTCGTATTCTAATTTCGTGTACGCATTCAGGAGAACACATTGTTCTTTTAGGTGGTTTAACAGGACCGTTACACCATCTACACATTGTAAAACCATTTTCATCTTTAGGTAATAATTTAGCATCAATTAATTTTCCCATATATCTTGGCATTTATTATATTATATTATATAAATATTGATTTTATATTTAAATATTTAATAATATTTAGATATAATGAGTTATTGTAAAGTAGAAGAATGTAGATTTAATCACTCACATACAACATCAGGGCATAAATGTGGTTCATGTGGAAAGTTTGGTCACGGTATTTTAGAATGCAAAAATAAAAAAAAAAAATTATGTTTACATACAGACCACGGAGGAGATATTTTACCAAAAAATTTAAGATGTACTATTAAAAATTGTACTAAATATTATAATCATACTAATGATGCACATCATTGTAACTTGTGTAATGATAGAGGTCACGCATTATCTGAATGTAAATTTGAATTACAAATAGAATGTCCTATTTGTAAAACAAATAATGTTGTAACTAAAGACCATACAAATATTAAAGGTATAGATGTAAAATGTTGTGTATGTTTAGATAACAATGTTAATGTTTTATTTCCTACTTGTAAGCATATTAATACATGTTTTGAATGTTGTAAAATATTAGATAAGAATTGTATTTTTAAAAATTATACAGAAGATATTGATATATTATCTAAATATATTAAAAATGAGGAAGACGATAATTGGAATAATTATACTATTTTTGATAAAATAAAAAACGATACTAAAGATATAGACGGAAAAGTTTATTTTAGAACTTATGGTGGAATGGGGTGTCAATTATATTTAAGACGATTATCAAAAATAGATAATTTTGAAATATTTTTTATGCATGGTGATTCTTGGGGTCAGTATGGTTTAGAAACAGATGAAAGACATTTTTTAAAATTATTTATAGAAGATTATAAATTTATAGATATTAGTAATTATTCTCATTAAATAAATCAAGTATTTGTGTAGCAGATAGTCTTTTATTCATATCCCATTTTATTGTTTTTTTTAATAATAACCATATAAATTTTAATTTATCAAATGATTTATCATCATCATATATAACAAATTTATTATTAATTGCTTTTTTATTAATTATTTTTGAAAATGGTGTATATTTTTTTTCTTCATTATTTAAAAAAGAGTATGAAGAATCATATGGCAAAATATTAAAAAATTTTTTCCAATTATTATCACTATTAATTAATTCGTTTGAAGGATTACCAATTACTGTAACTATTTTTCCAATAATATTATAATTATCTTTTCCATTAATTAAGACGTTATTAGATAATAATTCATAAATAATTGTACCAATTGACCATATATCTATTTTAGTATTATACTGCGTTTTTATTGATACTTCTGGTGCTCGATAATAAGTAGATTGTATAGGATAAATATATTCTACAAATGTACTTTCTATTTTTTGTGATAATCCAAAATCACATATAATTATATTTTGTGTATTTTTTTTAAAAAGAATATTTTCTGGTTTTATATCACAATGAATTATTTTATTTTTATGAATAAATTCTATTGCTTGAAATAGTTGTTTTATTATAGATAATAAAAGATTAATATTATAATTTTTATTATTAAAAGTATTTTTTTGAAATTCATATAAATTTATATCATATAATTTCATAATGAAACAAATATGATTTTTAAATTTTATAGTTTTATATAAAATAGGAACAAATTCTTTTTCATCTAATTGTAATAAAGTTAATTCTTCTAATATTTGTTTTTCTCTTTTAATACTAAAATTATATTTGCTTTCATTATTATGTACTTTTAAAGCTTTTATAGTAAAATTATCTTCATCTTCATCTTTTAATGTAAATATTTTACCATAAACACCGCTACCTATTTCTTTTAAAATTTTATATCTTTTGTTAATAACATCGAATGGTTCTATGACATTATTCATTAATATATATAGATATATATATATATAATCATGAATAAACAATTTTTTTTAATTTTGTAAAATTAAAATTATCTGTTTTAAATGTATCTAGATTACCATTAAATATATTATATATATTTACTGAATTAATATTAATGTCTTTTTTTTTTAATAAAAATCCATATAATAATACTTGACATAAATTTGGAAAAGTACATGCTTCTAATTGAGATACTTTAAGTTCTATTAATGTATCATCAATTAATAAATCACATTCTCCTCTATAATTACTATAAGATATATTCAAGTGACAATTAATATTTTTAGGTTTTAATTTTTGAATAAATTTAATAATTGATTTTTCTAAATTTAAATAAAAATTATTACATTTGCTATTTAATAAATAATTTTTATACTCTTCAATTACATTAAAATTAGAAAAATTATATGTAGAAATATAATAAATATCTTCTAAAATATCCCTCCAATCTGTTAATTTATCTTTGTACTTGTGATATAAATTTTTAGGAAATTTTGGATATAAATGTATTAAATTTAAATCAAAATTTTTTACTTTGTCTGGAAAATTATTATGAATAATTTTTGCTATTAGATGATCCATAAAATTACCAATTATAAATCTATATTTTAAATTATTAGGTATAGGTAAAGTTTCTTTACCGTGTGTATTTATATTAATTCTTTTATGTTCTAAATTATAAATATCATTTGCTAATAATCCATAACCTTTAAAATTTAAATAATTTTGTACATCTTTAGATATAATACCAGTATATCCATATTTATGAAAAGTTATATTATGACCTAAATAAGAATTTATTTTTAATTCTCTAATAAATGGTGATATCATAATATTATGATTGTCAGGACCATCGACATTTTCGTAATATGTTATTGTTAATTCTTTTTTTGCTCTCGATGTAGCTACATAAAACAATCTTCTTTCTTCTTCACTATTATCTAGTTCATTTTTATAAAAACTAGACCTTATTAAAGGTAAATCTTTACTTGTAGCATCAATAATATAAACATATTTCCATTCTAGACCTTTAGCTCCATGGACTGTTGATAAAAATAATGAATCATCTAATGTACATTTATCATACTGATCTAGATATATATTAGTAATAAAATCTTCAATTGATGTTTCACCAAAATAACTTGTTAACATTCGTATTTCATCCATTTTTCTTTCTCTAGCATAATCATTGTTCTCTTTATAAATAAAATCTAAGTACTGATGTACTAGATATATTTTCTGAATTAATGAGGAGTAATTACTAATATCGTCCAACAATTTATTTAGATTATCAAGATGTTTCCTATAAAAATCATTAGTATTAATTAATTCTTTTATATTATTTTCTATTAAATTTATATTAATATGAATATTATTTTTATATTCAATAATATAATTTGCTTTTTGAACACCAATATTTTTATGTAAAGCCAAAATTCTTTTCCAATGAAGTAAAGATTTGTTATTTGTTAAAACAATTAAAAATGCTATAAAATCTTTAATATGTGATTTGTTTAATAATGCTGTGCCTAAACTTTTAACAATTGGTAATTTAAACTTTATTAACTCCATTTCTATTCCACCTAATGATCTATTAGTACGAGCTAAAACAACCATATCACTAAGTGGAATACCACTTTGATATTTTTTAACTATTGATTCTGTAACCCATTTATATTGTTCATGTTCTTTTTGAAAACTCATAATTTGTGGTTTTAATCCTTTTTTTTCTGAATGAGATATAACATTTTTTTTAAATTGTTTTGTATTATTAGATATAACATCTTGAAAGAATGATATTATTCTTTTTGTTGATCTATAATTTGTTTCTAATAAATATTTTTTAACTGGTTTATCTGTTTTAAATTTATTTTCAAATTCCCAAATATAACTTACATTACTTCCACGAAAAGAATAAATCGCTTGTGAATCATCACCTACGACCATAATATTTGATTTATTATTAAAATATGATAAAATATAATTTTGAATAGGATTTACATCTTGATATTCATCAAAAAATATATATTCTATTTTATTTAAAAAATCATCTAATTTATTTTTTTGTAATAATTCACAAATCATTATCATTAAATCATTAAAATCTAATAATAATTGTTCTTTTTTTTCTTTTTTATAATCTTTTAATATCAAATTTATAGGTTTTTTATATTTTATATTTATATTTAATTGATTTAGAATACTATTAATATTTAATGGATAAGATGTTGCTATTTTTTCATAAATATAAACTATTTGATTTTTAATTAAATTTTCTTCATCTGTTTCTAATTCCAAATTTTTAAAAATATTATTAGCAGATTGTTTTAATAATACTTTAGAATCACTCTCATCTAATATTGTGTAATTTATTTTGTTATATTTTTGTAATAATCTATAACTAAGACCGTGTAAAGAACCAACATAATATGGTTGAGATGTTGGAATTAAATTAGAAATTCTTTCTTTCATTTCTTGACCAGCCTTATTAGTAAATGTAATTAAAACAATATTTTCTGGATTTATTTTTTTTTTAACTACAAGATATATATAACGAGATATTAAAGTATGAGTTTTTCCAGAACCTGGACACGCAACTACTAACATATTTTTTTCTTCTGATTCTACAATTTCTCTTTGTTGTTTATTTAGTGTAATTTTTTCTAAAATTTCTAAATCACTAACATTTGCCATTTCTTTTTCAATATCAACTAATTGAGTTTCTATATCGTATATTATTTTTTGATATTTACTTAATTTATTTTTAAGGTCTGTTCTTTTATTAATTAAATCGTCCATATATTTAAAAAGAAATCTTTATTTAAATAATAATGATTTACGAAAAAATATTTTCAGCTATAAAACAAATAATTCCTAGAGTTTCTAATACAGAATTAGTTGCTCTAAGATCAGGCACAGTATCGGTTGATCGTGATATTTTTAATGGTAATGTCAATTTACCAAAATATAAATCTAGAGTTACACCAGAAGAAAAAATATTTTTAAGAAATGATGTTAACAATTTACTCGATAAATATGGTAACATTGAAAAATTATATCCTAATGATAACATTAATAATATTATGAAATATATTGGTGATAAAAAGTTTTTTTCTTTTATTATTCCAAAAAAATATAATGGATTAGATATGTCAGTTGAAAATTCTTCTGATGTATTAACTAAAATATCAACCAAAAATCCATCATTAGGTGTTGCTATTATGGTTCCTAATTCGTTAGGTCCCGGTGAATTATTAAATCATTATGGTACTGGTGAGCAAAAATCTAAATATCTACCTAAATTAGCAACTGGTGAATATGTTCCTTGTTTTGGATTAACCGGTCCTCATAATGGTTCAGATGCTACTGGTACAATAGATGAAGGGGAATTAATTGAACGTAATGGTAAAAGAATTATTAAAATAACAATTAATAAAAGATATATTACTTTAGCACCAATTGCTAATTTGATTGGAATTGCTTTTAAATTAAATGATCCAAATAAATTATTAAAAAAAGGACAAGAAGGTATTACTGTTGCTTTACTTGAAAAAGGTCATCCTGGATTATTACAAGATACACATCATAACCCATTAAATGTTGGGTTTCCAAATGGTACTTTAAAAGGAACATTTGAAATTGAATTAGATACAATTATTGGGGGTGAGGGTAATGCTGGCAACGGTTGGAAAATGTTAATGGAATGTTTGGCTGCTGGAAGAGGAGTATCTTTACCAGCAACGGCTAATGCTTCAAGTAAAGTTGCTACCTGGGGTGTTTTTCATTATTCTAAACATCGTAAACAATTTAAAATACCTATAATTAAAATGGAAGGTGTTCAGAATAAATTATGTGATATGATTTATAATACGTGGTTAATTAATTGTAGTGTTAAAATGACTAATAGTATTCTTGATAGTGGACATAAACCAGCAGTAATATCTGCTATTATGAAACAACAAACAACGGATAGAGGGCGCGAAGTTTTAAATAATGCGATGGATATTCATGCAGGAAGTTCAATTTGTTTAGGAGAAAATAATTTTTTAGAAAAATTTTATAGAGCAGCACCAATTGGAATAACTGTAGAAGGTTCTAATACATTGACTAAAAATTTAATTATTTTTGGTCAAGGTTTGAATAAAAGTCATCCACATATATATCCTATTTTGGAAAGTATTTTAAATGATGATTTAACTTCTTTTAAGAAAAGTTTTAATAATATTGTAAAACATTCTTTATCATCTTATTTTAAATCGTTATTTTATTTTAATAGAGATATTGTACAACAAACATTGATATTTGCTAATTTAGCAAATTTTGTTGCTTTACTTGGTGGACAAATTAAAAGTAATCAAAGTTTATCATCAGATATGGCAGATTTATTATCAAATTTATATTTAGCACATTCTGTTATTTGGTATAATGATAATTTTAAAATTAGTCAACATTTAACAGATTACTGTTTGAATAGAATAATTGATGAAAATGTTATTTTAATTAATAGAATAATAGATAATTATCCATCAAATATATTACGACCATTTAAATTAAAACATAGAGATTTTGATTATAATAATAATAGAGAACTAATAAATGTAGTATTAAATAACAAAAATATTATGAATAATATAAAAGAAAATATTTATATGGATTCTGTTTTAGAAAAATTAGAACAATTAGAAAAATATAATCATAATAATCCAAAATATACTAAATTATATAATGAGATTATTTCTGTTGGTGAATATAATAATTAATAAAAATACATATTACTGTAAATCATTTTTTAATTGTAAATATTTATTCTTATATTTATAGTGTTTTTTTTCTAAAGATACACTACTTAAGCGTTCTGGAATTAAAGGGGAAGGTGCTCTTTTATTTTGTAATTTATCAAAAGTATAAAGTAATTTATTAAAAGTATCAAGTAAAACTACTATAGTTTTTATAATAATAATAATAAATTTATGATATTCTTGTAAATATTTTAATATGTCTTTATCCATTTCTTCTAATAATTTTTTATTTATATTACTAATTTCCGTATATATTAAATTAAATATATTTTTTTTTAGTGGTAATAAACTTTTAATAGTTAATTTAAATCTTTCTAATTCTTTTAATTTTTTAAGAAAAGTAGTCTTTTCTAGTATTTTTTCTATTTGCCCTAAATATTTATTTATACGGAATTTTAAATATTTTAATGTAACAATATTATTTTTATAATTAATTTCATCATACATTAATTCTTTAAAAAATAAAATTAACAATAATCTGTACAGTCTTTTTTCATATTTAATATTTTCCCAAGGATATTTTTTAGAATTAAATATCATAAATTTTAAATCTTTGATTTGATAATCTATTGTACCTGTGTAAAATGTATATTTTTTATCTATTTTTGTGTTAAAATTTTCATTACTTATCGTGTTTTTATCTATATCTTTTAATTTCATAAGATGTGTTGTATTTTTATGTTGTATACTTATATCAATTATTTCTCCTTTAATATTATAAATTTTTAAAGTAGATAATGGTGATTTGTAAAATAAATTAAATAAACTTTTTACTCTATTTAAATGAAACTTTGTTTTAATTAAATCATCTGTTTTAGTATTATCAATACTATTGTTCCAAGACATAATATAGTTAGATACATCATCAAATGGTTTTGAGGTTCGTATTTTATTATTTCTCATAAAAATAAAAAGATCTTGTTGTTTTTCTTCAACTAATCCTTCAAATGTTGTAGATGTTGTATGCTTTATATTTTGATGAATAATACATTGAAAATTAAAATTATTTATATTTTCACCTTTGTATTTTATAATCGTTGTATTTATTAAATGTAATAAGTCTTTTAACTTTTTATTTTGTTCATCGCTTGAAAGATTTAAAAAATCGCAATAGTCAGGGTTTTTTATAATAATTGCTCTTATTATATCTAAAATATAATAAGATAAATCATTCATATCTTTGTATATTTTTTCATATACACTATCAGAAAAACTTTCATCGATAATAATTGAAAAATCCATATCAGATTTTTTAAAGAAATCTTCAAAAAAATTATTTAATTCTGTTGTATTTATAAAACTTGATAATTTTTTTAATATCTTATTTTTTATCATAAATAATACTATACCACCTTTTGTAACAAATTTTATTTTATCTTCTTCTATGCCATTTAGTTTACAATACTCTGTTAGTGCATAACTAAAAAGATTATTTACTAATAAAAATATAGATTCGCTTGTTTTTTTTGTACTAAACCAATTAGTTGTAACAAAGTCTGTTACAATATTTTTTAACCTATCTTGTATTATACTGTTTTTTTCATCTTTTGTAATATTAATAGTTGGAACCCAACTGAGATTATTAAAAATATCATAAGTCTCTCTAGATTCGTTAAATTTTAAAACTAAATTATCTATATCAGTAAAATATGATAGTTTTATATTATTAATATCAGTAGTATATTCCCTAAAAAGTCCTAATGGAAAAGGGGTCACCGGTGAAATATATTTGTATTTTTCCTGATCATTAGGAAGTTTTTTTGGTGTCCAATAGGTTAAATCTTTTGATTTTTTAATAAAAAATTTATTAGGTCTTTCAACTTTTAAACTATTTTTAAAGAAATAAAAGTTTTGGACTTTTACATCATGAAATAACTTTAAAATAGCACGTCTTCCTTCAATAATTCCACAATTTTGTGGTTCATATATAAATGGTATATTTGTAATACTTTTTAAAATTACACAAAAATGACCCATATATTTTCCGTTTACCTCCCAATTATATAGAAAAAATGTAGCAAAACCGGGGTCAATCGTATCATAGATTAAAGAAAATATATTTTCAATATCTACATATGATGAATCTTTCACGCTCATTTTTGTATAATATTCGTCTAACTCAAAATTTTTAGGATCATAAATTATTCTATGTGGTTCGTATTTTCTAATTACGTTATTATATTTTTTTATAGTTGTTAATAAAGTTGAAATCAGGACAGAATCATATTTAAGAGAAACTTTTAAAATATAATCTACAAATACTTTACTAAATCCAAGCATATTTAAAACATTCGCACCACATTGTGTTGGTCCTAAATTTACTATTGATGTCAACATATCTTTATCAAATTTAACTAAAATCCCACCACCAATTTGATTTTTTAAATCAATATATTTTTTTTTATATTTAAAATATTTATTGTCTTTCATGTATATAATATAAAAAAGAAATTAAATATTTTTAGTAATTAAAGAATGTAAATTATTTAAATTATAATATTGTAAATTATGAAGATATTTATTATTTTTATATAATCTTATTTCTGGTTTATTAGTTATGTTTAATTTATTTTTAATATTATCATTAATTTTTATCTGATAACAATTTAAATTATCTTTATAAATAATATTTATAATTTCAAGTAATTCATAAAATACAATATTTGTATTTTCTGGAAAAAAATAAACAAGTGTCAACTTTTTATTTTTTATAATATTATTTAATTCATTTAGATTATTTAAAGATTTTATCATTAAAATAATATATATTTTTTTTTTTCACTCTCCATATTCTCCCAATCAAACAGTTGGGAAAAAATTATCAGTATGTCCTTTAATTTTATAGTCTTTACTCTCTATAGTAATTAAAGCAGTAAACATATTTATATTGTCCGTTAAATATTTAAAATCTTTTATTTTTGTGTAATGTTGAAGCATATATGGTTTACTACACGTAACCAGAGGGCACGCTAATATTGGTTTAAATAACATCCCATTAAATTCTTTTCCTTGTACAGATTCGTCATCATTAAATTTATAATAATTCAATTTTGTCGATGACATTTTTAATATATCTTTAGGTATAAACCATAATTTTTTTGTACGATGTACTTCATATAAACCATAAGTAAAAAGCGTACTAGATATACCCTTAATTCGAAAATTGTCACTTTTTAATAGTTTAAATTCATCCTTAATATTAAGAACATCAGAAGTATTAACAATAAATTCAAAACCGTTACCCCAAAGAGGTGATAATAGTATTGAATTTGTACTATATAGAGTTATTGTTTTATTAAAAATACCATTTGTTGTTATAGACCATCCATTAGTTAAGTCAGTTTTTATAGGGAAAGCATCATCTCCGATACTGGTGACCGAGTCTGGGATAGTAACTTTTTTTAACTTATCACATCCCTTAAAAGCATTGACCCCAATGGTAGTGATCGAATTTCCGAGGGTGATGCTTGCCAACGAGATGCATCCATAAAAAGCATATTTCCCGATGGTGGTGACCGAGTCTGGGATGGTGATGCTTGCCAACGAACTGCATCCAGTGAAAGCACCGTTCTCGATGGCGGTGACCGAGTCTGGGATGGTGATGCGTGCCAACGAGCTGCATCCAGAGAAAGCACCCATCCCGATGGAGGTGACCGTTGCTGGAATTACAACTTCAGTTATACCTGTTTTATTTTTAAATTCTTCATTTATAATCTCTTTTACATTATTATTTATAGTTAATATACCATTTGTTGTGAGTTTATATCTATCTGTTTCTATTATTAATAAATTTTTTTGTACTTTTAACATTCTAATATTTTTCCCAAAATCTTGTACAAATGTTCTCTTCGTCTTATTTACTTTAAATTCTAATTTATTTAATGGTATATTAGGCATATAGTATTTTATCGAGTAATATGGGTCAACAGAATCTGGACTCGAACATTTTGTATGTCCACAATAATCGTGCATAAGATCAATTAATACAAATTCATTATTATCATTTTTAACTACATTCCAACAATGATTATTGCTTGTATAAAAATCCTGAGTTGTGTCAGGATTGTAATATCCTCTTATTCTTTTACAAGGAATATTTACATAATCGCAACATATTTTAAATAATAAAGCAAAATGTCTACAAACAAAATATTTTGATCTTAGACCACCACTAAACATTTTTGTAAATTCTACATAATGAGATTTTAGAGGGTTAGTAAAAGCACCATATGGATTATTTTTAATAATTTTATCTACATTACTAATATTGCTATTCCCCTTATATTTTTCGTGTATTTTTTTTGCTATAGCTATAGCATTTTCATATTGACTAGCATCTTTTTTATATACATTTTTTTCAGGTGGAAAACAAATTGCTATTATATGAGGTAATAATTTGTTATAATCTACAACAATTATTTCTCTAGATATAGGACCTTCTGGTGATTGTATATTTAACAAATCTGTAATATCTTTATTAGGTTTTTCTAAAAATTTCCGCAATGCCCAACTACCTAAATCTATATAACCATCAGGTATCCTGTCTTCAAATCCAATATAACTACATATATTATATTTTAATACAGAATCACTAATACCTTTTCCATATCCATTTTTTTTAAATTTATCTATAGAAAATTGACATCTATCAAAAATATTTGTTTCATACTTAAATATCAAGTCCATTATTTTTTGGTGTAGTTTTTGATTAATTTCTAATTTATATTTATCTGGATATAATTCATATTGACTTCCTAGTTTATTAGTTGGATTTCTCCACTTAAAAGTTGTTCCTAAAATAGTAAAATTATTTTTTAAATAGTCATTTATATTTATTCTATCACTTATATCAAATAATGGCAATAATTGTAAAAGATATCTTAATGTTTCTCTTGAAGAAAATCTTAATTTTGGGTCAAGTATATATAAATGTTCTTTTAAATCCAATAAATTATAATACATAGGGTCATTTTTAAATTTTTCCTCAGGAGAACCATCTAATTTTATCAAAATATTATTTAATATTTTTCCTAATGCATACATATCAATTTTATCAGTTGTAAGTTCCAATTCGAATGATTTTTCTGATAATTTTTTTTGATTTGGTTGGTAACCTCGTGTTCCTGATGCCGTACTAATATCATAGTAAATCGGATTTTCAGGCCATTGACTGGATGTACTAGATTTTTGTAATAATTTTTTACCTATAATATCTGAAAAATCAATAATTTTAAAATAATATTCATTATTAATTTTTTTGTATGTAATATTTGCTTCTTTTAAATCTGAATGAACGTATTTTATGTTATTATACATGTAAAAAATTGTAAATGTGATTATTAACAAAAATTTAAATATATCTCTTGTTGAATAAAATATTTTTTTATAATTACTTAAATTATTATCTAAAGCTTCAGTTAAAATAATAGCAAAATTTAGAGTTGAATCTTCTGATGCTAAATCATTATATTTTAAATCAATTTGTTTTGTTCCTGTTGTATTTTTATATACTTTACCATCTTTCATATATATTATATCAATTTCTTGTAAAATATTAGGATGTTTAAAATCTACAAGTAATTTATATTCTTCTACAAAATTTTGTATTTTACTATCTTCTTCATTGCTATTTATTTTACCGTGTATATTAAATTTTTGTTTTGTTTTTATATTTTCTAAAGTATATAAAATACCTTTTCCAAATGAACCAGAAGAAGTTTTAGTTACATCTACTATTTTTCCAGAAAATGACGCCAGGTTTAAAATATATCTGGCAATTATTTTAATGATAATATTAGATTCGTCCTTACTATATACATGTTTTATAATTTCATGATGTTTTTTTAAAATTTCATCTGGTAATTCAGTTTCTTTTTTACTAAAAGCACCCTTACTATTTCTAGACCATCCATTAGTTAATTTAGTATCTTTAGGGAAAGAATTCCTTCCGATGGTATTCACTGAGTTTGGGATTTCGACATTCTTCAACGAACTGCATTCTAAGAAAGCAGCGACCCCAATGGTAGTGATCGAATTTCCGAGGGTGATGCTTGCCAACGAGTCGCACCCAGCGAAAGCCCAGTCTCCGATAGTGGTGACCAAGTCTGGGATGGCGATGCTTGCCAACGAACGGCATCCATAGAAAGCACTGACTCCGATGGCAGTGACCGAATTTCCGAGGGTAATGCTTTCTAACGAGCGGCAGTTAGAGAAAGTATGCATGCCGATGATGATAACATTGTCTGGAATAGTGATGCTTTGTAACAAACGGCATCCTCTAAAAGCACCATTTCCGATGATGATGACTGAGTTTGGGATGGTGATTCTTTCTAACGAGCTACACTCTTCGAAAGCATTGTATGAGATGGTGGTGACCGTTGCTGGAATTACAACTTCAGTTATACCTGTTTTATTTTTAAATTCTTCATTATTAATAATTTTTATATCAGGTTTTATAGTTAATACACCATCTTCTGTAAGTACATATCTATATGTATCTTCTTTAATAGTTCCTCCTAATTGTGTATTTAAATTTAAATATTTTTTTTTATATTTTAAATATTTTTGTTTATAAATTAAATCCATTTATATATATATATATATAAAATAAATATTGAATTTTAAAGAGACATAGTATATTAATTTATAATATAATGAACTTGGAAGACCTAGAGGATATGCTAAATTACCATGAAAATACAAATACTATTATAAATCAACCACAAGAAAATTTACAAGAACAATATATTAATAGTTGGTATACTTATCATAATAATGTTCAATCACAAGTAAATACTATGTGGAATTTTATGTTATATAATGATTTTAATAACAAAGAAATACTAAATTTACACGAAAAAATAAATGAAAAACATACACAATACGAGATTTTATCAAATGAGTATGAAACACTTGATGTTAAATATGATTTTATACGGATTGAAAATAGAAAATTAAAAAGAAAAATGAAAGAATTAGAAGGAAAAGATATACCTAGTAAAAAAAAAATTAAGATAGATTTATTATTAGAAGAATTTAAAGTAATAGAAAATTATGAATCAGAATTAGTCAAAAAAGATGATGAACTATTAAAAATATTTCAAAATATGAATTCTATTTCTGATATTATTCAATTAAAAAATTGTAAATATAAGTTTGATTTTGTAAAAGACGAAAAATTTAATAAATTATATAATTTAATTCCTGTACTAGAAGAGTTAAATAATATAATTGGAATGAATAAAATTAAAGAAAATATTTTTAATACTATATCTTATTTTTTACACGGTTTAGATTCTAAACAAGAATTAAACCACGTAATGATTACTGGACCTCCTGGAGTTGGAAAAACAACATTAGCAAAAATTATTGGTAAAATTTATCTAGCCTTGGATTTTCTAGAAAATGATAATTTTATTACTGCTCGGAGATCAGATTTAATTGCCAAGTATTTAGGTCAAACTGCTATTAAGACACAAGATGTAATTGATAGAGCAGTTTGA
>Ga0209634_1001640_pt1 | contig 16259 bp, 21 predicted proteins | sample LinPmetageLP40_FD_184043 | JGI IMG/M metagenome (GOLD analysis project Ga0209634, IMG submission 184043) | Marine viral communities from the Pacific Ocean - LP-40 (SPAdes) (version 2) | ecosystem: Environmental > Aquatic > Marine > Oceanic | place: Pacific Ocean | collected 2010-08-26
TTCCTCTCAAGCTTTTCATTCCTCTCAAGCTTTTCATTCCTCTCAAGCTTTTCATTCCTCTCAAGCTTTTCATTCCTCTCAAGCTTTTCATTCCTCTCAAGGTTGCAATCCAATTCAACAGGATCATTTATTTCTTCTTCCGGGAGTACTAAGTTATAAAAGTCAGTTGTCGCTTGTTGCTGTAAATGCCTTTTCTTTTTGCTTTTCTTGCAGGATCTAGCGTTTTTATAATAATTATACTTATTCATTGAAAAAACGACCTCCATAGAAGCTCATAGAGGGCAAAACTTTTATAGTTTGACTCATAGTACCTCCTTTTTTTGATGTAATTTGACAAAATACTCTGCATCCACAACAGCTAATGGTTTTTGATTGTTCTTTTTTATAATAAGTAGTGGCTCATAATCTTTTGAATTATATGTGGCCTGACCATACCATTTATAAAGCGTTGTTAATTGCTCTTGGTTCTTACACTCGATTGAATAAGGGAATAGCTTTCTAGTCTCAGTACCCATAATTACATCTTCGCCTTGACTACCCATAGGCAAAGACCTGATATCTTCAGGATTAGCTCCTAAAAAATCAATAATTATATTTGCCACCCATTGTTGCAATCTTCTTCCTTTAGCTTTAGCTGTCTGTGTTTTACTCATATTAATCCCATTTAACTTCAAGTTTTTCTTCCGGGAGCATCTCTAACAACGCACCTTTTCTAATTAATGTTTTAACTCTGGTATCAGCAACTCCGTTACTTTTTACAACAGCTGCCCGGACTACCCTCAACGGATCAAACTCAAGATTTTGTTCTAAACAAATTTGCTCAGTATCGGATGGATCAGGTAGAAAAAACGAAATAGCGTTTCTGTGACTATCAATCAAGCTACTAGCCCCTCGAAAATTTGCTCTACTTTGCAGACTACTACCATTAGAATTTAAAGCGTTTTTGTTCATGTGATGAATAGAAACAACAGCAGTATTAAACTTTGAAGCAATCATTGCACAAAAAGTTGAATAGATAACTCCTACAGCATTATTATTGAGATCAGCATTTACAAATGCCGATATAGGATCAAGTACTACTAACTTTAAATCATCGATATCTTCCAAAGAAGCAACCAACTCCTCTGCTTGATCTGATAAATGCAGGCCGTTTTTTGAATCATCTTTAACAAAGGCAACACTTTTACCATAATCAGGAACACTTAATAAAAAGGTATCGTAATCGGCCTGCTTTCTTTTGTTCATTGGATCAATAATATCGGTTCTGCGATGCAGCTCACCAAAATCATCTTCTTGGCTTATGATTACAGCGTTTCCAGAACTCTCTATAGGTTGACCAAGAAAAAAACCTTGCTCCTGATTGTTTTTATTTATATCCATTGCTAACTTTTGAAACAAAAAACTTTTACCTATCCCCCCTATTGCAGAGCAAATAGTTGGCTTGCCTTGTTGTAAAATGGAATTTACAACCCAATTAATTTCAGGAGGATCACCGACAAAGTTTCTGACGGAGTGCTGTTTAAGTTTAAAACCGCTTCCAATAATTTCGGTCTTAACAGCTTCTATGCCTTGAGCTTGGTGCAAATCATTGTAATCACCTTTAATGCTAGGGATTTTTATAATGCTATTGTGCAGACTAGAAACAATTTCATTTGCCTTTCTTGCTCCAACATTATTATCATCGTTGTCATAGCAAATAATGAACCTAGCATCTGTCCAGCATCTTACATTCGTTAATGCTTGAAGACCAAAATTGGCAGACATTACAGAGATTGTTGGAATTTTCGTAGCTTCAAAAACAGAGATTGCAGTAGCGACTCCCTCAACAACGCAAATTTCTTTTAAAGACCTCCACTCATCCCAATTAAAGCCGATTGTCCATATAGAGCCTTTCACCTCTCCAGCTGGCTCAAACTTCTTAAAAAAGCCCTCGCTTGCATTAATATTAGAATTAGGAGTTATATATTGTAATGATCTTAAAGTTTTATTTTTTATTCTGGTAGAATACAGCGGACAGATCAGGCTTCCCCCTAATTCTGTTAAACCATAATCATTTTTTAAACCCTTTGAAATTAGGTAACTATGTTCATTAAATTTTTTGCTTTTATTAAATTTTTCCAAACACTCTGTAGCCACTTCGTCTTGCCTTTCTTGGCGAGCTTTCTCAGCTTGTTTTTGGCGATTCTCGATCTCTCTCATTAGTTTTTCTTTATCATTCGCTGATAACTTTTCTATTGATTTAGATGAAAATTTATATTTTGTTTGATCTCGCCAAGAGCCATAAACACAAACAAAATGATCTGAATTGTCCATTTGATAAAAAAAGTAATAACCACTTTTCTCGTTAGCTTTGTCTGCTCTTGATGTGGATGTTTCAGTTACCCGGCATCTAACTACTTCTCCTGTCGTGACTATGTTGTCTACAATCAATCCATGATCTCTCATTTGAGAAATCAGGTCTGAGATATCGTTAGTTACTGTCTTGAATAGTAGCTCTGTGTTTTGCACATAACCATCATCTCCAAAAAACTTTGTTAAATTTGTCATTTCTCCTCATCTGGCAAATCAGCTTTTGCTTTTTCTGCGTTCAGATATTCAAGGACAATCCAATTAAAAAATCTTTTTCTATCTTCTGGCAACCAATTTACTAAATCGCCTGATTTATTTTTTTGTCTTAATTCTAAAAATAAATCTTTATTTCTTAATCTTGAGTAATCAACAGAGTCATAATTTATACCTACCCTTATTGATAACTTTTCTCCTCGTTCAATCTTTTGTTTAATTTTTTCCAAGTGTTTTTTCCCACATGAACCATAATATCTTTTAGTTCTATTATTACAGAATAACAGAGCCCCAGCTGGTGCTCCGCAAATGGAGCACAAACTAGGCCTGTTTTCATAAAGGTCGCTATCCCTAGAAAGGGATGTCGTCATTTAATGTAGTCTTGCTAGGTTCAGTTTTAGCTTCACTCGTTGGAACAAGTTTAGCTTCTCCGTTTACAGTATCAGTTGGTTTAGCTTCAACAGCTTCCCAAGCTTTACCAAAATCAGAATCAACTTCCAAGAAAGTTCCTGTGTCAGTTTTTTTGTTAGCACATAAACAAGTTACATACTTATTCATTAAAGCAACATTTAAGTCTGTTGCGTTTTGCACACCAAAAGCTGCCATCATTTTTGCAAAATCGTTTCTTCCGATTTTTGCAACTTTGTGATTTTCGTCTCCAGCATATTTAAAAATAAATAACTTTTTCAAAGTTATTATTTTTTCATTAGTTCCGCTTAACTCAAGATGAACACTTATACCTTGCCAGCCCTCAGAACCTGTTTTCTCGTTTTCTCCACTAACCTCTTCAGATCCTGCGTAAGCAAGTGTGTAACGACCATCTTCAAAACCACCAGCAGAATCTTCTGCTTCGATTTTCCCATCTTCAAAAAATTTTGATATATCTACCATTTTTTTTCCTCTTTTAGTTTAAATTAAACCAGCTAATTTTACTTATACTGATCGCAATAGATCGTCTTCAAGCATTTCTACTTTAGAATCGATCTCCTCAAGCTCATCGATAATTTCGGCTGAAAAAATACTTCCATCCTCATCTATCGCAATAGCTTTCTCTACTAACAATCTAATTGTTTTTAAATATGTTAATAAATCCTCTTCATTTACATTCATTTTACAATCTCCGATCTGACTGCATCCCATGTAAAATCTTCTATTTCCGGGATCATTCCGTATCTGTTTTTTGCAATGAACTCAGGTCTTTCTTCTGTAAACAGTTTTCTTTGACCTTGTATTGTTTTTGTAATTTGCTGACCTTTTGCCCCTTGAGTCTTTACAGTACCCAAAGAATAATTGACAAAAAATATTGCATCGACTGCTTCCATAAATCTATGAGCTGCACCTTTGTTTAATTTGATTTGGTATCTGTCGTAAGGATCAACCTGAACAGCTTCAAATCTTTTGATTTCAGCGTGACCTATAAGGCATACAACCATGCTTTTTTCATCTCTGAGTTTATCTAATAAAGCTATAATTTTATTCACATAAGCTAAACACTCTTTATAACCTCGACCATAACCAGCTTGCTCAACACTTTTAAAACCAAAGTCTTCACACATTTTGGCCTGCCATAAAGTTTCAGCCCAATCTAATGAATCCAAACAAACTGATTTATATTCGTGATCTTCGTCTAACAGACTTTGTAAGTTTTCAATCAGCTCGTCATAAGATTTTGCTATTGGGAAATGAGCAACATTTATTTTTCCAAGACCATCTTCGCAGGGCACAAAAATTGGCTCTGGCAATGATGCTGCAAATGTTGTTTTTCCAATTCCAGCGGGACCATATACTATAAATCTCGGGCTCTTTAGTTTGCTTTCAGTTCTAATGTTTTTTAATGACATTTATTTTTCCTCTCTTTTTTTTTGTTTATCGGTTTGTGATTCATTAACAGCTGTTGTCAATATTGGAGCTAAAGTTTCAAATAACATCCTTATTAAGCTTTCATGCTCTTTTATGAATTCGTGATATCTACCTTGTGACATACCTTGTGTATTTGATAGATCATCGTGAAATCTCTGGTTTACACCTGCAAGCCATCCAACATTTTCTGCAAGTTGTCTTGTGTTAACAACAATATTGGTGCTAGTTGAATCTGTATTTAATTGATGCTCAAAAATTTGTATTGCATCATCTCCTTGTCCCAATGTTAAAAAAGGTTCTATTTTTTTATTTTTTTTCGTCATTTTATGTTTTTATGTTTTGTAAAATCCAAGCCACAACACTCACAGTAAAGCCATTTCCGAGCATTTTGTAACGCTGACTGTTGCTAACATGATTTGTATAATTGTCTGGCACAGTCTGTAAGCGTTCACATTCCAAAGGTGTAAGTTTTCTCCAATAAACATCATCCCTAACCAACACATTATCCTTTTGAACTGTTGATATATTATTTGTTTTGTCGTCCCTTCTCAGTTCAAGCATCTGTGTTGACTTTCCTGCAATAGAGCCCTTGTGGTCTTGTCGTACTCCATCCACCTTATACCTTCCAACATATCTGCCACAAATCACCTTAGGCTCTCGATTACCACCCCCCATCGTGTTTAGTGTGGGTGATTTACCATTTTGGCTGTAGACTCTTTTTAATATATCGTGACCATTTATATCTACTGCTGTAGCTACTTGTTTAGGAGTTTCGTAAGTTTTAATTTCTACAGGAACTAAAGTTGTTCCGTTGTTACCAATGCCTTTGTAACATGAAGCTAAAAGTGGTACAGATTTTTCATCTAGGCTTTTCATATTATTTCTAATCTTTTTTTGTGTTGTTGTTTCTTCAATGTAAGAGCCATCTGTAGGTTCTTTGTAATAACCAGCAATAACTGTGCCGATTTTTTTTGAATCTTTGTTATAAAAAAACCCTTTACCTCTTTTGGAGTTTAAAACTCTATTTTTTTTTGCATCAGAAATTTTAAATTTATCGTCTGGTTCGACTTCCAATATATCCCTCAATACTATTCCTTGTTCTTCAGGTTGCTTAACATCTGGTATGTTTGTCCAATAATATCTTTGGCGATTTTGTGCTGAAAGTTTTGCACTATTTATGAGTATGGGCTCTATTTTCCCACCAAATAAATCATTCCCGGGATGATCTGGATAGCAAGCAGAAACTTGTTCTGTTATGACATCTAAAAATTCTTTCTTCATTTTTACATTCTCTAAAAGGAAATACTTAGGCCTGATTTCTTTTAAAAGTCTTACAAACTCAAAAAACAAAGCTGATCTTGGATCATCAAAAGCAAGCTGTTTCCCGGAAAAAGAAAATCCCTGACAGGGCGAGCCTGCAATTATAAGCGAGACATCTTTAAAGTTTTCTCCTTTTAATTTACACACATCCCCAACTTGAATTGTTTTTGGATAATTAGCTTGAGTCACTTGAATTGCGTATTTGTCAACCTCACTCGCATAGTAAGTGTCCACTTCAAAGCCAGCTTTTTCTAAAGCTAATTGACCGCAACTCATGCCATCAAACAAACTTAATACTTTCATTTACTTTCATCGTTTCTTCTCCTCGATGTATTGGTTATGAGTTTCACACTCAGATTTGTAGTTACAAAAATGACAATGTTTGCCAGCTAAAAATACAGGATCTTCTGCAAGGCAAGCTTCAGCTTTTGGTTTTAACCAATCAAAACCCCAATTAGTTAAATTTTCGCTAGAAATCTCTCTCGATCTAATTGTTCCCTCTCGATGTTTTGCTAAAGGTTGAACTATTACCCATTCAACAGTCTTTCTGTCTGAATACCTTGACAGAGCCATAAGACCATAAATTTTAAGCTGTAAATTGTCTTCTGCATCTACAGCCCATTTTCCAGCTTTTAAATCAATAATTACAATTCTGTCTTTACTTAAAAGAGTAATATCGGCAGTTCCCCAGATATTAGAATTTATTTCGTTGCAGTCATATTGTTCTTCTACCAACATGACAGCATCTAATTCTTGTTGCCTAGACCTTACATACTCAACATAACTTTTAGCAGCATCAATCATGTCCTGCTCAACTGTTACAGTAAATCCGTCATATTCAATTTCTTTACCAAGCCAATAATCTTCCAAGCTAATTCCTTCTATTTTATCTTTCAATTCCATCTCTGATATTTCGTGAACTATTGTTCCTCTAGTTGCTGCATAAGAACTATTGTTAGGCATTTTTTTTGACTTAGATGGAGCAGCTGGACATTTAGACCATCTTTCGCATCCACTTGGGCTTAATAAAGCGTGTTTAGAAACACTACCGCTATATTGATGCGTAGTGTCGTTTTGCTTTACCTCTAAATCTACAGAGTTAATCTGTTCTTGTTTCACAATGGTTTTTAGTTTCGTAGTTTTCTATATCTGATCTTGTGTATCTAATATTATTGCCTAGTTTTTTATAAGATGGTCCCACACCTTTTGCTCTCCAAGCTTCTAATGTTTTAGTGGAAATTCCCCAAAGCTCGGCAAGTTCTTTTTGATTTAAGTGTGTTTTTGAATTGCTCATAGTTTGTTTTTATTCCTCGTTAATGCCATTATGCCTTATATGGTTCTTTTTATGCAACCTTACGGACATAAAAAGTTTAATAAAAATACAAATTTTAAAATTAAAATTTGAACTTAAATTTGAAATTAAAAATGATGAGTTATAAAGACAAATGTAAAATGCAAGGATTAAGTTCTTCACTAGAAGACTCTCCATGTATTTCGACCTGTACCTTGACTTACTTAACACCTGACTCAGATAAATGTATCTGTGGAAGAAATACTAAACAAATAGCTAATTGGAATTCGTACAATTCTTTGACTAAGAAAAAAATAGTTATGAACTGTATGGAGGATGAGCTTTCTTTCCCTCGACAGAAGCTAACCAACTTAGCAGATAAATTTAGCATTACTTTTGATAAGGCTAAGAAAGTCTTTGTTGATTAATTAAAGGCACATCGACTGATAAAGTTTCATCCATTATTTGACTGTTACTTTTATTCAGATCATCGTTCAGGTGCATATACCTTGCAGTTGAGACAATAGACTTATGCCCCATTAACTTGCCTATTTCGATCATTTGCATTTTTTTTGAACTTAGCCCCCAACTGCCGAAAGAGTGTCTTAGATCGTGTATTCTGATATCTTCACAGTTGCAGGATCTTCTAACTGAATCCCATAATCTTCTAGGGCTTCTAACAAGCAAAATATAATCATCTGGGCTTCTTTCCGGGAGTTGATTAATAATCTTTTTAGCAGTTTCATTGAGATAAATAATTCTTTCATGTCCATCTGAATCTGTTTTGTGTTTTTTTAATATTATTCTATCGCCTTTAAACTCTTTCCATTTAGCGTTAGTTATTTCACCTATTCGACAACCTGTTGCCATACAAAATAATAAAGCAGAAACAGAAGATAATAGTTTTGGATTTTTTTGTAATCTATTTCTTAACTCCAAAAGAATTAAGGCTTTTTCTTCTTCTGTATAGATTCTATTGACTTCTTTTTCTTTGTGCTTTGTTATTATTGAAGCCACATTGTTTGAAACTTTTTCATTAAGCATCGCAACTTTTAATGCTGCTTTAGTATATTTTAAACAAGTGTTGGCCTGATCTTTTGCTCCTCTGCTTGTAACTTTTTGAAACATTTTATTAACATCATTGGTTGTTAAGTTTTCTAGCTCAATATGACCTATTTCATTTTTTACATCATTCTCATAAGAAGCAATAATATTTTTCAAAGTCTTAGTGTTTTTAATTTTTAATTCTTTAATGTAATCATTCCAACAATCATTATAAGTAAGACCATTTGAAAAATTTGTAGATTTGTTAATTTCTTTTTCGTAAATTGAAATAGCTAATTTTCTTATTGCAGGCAATGATTGATGTTTGTAATCCAAAAGAATTTTCTTACATCTTCGTTTTTTGTTTTTATCGAGCCAATGTAAATACCAAGATGAATTTTGAACTTCCCCACTCGAATCTAATTTCGTATATTTTTTTAATGGGCTAAATTGCTTATCTGGTGTGATTATTAATTTACTCATTTTTATTTCTCCTCAGTTATTAAAATAATTATTTATTTACTTTCTTTTCTGTAACAGTTCTTTTTTTACACTTAATATCTGGTTGTTCTTTTAAGCTTTTTACAAGTTCCATGTGATCTTTCATATTCATCCTCTTCATTATTTTCTCCTCTCTCTCGCTAATTTGTTTTGTCTCAATCTCTCTTCTCTTAGCTCAGGCTCTATTTCGTGCATAATTTCTGCCTTTACTCTTTCCCTATCATCCTCACTCAATTCATCTATGATAAAAATATCACTCGCTTTCGGAATCCAGCTCTTGAAAAATTGTTTTTGCTCATCTCGCCATTGCCAAGCCACTTCTAATCCTAATTCGTCACTAGCTATGCAAAAATATATATTGTTATTCATCTTCCTTTTCTCCTGCCTTTCGGCTATTGGTACTTATCGAATCAAATCCATCTGCGTAATATCTGCGTAAATAGATAGAATTTAATAGTATTGTGTAAAACATATAGGGGTATTATAGCAGGTGAGATTCCTGTTATCTAGTACTATACCTGAAAAAATGGTGGTGAGTCCGCTCGGGCTCGAACCGAGGACAATTCCCTTAAAAGAACATATATAAGATTACTAAGTAATTGCAATATATATATTTTTTTCGTTTAAAAATTAATCGTCTGCGTTATATCTGCTGAAATTTTCTTGCAAACATATATCCAAACTAACCTGTGAGTCATTTTGACTCACTTCGTTATCTGTAAAAGTTATCTTAGTTGGAGCTTTTTCAAAAGCTATAAACATTATCGTATTGTGAGCTAAACAATAAAGAGCATAGAGGTCTATGCTGTTTTCTCCACCCTCGCCATAGTGTCTGCTTTTAGAGTGCTTACCTCTTCTTAAATCAAAAGACCAGCCAGATCGATATTCTTCACCATTTTTTTTATAAAAAATTCTTTCTTTGGTAGATGTTTTAACTTGGCATTTTAATATTTTATTTTGATATTCAAATAAAATATCTGCGTGTGATCCATGAGGAACTATCGAAACTGTATCTGACTTCAAGCAAAGCTGACTAGCAACTGCAAATTCTCCACACCTTCCGATTCTCTCGGTTGACCTTGACATTTTTTATTTGCTTTGTAATTTCCTTAGTTCTTCTAATCTTCTTGCTCTTTGTGTTTCATTATTTAAACCAGCACTTTCTGATAACCTAGAACCTCTTAAAGCAGGTATATAAGCAGGTTTCATAATTTCATTAAGTGTTCCTAATCCAGATTTATCTACAAATTGATTTACTCTTCTATTTGCAATACCAGCACTTTTTGCAACATTTCCTAAAAATTTAGGGGAAGTTGCTCCAGCTCCTAATAAGCCCATTGCAACAACAGGAGCAACCGCTGGTAATCCTGTTCCTGCTGCTATTCCAGCCCCGGCAACTAAACCTGATCCACCACCCATAAATTTAGATATACCTCTTGGATCAAAAGTGTCTAGTTGTTGTCCAGCTAATTCAAATGGCAAGTCATTTAAACCACCTTTATCAATAACCTCATCCAGATAACCTTTTTTCATATTATAGTTTGTGTACGCATTATTTCTTGTAGTTGCTTGGAGATTTCTTGTTATTTTTTGAATCTCATTGATTTGGTTTTTACCAATGGCTTTATCAAGTTGTCTTTCTAAGCCTTTAAACTTTGCATAATCTTCCAAAACTTTTGAATATTTTGGTTCTGTTTTTATGATTTGAGTTTTTATTTTATTAACTGTATCTGTGACAAAGGCACCTGAACTTGATCGATCAGTTGCAGAAGGCATTAAATCATCAATGGTTTTTTTGAAATCATCCAATCCTTCTAATGTATGAAATTCTGGATTGTTTTTAAATATTTCAAATTCACTTAATATTTGTTGGTGTGTTTTTCTAACATTTGGACCATTAAAAATATATTCTCCAGAATTATTTTTTTTACCAAATTTATTAAAAGAAGTTTCTAATGACTTTTCTACATCGCCTATATCTATTTTTACTTCATTCAGGCCTAAATTTCCTTTCTCAGTCTTGTAAGCGGATTTAGCTTCATCTTGAATTTTTCTCATTCCTTCAATGTAGGCTTTTGCAGGAGCCGATACTTCTTCTAGGGTTTTTTCTGCTTTCATTCCTCGATTTAGGCCTGCTAATTCATCGCCACCCAATTTTCCAGCTGTGTAAGCTGTCTTTAACACTCCCTCGCCTAATCCAGCTCCAGACCTTATCAAACTTCCAGCTGTAGCATTTAAAAGTTTTGATCCACCAGAAGCACTTAATTTAGCTAAATTCAACATCTGAGTTGTGGGATCAACAGCGTAAGCAGCTTTTTGAGCTTGGTTAGCAACTTTCCCAGCAACAGTATTTGTTTTGCCAGCTAGTTGCACCGCTTTATTTACACCTGTTGCACCCAGCGTAAAAGGAATTGAAGCATCCCCTAAAAATCCAACAGGATCTTCTTTGATTGTTTTTCCTACCGCTTCTAAACTTCCATAACGATCAACAAAATATTGACCCATTGCTTTTGCTATTTCTTCGTTAGGCTGTTCACCTTCTGTAAATAAATTGTAAATACCATTACCAAGTTGGTAAATTGATTTTGCAGTAGCAACAGGTTCTAAGAACGGAGTGACTGTATCTGAAGCAAATTTATAAGCACTTGAAGGAATATTTTTAACAGTTGTTAAAACATCACCAGCATCTAATTTACCGACTCCGTTTCTTTCGTTTCTTAAGTTTTGTAATTCTTCTAATGTCTTCATTTTCTGCTATTAATTTCAGCCCTAATAGCTTTTTCAAATACTTCGTCATTAAAACCATCCCTCATATTAACAAAAGTATCTTCAAGCTCCTGTTGGCTCATAGACTGAAACTCAGTCTCATAGTATTGTTTTAAAATTTGCTCAGATTCAACATCATAATCTCTTACAGGAGAACTATAGCCATCCATAGAAAATTGAGATTTTGCATTTCCTTGTTCATCTATAGTGCTTTCATAGTATTTAAAAGCAGCATCTTTGTCTTTAGCTATATTTACAATTTGATTTTGCAAGAAAAGAACTCTTTCTGTGTTTTCAGGTGTACCTAAAGCCGGGTTGTACCCTCTTTTAATTAATTGCAATCCTTCTCTTTCTGAGAACTGACCACCTAAAATTTCTTTTAAACTTAGCTGTGTAACTGCACCAATCGCTTCTTGTATTGCCATACCTTCCGGGAAGAAACCAGCAGCAACATTAGGGAAGCTTTCCATTAACATAGCTACCATTGGTCCACTAACTGTGGTTTGATCTTTTCTAGCAACTAGAAGAGATTGTAGAGCATTATCAACCTTATTTAATTTGTCTATGTTTTTTGCATATTCAGCATTAGTTGTATAATCTTCGTATGAAGCAGCAAAGGCTTTATTTACAGCTTGTAACCCTGCTGAATTAGCTTTATCTATTGCAATTTGGTTTTGCCTATCAATTTCTTGTTGTGATTTGTAATCTAAACCTAATTTTGCTTTAGATAAAATGTCAAATTGTAGAACTCTTTCATCTTTCTTTGCATCTTCCAATTTCATACCACCAGCCACTAATTGCTTGATTAAGTTTTGTCCATATTCATAATTTTGTATTGCATTTGTTGTGTCGTTGCTAGTTTTAATACCATATTTTTTCTTAACAATGCCTTCTGCAATTAGCTTGGCAATTCCATCATCTGAAGTAATGTTGAAAGCATCTTTTTGTGCATCTTCCAAACTCATACCACTAGCTCTGTTTTGTTCAACTAATGCGTTAAAAGCTGTTTCTTTATAATTTTCTAATTTTTTAAGCCTTTCTTTTTCGTTAGCTTCTAAAATACTTTGATTTTTTCTTTCAGCAAAACCTTCTGATGCGTTTTTATTTTTAAATAGGTCGTGAACTATTAAAGCAACTTCTCCCATTCCTCTCATCCTTGCATCTTTTTTATCGACATTATATCTATCTATATCTGTAGGCGACATATTAGCAAATTGTTCTGGTGTTAAAGGATTGTTAAAACCACCAAATCGTGCCATTGCGTTACCAAAACTCTTTTTTTGTTCTGGTATTAAATCTGAACCAGCTCCAACAGGTAAATAGGGTTTTGCTGCTTCCATATTTAAAAACTGCGAAGCATCATAAGCTGGATTGTTGACTGCTCTTTTATTAAACTCAATGCCACCACCTACATCACTCACAAAAGAGTCATTATAAGATGGAGAATTTGGGTTAACTAATTGATCGGGTGTAAAGGTGTTTAACCTGTAAGAGCCAATAGGATCGACACTAACATCCATCAATTTTGCGAATTTTTTTCTATTATCCATATCTGTTTATTATTTAATTAAATTATCTAAAAAGACCGCTTATGCCGCCAGCTGCTGCTCCATTTGCTCCAAATGCACCACCTGTTGCCAGACTGCCAAATAGCCCGGCAGCTCCACCAAGCACATCTCCAAATCCCATTTTTTGAGACTTTGTTGTGGTTGTAGTTGGAAGCGTTGGAACTCCAGAATAGGCTCCTGTCATCATTGCTAAATTCTGAGCAAATTGATTTCTTTCTCGATCAAATTCTCCTAAGTTAAAGTTAATTCGATCCTGTGCTAATCCTCTGTTTGTTGTTCCGACATCAAGCAGTCCTTGATTTGCTAAATTTCTAGCATCGTAAAGACCACCTTGAATATCTACATTTCTATTATAATAAGCATTTCTTACATCTTGGTTGTTAGCATTAACTTGATTAACCGCATCTGCATAACTTTGATCGTAGCCAGCTTGACCCATTGCTAAATCAGTTAGCAGTCCTTGTCCTTGTAATGCGTAACCAGCATTATTATTTGCTGTGTCAAAATCATAACCTTGATTGTATTTATTTGCTTCTAAACCTCTATTTAAATCCTCGCCAGCATAATTCATTGCATTATCATATCCAGCTAATCTTAGATTTGCTGCTTGATCTCCCATGTTTCTTAAATACTCAGCACTTGTTAAAGATTTTTGAACACCCTCTCTTGATCCTCCAAAAGCCCCAGCAGCAATAGCTGCATCTTCATCCGCTATTAAAGCTATTTGTCTTGCTCTTTCATTATCATCGATAGCTCTATTAATAACATCATTGGTAAATTGATTTTGATAGCCGGGCTGTAAACTTAATAATGATCCACCGCTTAAATTTCTTATATTATTTCTGTCAACTGAAGCTCCTATAGTTGGTGCATTAATATTGACACCACTTCCATAAGCAGTATCGAGCATAGGATTAGCATTGCCAATAGTATTTAAAGTATTTAATGGATCGTATCTATTTGCTTGATTAGCATAATTTCTTAAATTAGCAAAGCCAGCTAAATCATCGTCTGTTAGGTTTGCAACAGGATTTCCCTCATAAGGAACAAACTCAAAATCTCTTCCTTCTCGGCCTGCTGCATATAATTCCTTAAAAGCATCTTCTTGCCATTTTGGAACTGTTGTTTTTTCTACTTGTGTCGATCTGCCTTTACTCATATTATAAGTCCTTTGATATTACATAGTCTGATTTAAAATTAAGTCTTTTGGGTATCTTTCTGAGCCATCCAGCTCTACCACCGCCATAAAGCCTTTTAACTCCGCAAGCTTTTGCAAATACTTCAATGCTTTCAATCATGTCTTCTAACTCCTGATAGTTACCTCCACAAAACAACAAATTTATTATTTTCATCTGTGGAAATTCCATACATTCGGTTATCATAGCGGATTGTTTTCCTACCCATAAGAGGAAAATTCCATCTCTTATTCTACACTCAATATCGTCTATTGAGAATAGGTCTTGCCTTGCTACTGCTCTTTCTATAAGAGGTTTGCATTTATTCCACTCATCTAAATAATTAGATGGTAGTAGTGGCTGATAAGATTCCAAGATCATTAACCTCTATTTTAAATTTAGTTCCATTTGGGCTGACCAGAACAAATTCACTTGAATCAACTCCGTTAATTTCAATTCTCTCCCCTTTGCTGTAAGTCAAACCTGTTATATTTTCTAACTCATTAACAAGATAATTTAGATATGAAGAGTCATATTCATCTGTGGGTTTAGTGAATGATCTTCTTGCCATTATCTTCTACCTCTTTCTCTAACATCTGCTCTTATTTCGCCTATTTGAAAATCTTGGTTTGTTTTGCCTTTTATAGTTAGTTGAATTTGTCTTGAGTTGACTCTGCAATCTGTGTACCCATCACTAGAATCAAATGAAAAACTACCAAAATCAGTTTCTGGTCCATTAGGAGCAAATTTACCTTTCATAGATAAAGTTAATGCTGAAACATTAGTGCTTTTTTCATCTGTTATAATGTGATTAATCTGAGTTATATTGTTTCCTGATCCTAGCTCAACAGGAGCAGTAACAGCAAAAGGTACAGAGTCACCTAATCCATCACTATTAAATAAAGTTGTGCCTTCGTGCTCATAAACTTCTCCTGTTGGAGCACAGGACAAAGGCAGGTCTGTAATTCCTTGATCCATCCAACAAGATCGAGCCATTTCGCCAACTGACCAAACACCCTCAACATAATTAAAGATTACATATTTATTAGGAGTTTTTGAATCATCTGTAGGGAAAAACCAAATTATTTCGTTAAAGTTTGAATTGTGTCCACCACAAGAAACTTTTCTATAAACTTGGTTTATATCATCAAAGACAAAATCGTGAACACTACATGGAAGTTGTTTGACACTACCATCAAACATAAAAAATCCATTTTCTCCCATCCAAAATAATTTGTTTCCAGCTTTGACAACTGATCGTATTGATATAGTTTGGCATGAATCACCTGCATCTTGCATACCATAAACAAATGGCGAGCCTGAATAATACATTTGATTAATACCAACATCTGTAAAAATAATCACATCACTCTGCCACTTTACAGCACCTAAAATTTGACCACCTGAAGTTATGTTTAAAGATCCTGCTGTATTAGTTGAAGCTGGAGTCCAGACTGTGTTTGCTTCTCTTGAAGACCAAGCAACCGATCTTGGATCACCACCAGACCCTAATGCTAATAAATGTCTTTCGTTAGTCACTAATATAGCTGCATTACTAATTGGAGAATTTGCAATCTGTAATCCTACAGAGTCCGGGCTTCCTGAACCTGCATCTGGTCGCCATTGATAAATTTTTCCATCTGATCCAGAACAAAAAACCAAATATTCGCCCCAATTATTAAATGAAAATGATTTGGTATCGAAATCAAGGCCTGATTGAGAACGAGCATCGCCATAATCTTCAACATTATAATCGTAAGCACCATATCCCAGAGGAGAGGTTTGCACATCATTTGCGTAACCTGCAGGAGTTATGTCGTACCAAGTATTATTATATTGAACATACACTTTTTCTCTTGTGCCAATCGCTATGACTGATTTGCCATTGTTAGTTTTATAAGAATACATTCCAATAGGTGTTCCAACTAAAGGTGTTTCTTTAAATCTATTCCATCCGCCTAAAGGTCTTAAAAATCCGTTTTGAAATCTAATTAAATTAGAGTCAACCCAGCTTCCTTTATTAGAATACTCAGTTCCATTTTTAATTATCCCGGCAGGTGGTGTTATTGGTAGCAAAGCCATATCTAATTATATCCTACTATCTACTTTCTTATAATGACTAAGGAGTTCATACCATTTAGGCTTTATATCTTCCCAAACAGGAAACTCTTT
>Ga0209634_1001641_pt1 | contig 16244 bp, 17 predicted proteins | sample LinPmetageLP40_FD_184043 | JGI IMG/M metagenome (GOLD analysis project Ga0209634, IMG submission 184043) | Marine viral communities from the Pacific Ocean - LP-40 (SPAdes) (version 2) | ecosystem: Environmental > Aquatic > Marine > Oceanic | place: Pacific Ocean | collected 2010-08-26
AAGACACCCCCATGCACAAAAAAAATTGTAAATTTTAATGTTAAACAGTTGCACTGCAATCAAATCGACAAAAACCCAGCTGTTAATGGTTCTGGTTTAAAATTTTTAAAAGAAAATAAAATTAAAATCAAAGAAAGTAATATAAATAAAAATTTTTACAGCAACTACAATTATTCTGTAAAAAACAAACTTCCTTATGTGACTGCAAAACTTGCTATAACAAAAAACTTTTCAACAGTTGTATCGGGAAAAAAATATTTTACAAATTCCCAGTCTTTAAAATTTGCACATTTACTTAGATACATGAATGACTCTATTTTAGTAGGTCAAAAAACTCTTTTAAAAGATTATCCTAAACTAAACTGTAGAATAGATGGCCTCAGTAAACATTCCCCTAAAATTTTTTTTATAAATAGAAATTTAAATTTTAGTAATAAGCATCTTTTGTTGTACCCAAGAAGCACTGTTGTTTTTCATTCTAGTAAAGATTCTAAAAAAATATTTAAATATAAGAAATTTTTTTTTCTTGAAAAAATTGAAGATAATAGTGGGAATTTTTCTCCTGAAGAAATATTAAAGCGAATTTATAAACACAAATGCAGAAGGCTTTTAATAGAGGGTGGAAGCAAAACAGTTAATATTTTTGCAAAAAATAAGTATGTTAATAAATTTTTCTTCATTCAATCTGAACTTAATAGCAAGACAAAGGACCATTATGCTTTCAATATGGTGCGGTCATTGTGTGGTAACAATTTTAGTAGATATAATGTAAAAATAAATTTAAATAATAATAAGCTTTTTAAAATTTAAATGTTTACTGGTATTATAAAAAACAAAGGTAAAGTCGTATCCATAGTTAAAAAGGACAAAGGATACGAGGTTAAAATTAACTCAAATCTAGTTTTTTCTAAAAAAAATATAGGTACCTCAATATCAATCAACGGCGTTTGCTTAACATTAACCAAATTCTTAAATAAAAATTTATTTTTTTTTATTTCCTATTCAACTTTTCAAATTACTAATTTCAAATATTTAAAAAAAAACTCTACTGTAAATCTTGAGAAATCATTAAAATTTGGAGATGAAATTGCTGGCCACTTTGTTCAAGGTCATATTGATACAGTGGGAAAAGTTATTTCTTTAAAAAAACTAGTAAAGACATGGACAATTCTTGTAAAAGTTGAGCCTAAATTTTCACGTTTATTAGTAGACAAGGGCTCTGTTACTATCGATGGCATTTCATTAACAATAGTCAAATCACTTAAGAATCAATTTACCTTAGTTGTTATACCTCACACTCTAGAGTTAACGAATATAATATCGCTAAAGACAGGGGATGTTGTTAATGTAGAATTTGATATTGTGATTAAATATTTGTCAAAAATTAATAAAAAAAAATGAAAAAAAATTTCAAATTTGCAAAAATTGAAACCATTATTTCGGAAGCTAAAAAAGGAAAAATTTTTATTTTAGTGGATGACGAAAATAGAGAAAATGAAGGTGACTTAGTTTTCGTAGCTAAAAAAGCAACCCCTGAAAAAGTAAATTTTATGGCAAAGCACGGAAGAGGGTTAATTTGCTTAGCGCTCGATAAAAAAAAATCAGATGAATTAAGTTTAGAGTTAATGCCAAGCTCAAACCAGTCTCGTTTAAAAACTGCCTTTACTATTAGCATTGAAGCAAGGAAGGGTGTTACTACTGGAATTTCAACATTCGATAGGTGCAAAACTATTTTAACAGCAATAAGACAAAACTCTTCCAAAAAAGATATATCCACACCAGGACATGTCTTCCCATTGGTTGCAAGAAACGGCGGATCATTAGTTAGAGCAGGGCATACGGAGGCTTCTATTGATATAGCTAAATTGGCTAAGACACACCCTTCAGCCGTAATATGTGAAATAATGAATGAAGATGGCTCTATGGCTAAAAGAGATCAGTTATTTAGTTATGCCAAGAAACATAAGCTCAAAATTGCGAAAATAGAAGACTTGATTTCTTACCGATTAAAAAAAGAAACTCTTGTCAGTTTAAAGGAAAATAAAGTCCTTAATATAAAGAATAAGAAATATGTTTTAAAAACATTTGTTAACAAAATAGATAATCTAGAGCATTTTGCTATCATAAAAGGGCCTATCAATGATAAAAATATTCCAAAAGTTAGAGTTGTTTCTTCCAATTCTATTGATATTTTTTTAAACAAAAGCATTAATGCAAAAGTAAAAAAAACATTGGACTATTTTAATCGCTCAACATCTAGCTGCATATTGTTAGTAATGAAACAAAGTGAAATTTTAGACACACCTAAGGTTATTTCTTCAAAGGATCTATTGAAAAAACCTACTAAAGGTAATGCATTAAGATATTATGGCTTAGGTGCACAAATTTTAAAAAAATTAAAAGTTAAAAAAATGATTTTAGTTTCAAGCGCGAAGAAAAAATTAGTTGCCCTAGATGGTTTTGATATTAAAATTATTAAGCAGGAAATAATTAGATGAAAAAAAAAGGCTTAGTAGTCGTTTCTAATTATTATGAAAGTATTTCAGATAATCTGTTAAAATATTGTTTGAAGACACTAAGCATAAATAAATTAGAAGCGGATGTTAAGATTGTATCTGGTGCATTAGAAATACCAACTTTAATTTCTTGTAATATAAAAAAAAAGTATAAATTTTTTATTGCTTTGGGCTGTATTATAAAAGGCAAAACTCCTCATTTTGATTTTATTGCATCGGCTATAACAAAATCTTTACTAGATCTTTCCATTGAACACAAAGTTCCTGTTACTAATGGAATTATTACTTCCTTTACCCGAACGCAGGCTATCGAAAGGAGTTCTAAAAATAGAAATAAAGGTCAAGAAGCTGCCAACGCTGTAATCTCTTTATTAATGCACTCTTAAATGAAAGGAAGCTCAAGACTAGTTGTTATTCAAAAAATTTACGAAAAAATTAGCGATTCAAGCCATGACATTAAATTTCCAAAAAGTTCTTATATTAGAATTATTAAAAAAGTTTTTAATGGTTTTTTTGAAAAAGAAGCTGACTTGGATCAAATCTTGTCCAAAAACTTATCTTCAAAAATAAGCTTTCAAAATCTGGACATGATTCTTAAAATAATATTAAAAGCCGCTATATTTGAAATACTTTATATGCCCAAAATACCTTTTAAGGTTGTTGTTGATGAATATCTGGCTGTTACTGAAATGTATTACGATTCAAGTCAAAAAGGCCTAGTAAACGCTGTTTTAGATTCTGTTTTTAAGTCAGAACAGCCGCAAATTTAGCTTCAAAAAGCAATCCTTTTCTTTAACTTTGTGTTGATTTTACTGGCGAATTTTGGCATGTATCGTTTTTTTTTAAAACCAACAAAATAAAGGAATTTAAATATGTTAAGCCCAAGTCTAATCTTAAACTTAGTAATCGGTTGTGGAGTAATTTCAGTTCTTTATGGATTTATTTCTAGTAAACAAATTTTAAGTGCAAGCCCAGGAAATGCAAAAATGCAGGAAATTGCATCTGCAATTCAAATTGGCGCTAAAGCATATTTAGACAGACAATATAAAACAATTGCAATAGTTGGTTTTGCAGTTTTGGTTTTAATTGTTTTTCTTTTTACTCCCTGGGTTGGACTTGGTTATTTAATTGGAGCAACTTTATCTGGTATAGCTGGTTATGTTGGTATGTTAATTTCTGTTCAAGCTAATGTTCGTACCGCAGAAGCATCTAGAAAAGGTTTGGCGCAAGGTTTGCATGTTGCTTTTAAATCTGGAGCTGTGACTGGAATGTTAGTTGCAGGACTAGCTCTTTTATCAATTGCAGTTTATTATTTTATTTTACTTGAATTTAAAGTTGAAGAAAGAGAAATTGTTAATGCTCTTGTTGCATTGGGTTTTGGAGCTTCTTTGATTTCTATCTTTGCAAGATTGGGTGGAGGGATATTTACCAAAGGAGCAGATGTTGGTGCTGACTTGGTTGGAAAAGTTGAAGCTGGAATACCTGAAGATGATCCTAGAAATCCTGCTGTTATTGCTGATAACGTTGGAGATAACGTTGGTGATTGCGCTGGTATGGCTGCGGATTTATTTGAAACTTACGCGGTTACTATTGTAGCTACAATGGTTTTAGCTTCTATATTTTTTAATGGAGATATGAATATGATGATTTATCCATTAAGTATAGGTGGTGCTTGTATTTTAACTTCTATCTTGGGAACATTTTTTGTAAAACTTGGGAAAAGCAAAAATGTTATGAATGCTTTATACAAAGGATTTGTTGTTTCTGCTGTTTCTTCTTTGGCAATTTTATATCCAGTTACTGATCATGTGATTGGTTTTGCTAATGAATATACTGTTAATGGCAAAACTTTTAATGGAATGAGCCTGTATTATTGTGGCATAATTGGTCTTGTTATTACTGGCTTATTAATTTGGATTACTGAATACTACACAGGCACTGAATACAAACCTGTAAGAAGTATTGCAAAATCTTCTACTACAGGACATGGAACAAATGTTATTCAAGGTTTAGCTGTTTCAATGGAAGCTACTGCTATACCAGCTTTGATTATTGTAGCTGGAATTCTTGCTACCAACTCAATTGCAGGACTTTATGGAATTGCTATATCTGTTACTACAATGTTAGCTTTAGCAGGAATGGTTGTTGCTCTTGATGCTTACGGACCAGTTACTGATAACGCTGGTGGTATTGCAGAGATGGCTAAATTGCCAACAAAAGTTAGAAAAACTACGGATGCTTTAGATGCCGTAGGTAACACTACTAAAGCGGTTACAAAAGGATATGCGATTGGTTCTGCAGGTCTTGGAGCATTAGTTTTGTTTGCTGCGTATGTTGAAGACATTAAACACTTTTCAGGTGTCGCTGGATCTAAACTTGAAGGAATAGTTGTTACCTTTGATTTATCCAATCCTTATGTTGTTGTTGGCTTATTAATTGGTGGAATGCTTCCTTATTTATTTGGATCAATGGGAATGCAAGCTGTTGGTAGAGCAGGTGGAGCAGTTGTGGTGGAAGTTAGAAGGCAATTTAAAAAATTTCCAGGCATTATGAAGCGAACCCAAAAACCGGACTATGCAAAATTAGTTGATTTGTTAACCGCTGCTGCAATTAGAGAAATGATAATCCCTTCTTTATTGCCAGTTCTTTCCCCAATTGTTTTATATTTTGTAATTTTATTTATTGGCGGTCAAGTTGCTGCTTTAGCTTCAGTTGGTGCAATGTTGCTTGGAGTTATTATCACAGGATTGTTTGTAGCCGTTTCTATGACTGCAGGCGGTGGCGCCTGGGACAATGCAAAGAAATATATTGAAGATGGTAATCATGGTGGAAAAGGTTCAGAAGCGCACAAAGCTGCTGTGACAGGAGATACTGTTGGTGATCCTTACAAAGACACAGCAGGTCCCGCAGTTAATCCCATGATTAAAATAACAAATATTGTTGCATTACTTTTGTTAGCAATCATTGCAGAATAATTATTTACTTGGTAATTGTATCAAGTCTGTTTTGAGCTCTCTTTCTTATACTAGAAAATATTCTTTTTGAGAAAGAGTTGTTCACCCCTGAGGATATTGTCTCAGTATTATCAAATTTAATTTTTTTAAAGTCATTTTTGTTTAAGATTTTTTTAAACTTTAGGATGCCTCTATTGTCAAATTCTAAAATTAACAAAGTATTTTTTATAATTTTTTTCTTACCAAGCCTTCTTTGTTGTATATTTTCAAAATAGGTCCATTTATTTTCATTTTGTGTTTCTTTTATAGTAGTCTCACCTAATAATTTAATAACATCATTTTTATTTGTAATTCCTGGAAGCATTTGATCTATACGTTTATCTAAATTTAGAACACCACTAGCTGTTATGACAGGCTTCTGACTACAAGATAAAATGCTTATGAAGCAAATTGCAATAATACTTTTTTTTTTAAAGAATTTTATCGTTTTAAACATATATATTTAGCTAATTTTAATCATAGAAGTAAAATTGAATTATCTTATTATTATATTGATTAATCAAATGATATTGATAAAAAGGATATATATAAAATATTTACAAGGCATTTATGGCAGTACCAAAGCAAAAAACATCAAAATCTAGAAAAGGCATGCGTAGATCACATAGATCAGCTGTTTTTAAAAATATTGTAGAAGATAAAAAAAGTGGCGAGTATAGATTGTCACACCATGTTGATGCAAAAACCGGCATGTATAACGGTAAACAAATTTTTAAGCCTAAAATTTAACAAATCATAATATGAGTAGTTCTAAAAACTACACTATTGCTATCGATGCAATGGGAGGGGAAAATTCTCCCAAAAAAATAATTGAAGGTATAAGTTTTTTTTTAGAAGAGGATAAAGAAATATATTTTAACATATATGGAAAAAAAGATTTAATATTAAAAGAAATTGATAAGTACAAAAACATACCGACCACAAACTACAAAATTATTGATTGCGAAACCCAAATAGAAGATAAAAATTCAGTTCGTGATGCAATAAAAGTTGGCAAAGAAAGTAGTATGTGGAAAGCAATAGAGAGTGTTAAAAACAAAGAATCTAATTTAATAATATCATCTGGAAACACAGGTGCTCTGCTAGTGATATCAAAGCTTTTAATTAAAATGATGGATGGTATCGACAAGCCCGCGATAGCTGGACTGTGGCCAAACTTTAAAGGCGTTAGCGTTGTTCTGGATCTTGGAGCAAACATAGAATTTAATGAAAAAAATTATGTCGAATTTTCAAAAATTGGAGCAGAACTTTACCGCTCTATTTTTGACAAAAAAGATCCCAGAGTTTCCTTACTAAACGTCGGGTCAGAGGAAATTAAAGGACATGAAGAGCTTAAAAATGCATTCACAACTCTGAATACCAATAAAAATAACTTTATCTTTGAAGGTTATATTGAAGGCAATCATATTAAGGATGGGAATGTTGATGTGATAATTACTGACGGATTTTCTGGCAATATAGCTTTAAAAACTGCTGAAGGCACTGTTAACTATATAACAACAGAAATAAAAAAGATTTTTTCTAGCTCATTGTTTGGAAAAATTTGTTATGTTTTAAGCCTTCCTTTATTTAAAAAAATTAGACAAACATTAGACCCAAGAAAATATAATGGTGGCATTTTCTTAGGGTTAAATGCTCCAGTTATAAAAAGTCATGGCTCAGCAGATAGTTTTGCTTTTTTCTATTCTATTAAATTGTCAGCAAAAATCTTAAGGGGTGGTTTAGTAAAAAGAATAAAAAGTAATTTTGAAAATGAATAGAACAAATTGCAATCTCCATTCCTATGAAAAATATTTTCAATCAATAAATAATTTACTTATTTCAAAAAATTTACCTCAATCAATAATTTTTTCGGGTGAAGATGGTTTAGGTAAAAAAACTTTTCTACTTCATTTTTTTGCATTTTGTCTTTTAAATACCCTTGAAAAGAAAGAGTATTTAAAAAATTTTGTCCTAAAAGATATTAATATTTTAAAAAGACTGTCTCACAATGAATTTTCAAATTTTAAAATTATTGAAAGAGATGTTAAAAAATCTTTTATACAAATAGATCAAATTAGAGAGCTGATTTCTTTTTGTTCTTATGAAGCTTCAACAGAAACACCAAGATTTATTTTAATTTCAAACATCGAAGACTTAAATTCCAGTGCAGCAAATTCATTATTAAAGCTACTAGAAGAGCCACCAAAAAATACATATTTTTTTTTGATTAGGAATTCACATTCAAAAATATATGAAACAATCCTGTCAAGATGCCACAAGATTAATATTAAAATAGATAAAAAAACATCCAGCACAATTTTAAATAAACTTTTGAATGACTTTGAGTTATCTGATTTTGACAGTTACAGTCATTTTGATCCTTTTGATACACCTGGATCTGTAGTAAAGAAAATTATTTATATGGAAAAAAATAAAATATCCAATCTTAATTGTACAGAAATTGTAAAATTTTTTTATGAAGATTATAAAAAGAATAAGAATTTTGATGCTCTTGAATATGGAAATCAACTTACAAAAAAAATATTTTTTGATAAGTACCAAGACAACTATAGAAAATATAAAAAACTTTACTCCTTGTTTGAGAAACGCTCAAAAGAACTGATATCATTTAATTCCAATATTGATTCAATTTATAGAATTATTCAAAAATTAGGCAAATGAAAAAAAAATATTATATAACAACTCCGATTTATTATCCTTCTGCCAAGCCACATATGGGGCATGCTTACTCAAGCATTTCTGCTGACTTTATTGCTAGATACAAAAGACTTGAAGGTTTTGATGTAAAGTTTGTTACAGGAACTGATGAGCATGGTCAAAAAATTCAAAAATCTGCAGAAAAAAACAATTTACCTCCTTTGGAATTTTGCAATAAAATTTCAAAAGTTTTCTTAGATCTTGTAAAATTATTAAATTTAAGTACTACCGGCTTTATTAGAACCACTGAAAATCGTCATCACAAAACTGTTCAGAAACTATGGAAAATCCTAGAAGAAAAAAAATTTATCTATTTGTCAAAGTATAGTGGCTGGTATTCAATTTCTGATGAAGCTTTTTATTCAGAAACTGAAATAATAGGTAAGGAAAATACTAAATTATGCAAAGCCACAGGCAGTATTGTTGAGTGGGTAGAGGAAGAATCTTATTTTTTTAAATTATCAGAATTTCAAAATATTCTTATTAAACACTATGAGGACAATCCTGATTTTATACTACCTATCTCTAGAAAAAATGAAGTTTTAAGTTTTGTTAAGGATGGCTTGAAAGACTTGTCTATTTCTAGAAACTCATTTAAATGGGGGATCCCAGTTCCTAATTCCAAAGACCATATCATTTATGTCTGGCTTGATGCGCTTGCTAACTACCTTACTGCATCTAATTATGATGAAGAAAGTTGTTTTTGGCCTGCTGATGTCCATGTTATAGGAAAAGATATATTAAGGTTTCATGCTGTATATTGGCCCGCATTCTTGTTTGCAGCAAACATTCCTCTTCCTAAAAAAATATTTGGACATGGATGGATTTTATCTGGAGATGAAAAAATGTCAAAATCCAAAGGAAATATCTTAGATCCCATTGAAATTATAGAGCAATTTGGACTTGATGAAATTAGATATTATTTAATGAAAGAGGTAATGTACGGTCTGGATGGGAAGATTAATATAGACAACCTAAAAAATTGCATAAATAGCGATCTTGCAAATAACATTGGAAATCTTAGCCAAAGAATTTTTGTTTTGGTGAATAAATACTTTGATTGCAATGTTCCAGATCCTAAAATCCTATCTGATGAGGATAACAATCTAATTGATTTTCCTATAGAGAATTTAAAAAAAACTATGAGCAATTTTGAGATTCATAACTATATTAGAGAAGTTATTGCATACTCATCTAGAATTAATAAATTTGTGAATGATGAAGAGCCATGGTCAAAAGCAAAAAATTCTGATCCTAGGGTGGGGGCCATTCTTTATATTTCTTTAAATGCTTTAAAAAATATATTTATTTTGCTCCATCCTGTTATGCCATCTAAGGCAGAGCATTATTTATCTTGCTTAAATATTGACAAAAAAAATATTTCTTTGGACTCAATAAGTCAGAATCTTGTACCAGGTGCTGAATTAAAAATGCCAGGAATAATGTTTAAAAAATATATATAATGTTTGTAGACTCACATTGCCACTTAACTTACGAACCCCTAGTTAATAATATTTCTAAAATTGTAAAAAATTGCAAAGAATCTAATGTTCATAAACTTTTAACAATTGGAACCAATATTGAATCATCTATTAATTGTATTGAAATATCTAAACTATATGAAAATATTTATTCTTCTATTGGAATTCATCCCGTTGAAGCACATAAAGAAATAAGTAAGAAGGATCAAATACAAAAACTTTATCGTTCATCCAGTAAAAATATTGGTTATGGAGAAACTGGTTTGGATTTTTACCATTCTGTTAGTGAAAAGAAGAGTCAAATTGATTTGTTTGAAAGTCATATTGAATACGCTATAGAGGATAATTCAACAGTTATAGTTCATAGTAGAGATGCTGAGGAAGAAACGTTGAGTATTTTAAAGGAACATAAAAAAAATTCGAATTTAAGAGTTTTGATACACTGCTTTACAGGCTCGATGAAATTTGCAAAATCTTTGTTAGATATTGGATGTTATATATCATTTAGTGGTATTATAACTTTCAAAAATGCCACTGACATCCAAGATGTTGCTTCTTATGTTCCTATAGATCGAATTTTAATAGAAACAGATTCACCCTACTTATCGCCTCATCCACTTAGGGGTAAAAAAAACTCTCCAGAGAACGTTGTTTTGGTTGCAAAAAAACTATCAGAATTAAAAAATTTAGACATAAATAAAATTGGCAAAACAACTACATCAAATTTTTTGAAATTATTTAATTTATAAGTATCGAATAATACAATATAAATAAAAAAATTTATTTACAGGAATTAATGAAAACCGCAATTTTATTACCATATAAAGAAAATTATTCAAAAGCTTATGCAGGAGCTGTTTCTATATTTATTAACGGGGTAAATAGGTTCAGTCGATACAAGAGCTCTATTAAAGTCTATGGAAGTACAAATTATTTAAATTTTTTATCAAAGAATTATGTAAATATATCTTTCGAAAAAAAAGTATTTCAAAGCTCAACCAAATTATACTTAAAAAACTTCATTAATATCGAAAAAAAATTTAAATCAGATATTATTGAGATTCACAACAGGCCTTTATATCTTAAATATTTTAACAAAAGTAATGATAAAAAATTTGTTATCTATTTTCATAATGACCCTTTGACCATGGCTGGGTCAAAAACTATTTTTGAAAGAATGTTTATTCTAAATTTTTGTAGTAAAGTTATTTTTAACAGCGAATGGACAAAAAATAGATTTTTTCTTGGTTTGGATAAATTTTATTCAAATTCAGAAAAAAGCGAAGTTATTCATCAATCTACAGACAAGAAATTAGTAAATTTAAAAAAAAAGGAAAAAACCATTATGTTTGTTGGAAAACTTAATAAATCCAAGGGTTATGATTTATTTGGAGAAGCTGCTTTAAAAATTCTCAAAGAGTTTAAAGATTGGAAAGTTAATGTATATGGTGATGAGCCAAGAGAAAAAATTTCATTTATTCATGAAAGGATATTATTAAAAGGTTATAAATCTAATGAAAAAGTTTTAAAATCTTATGAATTATGCTCTATTGCTGTTACCTGCTCCAGATGGAACGAGCCTTTCGGTAGATCTAGCTTGGAGGCAAGTAGTAGGGGATGTGCTGTAATTATAAGCAACAAAGGTGGTCTGCCGGAAACAATTACTGATGGAATAATTTTAAAAGAGCTTACTTCAAATGAAATTTACAATCAGATTAGAAAATTAATAAAGAATCAGGATTATTTAAAAAGAATTCAAAAAAATTCTATTAAAAACTTTTTTTTAGACAACAAATACATATCAAATAAAATTGACAATTATAGAAAGAGATTATTTAACAAAAATATAATTACTGCGAATAAAAATAGATTAAAAATTTTACATATTACAAATTTTAATGATCGCCACAACGGAAGGCTTTTTTACAATACTGGAAGAAGAATAAACAATGGTCTTTTAAAACTCGGACATACCGTTCAAACTTTAAGCGATCGTGATATAGTAAGTACTCAGAGAAGAATACTAGATTTATCAGGATCAAAAGGGTTAAATAAAAAATTACTTGAAATAATAGCTAATTTTATACCAGATTTAATAATTTTTGGACATGCAGACCAGGTAGAAAATGCTTCATTAGAAAAAATAAAAGATTTTTATCCTAATGTTAAATTATGCCAGTGGTTTTTAGATAGGATGGACGACAAAAATTGGTTAATGAATAAAAAAAGATTTTTGAAAAAAATAAGCTATCTAGATATGAGTTTTTGCACAACCCACCCATCAGCAATTAATTTTACAAACCAATTTAAAGTCCTATACATGCCCAACCCGGTAGATGAATCTTTTGATAATTTAAATATTTACAAAAAAAAGAATTATCAACACGATCTTTTTTTTGCCTTATCACACGGAGTACATAGGGGTACTTTAAAAATTGGCAAAAAAGATGATAGAGAAATTTTTATACAAAAATTAATAAAAATAAATGAAGAAGCTAAATTTAATTTATTCGGTATTAGTAATAAGCAGCCTATATGGGCAGAAAATTTCAAAGATGAATTATCTAAGTCAAAAATGGCTCTTAACTTAAGTCAAGGTGTTCCGCTTAAATACTATACAAGTGATAGAATGGCTCAATTAGTAGGGAATGGAATACTCACATTTATTGACGTTAAAACTAAGCTTAATAAGATATTTTCTAATAGAGAAGTTATTTTTTATAATAATATTCGAGATTTATCTTTAAAAATTAATAAATATAAAAATAATCATGTATTAAGAAGTCTTATTGCTAAAAATGGAATGATAAAATATCATAAATATATGAATTCAAAAATCATCGCATCATTTATAATAGATAAAACACTCAATATAAATAAAATGAATAAATATTTTTGGGAAAAAAAATAATAAAAAATTCATAATTTAAAATGAAAAATATAATTATTGTTACAGGTGGAGCAGGTTTTATTGGCTCTAACCTTATCAGGTATTTAATAAACAATACTAATTTAAAAATTATAAGTATAGACAATTATTCAACTGGATTAAAAAAAAATCATCTTAATCATAAAAATATTAAGTATATCAAAGGTGACAATATAAATATTTCAAAAATTCTAAAAACCTCAAGGAAAAAAATCAAAGTCATTTTCCATTTTGGAGAATTTTCCAGAATTTATCAAAGTTTTTTAAGAACTAAAGAATGCTTAAACAGCAATATAAATAATTCATTTGAGGTTATTAACTTCGCAAATGATAATAAGATTAAAATTATTTACTCTGCGACATCAAGTGCCCTAGGTAATCATGGGAATGATGAAAACTTATCACCCTACGCGTGGACTAAAACAAAAAATATTGAACTAATAAAAAACTATGGAAAATGGTTTGGGCTTAAGTATGAATTGCTATTTTTCTATAATGTTTATGGACCAGGACAAATAATGGACAGCCCAATGTCTGCTTTAATTGGTATTTTTGAATCACAGTATAAAAAAAAAATACCTTTAACTGTTGTAAGACCCGGATCGCAAAGTAGAGACTTTACTCATATTGACGATATTGTTCACGGTTGTTTTTTAGCCTGGAAAAAGGGCAGAAATATGGAATATATGCTTTGTACTAAAAAATCATATTCTATAATAAGTATAGCAAAAATGTTTAATGCTAAATTTAAGTTTCTTAAGGCTAGGCCTGGTGATAGATTTGGTTCAATAAGATTAAATAATAATGCAAAAAAAATATTAGGTTTTGTAGCAAAAAAAAATATTAGAAAATATATTAAAGAATTTATTAATAAAAATTAATGTTTTCAATATTAATCCCTTCGTTTAATAATATTGATTATCTAAAAACCTGTATTAGAAGTATTCAAAAAAATTCTAAATACAATCACCAAATAATAGTTCACATTAATGAAGGAACAGACGGAACTTTACAGTTTGTTAAGAAAAATAATTTAGAATATACCTTTTCAAATAAAAACATTGGAATGCCAAAAGCTTTAAATAAATCCTCATTATTGGCTAAACATAATTATATTTTGATATCACATGATGATTTCTATTATTGTCCTGGATGGGATATTGAATTTATTAATGAGCTATCTTTATATAAGCACAATAATTTTTACTTATCTGGTATAATGATAGAAACTGGTCATCCTATGGTTAGCCAAAAAAAAATATCTCCACCCTTTTTTAATGCAGGTCACTCCATTGAGACTTTTGATGAAAACAAGCTTCTTAATAATTTAGACAAAATTAAAACGTTTAATTTTCAAGGTTCTACAAAATGCCCAGGATTAGTTCATAAAGATGTCTGGGAAAAAGTAGGAGGTTGGAGTGAAGAATTCTCACCTACTGGTGGTGACGATAGTGATTTTGCAATGAAACTGTGGGAAATAAATATAAGAATTTTCAAAGGATTGGGTAACTGCTCAGTTTACCATTTTGGCTCCATAACAACTAGAAAGAAGAATAAAAAATTATTTACCTACTTGGGTAGTAGAGGTAATAAAATTTTTTTAAAAAAATGGAATATTAGCATTAATTTTTTTGAAAAGTTTTATTTAAGATCCGGACTTGATCATAATAAAAGTTTAATTTTTCGTGAGTATGATGGTCCTCTTGACGATCCCAACAAGAACATTTTTTACTATTGTGAATTATTTAAAAATAAATTGCAGAAATTGTATTTGATATTAACCAGATTTTGATTAATGTAAGAAAATGTCTTCATCCAAACGTAATTATGAAGTAATAATTCAAGCCGGTGGACGTAGATGCCAATGAGACTTCCTTCAAATTTAAAGTATATGAAAGATGTTCTTACCTACAAGTCTTATGAAAAATCTAACAGTTTGGATGATACTTTAATTAAATAATTAAAATTAAAGATAATTACAAAGACTATTTATTAACTGGTAAAACAAATTCAATAATTTTAGCTGATAAATTTAAAAACGACCCGCTTAAGAAAAATATTAATTGATTTAAAATTTAATTTTATTTAATGCATTATTTTTAAATAAATTTGCTTCTTTTATATATCGTCTTACCATTTCTGTTGATTTGTGACCCGTCATAGTCATTATACTCCGCTCATCTGCACCGTAAGACGCTACTGAGGTCGCAAAACCTGATCTTAAGCTGTGCCCAGAGTATAAAGAGCTGTCCAGGCCTATTAAATTTAGATATTTCTTAACAATTAAAGAAACTGTCTTATCTGAATATGGAAATATTTTATCTTTCACTATCTTAGTTGCTTGTAACCAGTCTTGAATTGCTATTACAGGGCAATATTTTCTATTGTTAAAGTAGGGGATGGCCTTGATCATACCTTCTCCATATTGATCATTTTTTGATTTTGTAACTCTAATTTTCAAACCCTCACCAACAAATTCAAGATCTTTTTTTTCTAGATTTACAATTTCAGACCTTCTAAAACCTCCTGAAAAACCTATTAAAATTATTGCCTTATCTCTAACAGATATCAAATATTTATTTACTTTATATTGTTCAATCAAATCAATTATATTATATAAATTATTGATTAATAGCGGTTTTTTTCCATTTTGATAAATACCTATTTTTCTTTTAATTCCTTCTAAATTTTCTTTTATGATAGGGTGTTTGCTGTCTAGATGATGTCCCTTGATCCTATGAACTACATTAATGGATGCCAATCTTCTTTTAATAGTGCTAAACTTACTAGTTTGTGAAAGTTGGGTAATGTATAGTGAAACCGATTTTGGGTCTGTAGGCAGAATAGGAAAACCAAACTTAGCACAAAAATTTTTAAAATCTAAAAAATCTGATCTGTATGCTTTTAGTGTATTAAGTGACTTGGATGCTCCAAGATTTATTAAAGTCTCTTTCTCAAGCTCATTTATTTTACTAATTAAATCATTCATCATATATTTCCGATAACCATTAATTATCGGAAGATATATATCAAGCAAATTAACTTGTCAATACTATAAATTCCACTTATAAAATTATAATGAAAAACCCCAAAGGTACGAAATTTGAAATCAAAGTTTGGAATTATCTAAAAAAAATACCAAAAGGAAAGTTGAGGACATATTCACAAGTTGCGATAGCTTTAAATAAACCCCTTGCAGTTAGAGCTGTTGCAAATGCTATCGGTAAAAATCCTTTTCCCCGAATAATACCGTGCCATAGAGTTGTTAGGTCAGATGGTGGTCTTGGTGGCTATTCTGGTAAAGGAGGTATAACAACTAAAAAGATATTATTAAAAAAAGAAAAAATTGTTTTAAATCAATTGCTTAAGTACATTATATAATTAAATAAATTGTAATTAGTAACTAAATATTTACAATATCTTAAGACCAGAGTTTGTAATGAATTTCTGAATATCATCATGCTTAATGAATTTTATTAAATTTCTGTAAATAGGTTCATACGGTGAATTGTTAAACATTGCAGATCCAAAGATAAAAGGTTTTCTAATTTCCTTTGGTAACATTCCTATTATTTTTATTCCCTTAATTGGGAGTAACTCACTG
>Ga0209634_1001643_pt1 | contig 16219 bp, 5 predicted proteins | sample LinPmetageLP40_FD_184043 | JGI IMG/M metagenome (GOLD analysis project Ga0209634, IMG submission 184043) | Marine viral communities from the Pacific Ocean - LP-40 (SPAdes) (version 2) | ecosystem: Environmental > Aquatic > Marine > Oceanic | place: Pacific Ocean | collected 2010-08-26
GGTGATAGTTGACTCACAATGGATTCTTCATCCATGGGATAAGCCCAAGGAAGAGAGTAGCTGTTTAGTGAAATCGACCGGAGATTTACTGAATAAAATTGAAGAAATACTAAAGCGAAATTCGCATAAGAAAGTATTATTGGCGACACATCACAACATGATCAGTGCCGGAAGATATGGCACAAGAAGTTTTGGCTCATTGCAACACCTTTCACACCCCAAGACCAAAGCAATGTCAAAAATACTACGAAAATTGTTGGCTAAGTATGACAACGTAATCCATGTATCTGGACATGAGCGTGCACTGCAATATTTAGTCTCTGAGAAGACGCCATATATCGTCAGCGGAGCGACCAATTCACTTTCTGACATTCGACCCATCGAAGAACTCATACATGCTGAAGAGGAGTTGGGTTATGCAATTTTACGTTTTCAACAGGACGGAGCTGTGGACTTAGATTTCTGGACTATAGCCGATACCAAGCATCCTGTTTTCAGTCAAACGATTTTGACCAAAAAATATATTGCCCCTTTGCCGGAAAAATATTATGAGCAAAATGTGGATTTCTCAAACCAGACAATCACAACCCATGCTAGTGATCAGTATGATAAAGATAAGACGTGGCTCTTGGGCACGAATTATCGCAAGGTATGGGAGCAAAATCTTTCTATTCCAATATTCGATATAGGAAAGGAACATGGAGGATTGAAGATCATCCAAAGAGGAGGTGGTCAACAAACACGCTCACTAAGGCTTGAGGCTCAAGATGGTAAGCAATATGTGCTCCGATCAATTGAGAAATATACTGAAAAAGCAGTCCCAGAAGCACTTAGAAGTACATTTGCTGCTGAATATATCCAGGATCAAATTTCAGCATCGCATCCTTATGGAGCATTTGTAGTGCCGTATTTGGCGGAAGCCGCAAATGTATATCATACGAATCCCAAAGCAGTATATATTCCAAAAGATGCACGATTTGGGATACATCAGGAAGATTTTGCCAATACAATATGTCTTTATGAAGAGCGTGTAGCTGGTGATCAATCCGATGTTGCCAGTTTTGGATTTTCTAAGAAAATCATCAGTACACCCAAAATGATACAGAAATTATATAAAGACAACGATAACCATGTAGATCAGCAGTGGGTTGTGAAATCTCGCTTGTTTGACATGTTCATTGGAGACTGGGATCGGCATGATGATCAATGGCGATGGGCAAGTTTTGATGATGGCAAAGGAAAAATGTATCGCCCTATCCCAAGAGATCGCGATCAAGCATTTTTCGTAAGTGAAGGTATGATCATGAATTTGGGGACGCGCAGATGGGGTTTGACTAAATTTCAAGGGTTTGATCATGAGTTTGTCTGGGTTCCAGGTTTTAACTTCAACGGACGGTATTTTGATAGAGACTTCGCCAATGAGCCTTCGCTCAAAGATTGGCTCGCTGCGGCTGACACATTGCGGCAGCAACTTACTGATGATGTGATAGAGCAGGCGATAGACCAGTGGCCCGATGAAGTTCGTCAACACCGAGGTGATGAGATCGTATCCAAGCTAAAATCTCAAAGGAACAACCTGAAAAAATATGCCGAAGAACATTATTTATTTTTGGCAAAAACAGTCAATGTGGAAGGCTCTGACAAGAAGGAGTATTTCAAAGTTGAGCGGCTCAATGATGAGCAAACTCGCGTACGCGTATATAAAAAAACGAAAAAGGACAAAAAGGAAAAGAAAATCTATGATAGGACTTTCTTAAGGTCTGAGACCAAAGAGATAAGATTGTACGGCCTTAATGGAAAGGATGAGTTCAAAATATCAGGCGAGGTCAACAAAGGGATAAAAGTAAGAGTCATCGGAGGGACTGGAAAAGATGAGATCAAAGATGAATCAATTGTAAAAGGATGGTCCAAAAAGACATGGGTATATGATACACCAGGTGATAACAAGCTAACATTGAGCAAAGAATCGAAAGATAAAACTTCTTCAGACCCTAGGGTCAATGAATACAATCGCAAGGAGTTCAAGTATAATAACTTGACTCCTCTGGTTTTATTATCCCTCAATGATGACGATGGATTATTCATAGGAGGAGGTTTTTTATACACCAATCATGGATTCCGTAAAGAGCCATTCAAGAGTACACATTTAATGACTGGTAAGTTTGCACCAGAAACGGAAGCTTATAGTTTCCAATACAAAGGCACTTTTACAGAGCTTATAGGTAAATGGGATTTGGGCTTAAATTTGAAAGCCCTAGCACCGAATTATGTCACCAACTATTTCGGCCCTGGCAATGAGTCAGAATACATTCAAAATGCCAGTGAGGTCTTTGGTAATTTGGAAGATGATATTGATTACTACAGAACTCGATTTCGCCAATTGTCTATCGAGACCCTATTACAAAAAAGAGTTTCAGAAAGAAGTACATTCAGTTTCGGCCATCATTGGCAGGCGTTTCAAGTATCTGATGACTATGGGGGAGAAGATCGTTTTATTCTTACCACAGCTGATCAATCTTTGTACGATTGGAAACTATATGATGGACTGGTTGCGAAGTATGAATATGATGGTCGAGACAATAAATATCTTCCTTCTCACGGGACTCGAGCCAATATAGACCTGCGTGGCTATATTGGGGTAAATGAAGAGGCATCGAATTTCACCTGGTTTTATGGTGAGTTTGCCTATTATAAAACGATTCGTCTTCCGGCCAAAGTGGTATTTGCAACAAGAATAGGAGCAGGGCACAACTTTGGAGACTATGAATTCTATCAGGCACAAATACTGGATGGCAACTCCAACTTGAGAGGATATAGGAAAACGAGATTTATAGGAGATAGTAGAATTTTCAACAACACAGAACTACGTATGAAATTGTTCAATTTCAATAATCCTGTAGTACCGGCATCCATTGGACTTACTGTGTTCAGTGATGTCGGACGGGTTTGGGTTGAAGACGAAAACTCGAATAAATGGCACCATGGATATGGGGCAGGAATTTGGATAGCACCACTCAATGCCATCGTATTGAGCATAGATTTGGCTACCTCTAAGGAAGAAAATTTATTAGGCTACCTCAATCTAGGCTTTAGGTTTTAAGGCTTTATATCGCCCTATGGCTAGATCTTGGGAGCACTCATTTTGAGTATTTCTCTTTAAAATGTCGCTTCTAGCAATGTTCCGCTTAATCTTTTTAAAGCTAATTCTGCAACTTTCGCACTGTATTTGGCTTGATTGAAATTTTGTTTTGCATTCAATAGATTGAATTGAGCTTGTCTGAAATCAATAGAGTTAATTTGGCCCAATTGGTATTGTTCTTTGGATCGGCTGAAGTTCCGCTCATTTGTATGCTTGTTTCTGTCCTCAGCGACCATTACAAAAAGAGCAGTTTGATAAATTGTCCACGCATTTCTCAATTGTCGTTCTAGATCTAATTGGGTTTGTTCGAGGAAGATTTTTTGATTCTCATATTGCAATTTTGAATTTTGTCTTCTGGTGTTAGAAATTCCGCCATCAAAAATATTCCAACTCAACGTAGCATTCAAATTCAGCGCAGTAGCAGTTCGATCAGAGAGAAAGTTGCCAGGAGCAAATTGATTGTTATTCCACCCATAGGAAGAATTAACACCAATAGTTGGAATTAGTGTTGATTTGGTAACTTTCATATCGAAACCAGCATTTTTAAGATTCCCTTGTTGTTGGACAAGGGTAGCATTTTTTTGATTGGCTTGTACCGCCAATTCATCATAAGTTAAGTTTTCTTCAAATACTAAAATGGTGTCAATTCCAAAGTCTAAGTTTATATCTCTACCCATCAATAAATTCAAATTCCTTTTTTCATTTTTCAATTGCTGAACAATCGTGAGAAAATTGATGCTATCAGTGTTATAATCAACCTCCGCATTTAATATATCTAATTGGCTATTTTGCCCAAATTCAAAACTATACTTTGCCCTTGTCCATCGTTCCCTGGATATGTCCAGCGTTTCCTTTTGATTCAGTTCATTTTCTGAGAGTCTGGCGATTTCATAATAACTATTGAATAAATTGATCAAGGTGTTTTCTATGACCACACGCGCCTGAACTTCACTCAAATTGTAGTTTTCTTGAAGTATTTTGTAGTTGTACTTTCGTCCAAAACCGTTGAAAACTGTGTAATCCAAATTGAGCGAAGCATTGGATCCTGAGCTTTTAGCAGCATTTATTGTTGTACTATTGCCATCCGAAAAGGTAAAGTCAGAAGTAGTACTTGAAATATTACTTCCAGCACTCCCAGAAATAGTCGGTAAATATCCACTGTTGGTTATTTCTGAATTGTTTTTAGCTATTGCTAAGTCATTGTTGGCAGCTCGGATATCAAAATTATTTTTCAAGGCGATCGATACAGCCTCAGATTTTGATAGGATGTCCTGATCCTGAGCGAAGATATTGGTGGTTAGTCCCAGAATGAATAGGAACAAGCTAATATAACTAGTGTTTTTCATTTTCTACTTTTAATTCTTTTACAGCTCTTTCTACCGCTTCGGAGGTCGGTTTATTTGCAGTCCACAACCATTGAGCATGAACTTTAATGGTATTGCTACTGGATAGCATCAGAGGCAGCATGATCAGAGTAAGGATAGTTGCTAACATGATTCCATAGGCTACAGATATGGCCATTGGAATTAGGAATTGGGCTTGTCTGCTTGTTTCGAATATTAAGGGGGTTAGCCCAGCGACAGTAGTAAGAGTCGTTAGGAAAATGGCTCTAAATCTTGATTTACCAGCAGCAACTATCGCATCGTCAAAGATCATCCCCTCTTTCAAATAAGTATTCAACTTTCCAATGAGTACCAACCCATCATTTACCACTATACCAATCAATGCTATTATTCCAAGAAATGAGAGAATGTTGATGGAGAAATCATGTATCCAATGTCCCCATGCTACACCTATGAGGCTAAAAGGGATCATGAGCAATAGAAGTAAAGGCTGGCTAATGGATCTAAAAGTGAACGCAATGATGGTGAAAATACAGAATACAATGATGGGCAGAACTTTCCCAGCTGATGCAGTAGTTTTGTTGGCTTCCCTGTTTTGCCCCTCAAATACAGGTGTTACATTTGGAAATTTTGCTTTTAGTTCTGGCACCATTTCTTGTTTTATTTTCGCCATGATGTCAGTGGCGCTGGTTTTGGGATTCTTCAATTCACCATCGATTCGTATTTCCCTTTTACCATTTAAGTGATTGATGGAAACTTCTCCTCTCGCAATTTCATAATAAGCGATTTCATTCAATGGTACACGCTCACCCGAAGGACTAATTACGCGCATTTCGTCTAAGTTTTGAATGGAAGATCTTTCTTCCTTATCATATCGCACCCATACCTTTATTTCATCTCTTCTTCGTTGAAATCTTTGTGCCTGAAAGCCAAAGAACCCTGATCTGATCTGGCTAATTACATTACTGAGACGAAAGCCCATGGCATATGCTTTATCCTTGAGATTGATCTTAATTTCTTTTAATCCATCTGGATCAGTGTCCTCAATATCTTTGATTTGTGGATTGCTTTGTAAGTAAGATTTTAGATGCTTCTTGGCGGCTTTTAATTCACTTATATTATTGCTTAACAATGACATAGAAATCGGTTTTCCTCCAAAATTTCCACCCGACCCATAAACAAGGCTCTCAACCCCATTTATTTCACCTACTCTCTCACGAATAACAGATGACATCGCGGTCGAAGGAAAATTACGTTGTTCTCCTGGGAGCAGATTGATGTTTAGCGAAGCGGTAGATGAACCAGGCCCAATTCGCCTAACCAGGTTTAAAACAGCATCTCCTTCTTGTTTGACATCAAACTCTCGACCTACTTCTACAGCAACCCTTTCAATATGCGATATGATCGAATCCGTAATAGACTCGTGCGTGCCTTGTGGCATATTGAGAGAAATGGCTATCCTATCACTGGCAATTTGTGGGAAAAAAGTGACTCTTATAATTCCACCACCTAAAGAACCAATCGTGAGGAGGAATAAAAATATTGGGATTGCGAAACCCAAAACTCTGTTCTTGAGAAAGAATTGAAGTAGCGGCACATAAACTACGTCTCTTATCCATGACATGGACTGATCAGCAACCTTGTTAAACCAATACGTTTTCTGTTTGCTAGAGAGTGCTTCGGAATGCGCTACATGTGAAGGAAGTATAATCAATGCCTCAATGAGCGAGATACTTAGCGTAAGTATGACGATTGTAGAAACTTCCCCGAAAAACTCTCCAATTCTTCCCTCTAAAAAAAAGAAGGTAGAAAAAGCGACTAAAGTTGTTAAAATCGCTGAAGTGATCGCAGGAAGCACTTCCAGGGTACCATCCATTGCCGCTTGAATAGGAGACTTCCCTTTTTCGTAATGGTGATAAATGTTCTCGGCTATAACGATGCCGTCATCCACTAAGATACCAATGACGATGATCATCCCAAATAATGAAAGTACGTTGATCGTCACACCCATGTATCCAGCGAAAATAAACATACCCATAAATGATACTGGCAAACCAAAGGCTACCCAGAAGGCCAAACGTGGTTTTAAGAATATAGCCAAGAAAAACATCACCAAAGCCATTCCTTGCAATCCATTTCTTAATAAAAGTTCTGAACGTTGTACGATGGTAGTGGACGAATCCCTGGTAATATTTATTTTTACATTGTTGTGTGTTTCATTGAAATTATTGATGTAATTTTTTGTTTTATCCGCTACATCAATTAAATCTTCTGAGATAGTCGCATTTACCTGAATTCGGATTGAAACTTCCCCATCGAAATAAGTTCTATCTGGGTTTTCAGACCACCGGTCTCTGACATCGGCAATGTCACTTAGTCTTATTGTTTTTCCAGTTTCTAATGCTTTTATGATAACTTGGTTAAGTTCATCGCCATGGTAGTAGCGATTGTTTACCCGAATAAGATATTCTTCGTAGGAGGTTTTTATAGTGCCTCCAGTCACTAAAATATTCGTAGATGAAACCGCATTGGCCACTTCCTGAAAAGTAAGATCGTAGGTTCTTAACTTATCTTCGTTGATGGCAATTTCTATTTCTTCAAGCGGATAACCTGTTACGGCAATTTGGGAGATACCATCGATGTTCTTCAGGTCTGTCTCAATATCTCTCCCGATCTCTTTTAGAGATGTCAAGGATATATTTTGACCACTCAATGCCATAGTCACGGCTTCAGTATTGAAAATCCCTTTACTGATAATGGCAGGTTCCATTCCAACTGGGAAAGACGGAATCCTATCTACAGCATTCTTGACATCAGCCAATACCGCATCTATGTCATAACCTTTCAAAACTTCAACAGTTATCCGAGCGGAATTCTCAGAGGAAGTTGAGGTGAATCGATCTATGCCTACAAGTCCACGAATATTATCTTCAATTTTCAGTACGATACCTTCTTCCATTTCTTGGGGAGAAGCACCTGGATAAGTAACATTGATGGTGATATTTCTACTCTCCACTAAAGGAAAGAAGGAAGATTTTAGATTAAGCAGACCAAGCGACCCAAGGAAGGCAAATGCGATAATGATAATCCAGCCAGCTATTGGGTATTTGATGAAATGAGCGATAATGTTTTGCATTCTTTTTTATTTATTGCGGATTACTTCAACTTTCATTCCTTCGAATGCACCAGGGACTATATTAGAAACTATTTCAGTACCATTCACAATCCCTCTTATCAAAACGGTTTGCTTGTTTTTATGTACAATCTCAACTGGAAGAAGTGTTAGCTTGTTGTCCTGCACGGTAAAAATGCTTTTTCCTTCAATCAATAATTTTCGATCTATCTCGAATGCATTTTTCATATCCTCACCTTCTATAATTGCCTCTAAATAATTGCCTTCTCTGAGGTTTTTACCTTTAAGTTCGATGAATACTTTGACTGTTTGGGTAGTTGCATCTACTTTTCCATTGATTCTAATCACTTTACCAGCCCAATATTGAGTTCTATCATTTGGATCATTAATCCTTACGCTTTTCCCTATAGATAGCGCATGTACTAATGATTGACTGATGGATACTTCCAGTTCATAAATCGAAGGGTCAATGATTTCTCCTAATTTCTGTCCTGGGCGCACTACAGTTCCCGCATTTATTAGTGTTTCGGTTAAAATACCATTGAAGGGAGCTCTTATGATATATTTTGATTGAATGATTTCCAGATTTTTGGTATTATAATAGGTGGTATAAATATCTTTACCAGTGATAAAGTATTTTTCTTTATCCGAAGAAGTTTTCGGCAATGAGGCAATTGGGTCATCAATGTCAAAATCAATTACATAGGCATTCCATTTGTCATATGCCTTTGGGAAATCCAACCTTAAATCTGGAAGTATACTTGTGATTAAATTCTGGAGAGCACTTTTTTGAGCGAGCAATTTAGCATAAGAGTCATCACTTCTAATTTTGACCAGCGTCTCCCCTTTTTTAAATTTCACCCCGGGTTTGAATTCTTTAAACAATGGCTCCATTATTCCTTGCACCTCTGCATATAAGTCTGTCTTATTTTTAGCGATAAGCCGACCATTTTCCGCTATACTGATGCCAATATCCTGATTTTTCACTATGCTAGTAGAAACAGTATTGACCGTTTTCGGGGCAGCTTGTTTTCTAGTTGCTTTGCTATTGATGATCATTTTGGATCCATAGAATCCACCGATAATAATGAGTATACCTGCAACAATTGTAATTTTCCTTTTCATTGTATTATTGATTGATAGGTGCGGTTAGTTCGTCTGCGTTTATATTATTGCTAATTATTTTTAGAACATTTACGGTATTATCTATCTCTTGTTGAGATAACCCTACTTGAATATCTTTCATGATTTCTTCTAGAACGGGTACTGCAGATTCAATAACACTTTTCCCTTTTTCTGTAATAAAAACCTGTTTCACCCTTCTATCATCTGACGAATGACACCGACTAACAAGTTCTTTCTTTTCCATAGTATCAATAAGGCGTGTTAGAGACGTCTTATCTCTATTGGTAATGAAAGCCAGATTGTTTTGAACAATTCCATCTTGGTGGGATAACACCCTCAAAGTGATCATTTGAGCCTTGGTTAATGGAATACCCTTGGATTCAAATTTGTCCATCAGATAGTAATCTAGGGCTTTAAGGGTTCTACCCAGCCAAGGCAATAGAGACTTTTCTAATTCGAATGATTTGTTTTCAGGCACAAGGCAATTTTACGAACAAGAATTAATTTAGTTGCATATGCAATTAAGTTAACCAAGTATATGGAATAAAGTCCTGCTCAAGATTGTTAATTGAGACTGTTTGAGGTGATAATTAAGCGTTAATGAGAAAAGCTGAAAGCAAGTGTTTATGAGGATCTTGCTGATAACCATGGTCAATATTCAATTAGAAATAGCATCTACAACATCAACGCGAGACGAGAGGGAGCTGCTCAAACCAACCTCGACATATCATCTGACAAGTTCGACAATGGATCTATCAATTCATTTGATTACCATATCGTCCAAAACACCTATCTGAATGTAGCTATTCAACGACTACAAGCTCTTTATAACTTGATCAATTCTAAAGTCTCATGTATGCGGTTGACAGGAGGGATTAATGAGACTTATAAACAAAAGCAATACAATAATTAGGAATCCTTGCTAATAGAATTGCATTCTTAATTTTTAAATGAGCCATTGTTGTTTCCAGTATTTATAATTGATTATTTTGTCGTTTTATTTTTAATAACTGCCAAATTTCAATTGCAAATAAATGAGAAAATTCATTGAGAATACCTTTCTAGTAGTATCATTTCTGATATCTCTTAATAGTTTCTCACAAGAGGTAAATTCTAGAATCATCCGAATAAAAGTCAAGCCTGAACATATCACTAAATTTGATATGTCAATAATTAAAAAATCTCCGACTGGATGTGTGCAGACTGGAGTGACAGCTTTGGACAATGTCAATGAAAGGCTTGAAGCTGTTTCTTATAGACGTGTATTTGCAGATGGAGGTAAGTTTGAAGTCAGAAGGAGAAAGTTTGGATTACATCTTTGGTATGAAGTTGAATTCAGAACTGACGAAAAAGAGAATATTCAGAATAGAGTAAATCAATATGTTGGATTGGCAGAAATTGATAAGGCTGAACCTATATATGAAAAAAGCATCATTGGGATTCCTGGAGTGCCGATGAAAGCTGTTCCTGTTGAGTTTGAAAAAAAATCAATAAACGATAATCCGAAACCTTCATTTATTCCCAATGATCCGAGATTTGCCGAACAATGGCACTATGACAATACCGGGCAGACTTCTGGGACGGTAGATGCGGATATCGACTTGCCAGAAGCTTGGAATACGCAGAAAGGGAATAGCGATGTAATTGTTGCAATAATCGATGGAGGAATAGATGTTACTCATGAAGATCTATCGGGTAATTTATGGGAGAATATAGCAGAGCGTGACGGTACACCAGGTGTTGATGATGATGGCAATGGGTATATTGATGATATCAATGGATATAATTTAGCAGATGGACAAGGTACTATTGTAGCGGTGCCTCATGGTACACATGTCGCAGGAACTGTAGCAGCAGTCAATAACAATGGAATAGGTGTAGCGGGTGTAGCTGGTGGGTCAGGAACGGGTGATGGAGCCAGACTCATGTCGGTGCAGGTGTTTAGTGGAGGAGCTGGTGGTTTTGCTGAGTCTTATGCTTATGCAGCAGATAATGGCGCAGTAATATCTCAAAATAGTTGGGGCTATACTTCTAGCGGTACTTTTGAGCAGGTCGTATTAGATGGGATAGACTATTTCATTGCTAATGCCGGGTATGACGAAGTAGGCAATCCTTTCGGACCTATGCAGGGCGGTATTGTGATATTTGCAGCTGGAAACGATGGGGTAAATGGTGAGTTTTATCCTGGATATTACGAACCTACATTGGCTGTAGCCTCTACTAATCACAATGATCAAAAGGCGTGGTATTCTAATTATGGAGATTGGGTAGATATAGCTGCTCCAGGAGGAGAGACCAACACAGTTTCTAGCCAAGGAGTACTTAGTACTTTGCCAGGGAATACCTATGGATTCTTTCAAGGTACTTCGATGGCTTGTCCCCATGTTTCTGGAGTAGCTGCACTAATCGTGTCTGAATATGGAGAAATTGGTTTTACCCCTGCACAACTTCGCGCACGACTTACAGAGACTGTTGACAATATAGATGCAGCCGACCCGACTTATGCGGGGTTGTTAGGCTCTGGAAGAATGAATGCCGCAGCTTCGCTATTGACAGATGATGGAATTGCTCCAGATGCAATTGTAGATTTGGCGACAGATAATGTAAGATTTGATGAAGTCTCCATTACTTGGACTGCACCAACAGATGCTGATAATGGTTCTGCAGCATCTTATGAGATTAGATATAGCGAGTCTTTAATAGACGCTACCAACTTTGACAGTGGCTTATTAGGCGGGTTGATTTCAGCGCAAGAGGCTGGAACAACAGAGGTTTTTACAGTCACTGGTTTAAGTTCTTCTACACAATACTATGTTGCGATTAAGTCTTCTGATTTTTTTAGTAATACATCAGTGATTTCGAATGTAATTAATTTTACAACTCCACTACCTCCTGAGATTGGCGTGACTCCGCTTAGTTTATCATCAGATTTATTTACTGGAGGAACAGATGTTAAAACTATCACAATAAGTAATACAGGAGATAGTGATTTGACTTATAGTATTATTGAAAGTAATGTAACGACAAGTCAATCAAATAGTGATAAATCCCCGAATGCAGTCATAGGTAATATGCCAGTTGTAAAAGGAGAGAAGGATAATAGGGTAGGTACACCGATTACATCTGGAAGTGGAGATGATAATGGAGGGTTTGGATATTCCTGGATTGATAGTAATGAAGCTGGTGGGCCAGTTTTTGATTGGCAAGATATTTCTGGAACTGGGACGGCTTTAGGTCTTTCAGATGATAGTAGCGTAGAAGTAGTATTACCTTTTGACTTCGAATTTTATGGGGAGATTAAAAATTCTGTTTATGTGTCATCTAATGGGTTTATTACTTTCAATTCAAATGGAGCAAGCAATTTAAGCAATACTTCTTTGCCAAACACAAATCTACCAAATGACCTTATCGCATTGATGTGGACGGATTTAAATCCAAACAGTGGAGGTAGCATTTATTACTTTTCTGAGGCAGATCGATTTATTGTTCAGTATAATAATGTGCCGCTATTTAGCTCTGGAGGCAGTTATACTTTTCAGGTCATTCTTTACCCTTCAGGAGAGATGAAAATTCAATACCTAAGCTTGAGTAGTAGTGTCACTAGTTATACATTGGGTATAGAAGACTCTTTTGGTTCCGATGGAATGGAAATCGCCTTCAATACCAGTTATATCACTGATAATCTCGCAATTCTGATCAGCGGGGCAGAGGACTTTGTTAGTGTCATAAACCCTCAAGCGGGGGTTGTTGCCGCTGGAAGTAGTGAAGTCATTGCTGTTACTTTTGATGCTACGGGGTTATTCGGGGGAACATATGAATCACTGCTAAGTATAATGAGCAATGACCCTGTGACTCCGCAAATAAATGTAGACCTCACTTTGAATGTAACTGGGGCACCAAATATTGCATTCCCAGCTACTTCTTTAGATTTTGGAGAGGTATTTATAGGAGCGACTCCAAAAGATTCGGTTTTGATATCAAATAATGGTACCGATGTTCTGACTATATCCTCTATTGCCAATTCAAATACGGATTATAGCACATCAATCAACTCATTAGTACTTAATGCTGGAGAAGAAGCTTATTTAGTGGTGGAATTTACGTCTACATCAATTGGTTCAATCACAGATGTGATCGAAATAACCTCAGATGATCCAGATCAGCCGCTAGTGACAATAGATTTAGCTGCATTAAGTGTAGAGCCACCTGTCATTGAGGTGACTCCGACTTCACTTACTTCCGATCTATTTACCGGGGAAATGGAGACTCAAACGATAACAATATCTAATACAGGAAATAGTGATTTGGAGGTCTTTATAGGTCGAAGTACAGTGTCAGGGTCATCAGTTGGCAACAATTCTGTATTTACAAATGGGAAAAATCAGGGTGGGAATGCTTATGAGAGTTTGGAAATAATTAATAACGATTTTGTCATAAAAAATGACAAGGAACTTCAAATGTCAGGTTCGGCAATGCTTTTTGGAACAACCGCTTCTAGCATTATTTCATTCGATCCTACTAATGGATCAGTATTGAATACAATTCCACTTCCTGAAAGTAGTTCAGCAGGACCAGATGGTCTGGCGTATGATGGGACATATCTATATTCGGTTTCTGGATTTGGGTCAAATCTAATACATCAAATTGATCCAATAGATGGATCTGTTATAAGTTCAAAAGAATTTACGGGCTTACCTCCTATAGATGCATTGGGACATTCAGGAACATCACTATATGCATTGGATTTTGGGAATTACCTTATATACAACCTTGATTATGATAATGCTGAAATAATTGATATTGTCAATTTAGAATCGCCTATCGGGGGAGGTATTACCTATGCAGGAAATAGAAACACAATTTTCATCTCAAATTTTTCTGAAAACCTTCAAGAGTATGATGTTGAAACGCAAACTATTGTGAATAGCTTTCCTGCTCCAGGATCAGTATTGGGACTCGGGTATTCCAATGCCAACGATGTGTTATATGCTTCTGTGGGTAATACTATCTATGTGTTAGACCCAGACAATGGTGACATGTCAAATTCTTTTTCCACATCAGAATCTATATATGGATTGGCTTCAGACGAGTCTGGAACTGGTTGGTTAATTGTCGATAATTCTAGCTATGTTCTAACTTCAGGTTCATCTATTGACGTGGATGTAATTATTGATGCTAGTGGTTTATTTGGAGGTCTATATACTGATGAAATAGTCATACAAAGCAACGATCCTTTAAACCCAGAAGTAATCGTGCCAATTACTTTGAATGTAACAGGAGCCCCAGACATAGAAGTTGCTGTTAGCAGTGTTGATTTTGACGAGGTTTATATAGGTGGTGATAAAGTAGAAACAATTGAAGTTTATAATAATGGTACTGATGAACTCTTAGTTTCCAATGTGACCACCAGTTTGCCAGAATTTGTAATAAGCAGTTATCCTGCTCAATTGGGAATTGGAGAATCTGGAAATATTGAAATTACTTACACTCCTACTTCAGTAGGTGCTATCAGTGCAACATTAGATATTGTTAGCAATGATTCTGATGAGTCTGTTTATCAGGTCTCATTATTAGGGGCAGGAATAGAGCCTCCTGTCATTAGTATTAGTGATACGGAATTAAATGAATTCTTAGTTGTAGAGGAGACTTCAAACCAAACGATTGAAATTTCGAATTTTGGCGGAGATGAACTTGATATTTCAAACATTTACATTAATTATCAAGATGGCTCAACAGGAGGAAGAAGTGGAGGACGAGAATCTTCAATTACCCTTGGGTTTTATGCAGACGAGAGCCGTCTACCACTGAAGGACGAAAAAATCATCTTTGAAGCAACAGCTAATCCAAGTACTAATGCCTTTGGTGATGTGCTTGAAATTTCAATCGGTATTCCCGATTCTACTACAGGAGCAGTATCAGTCGGAAACGATATTTATTTTGTATCATACTTGACTAATTCAGTACTGAAATACAATGTAACTACACAAGAGATTACCACTGCTTTTGATACGCATGTTGAGTCTTATGGTATAGCTTGGGATGGACAGCTATTATGGGTTGGCAATAATGTGGGAAATGTGTTTGGATACAATCTTGATGGTGAACTAATAGGATCGTTTAGCTGTCCTTTTACAGATTATCCAGCGATAACATGGAATGGTGAATTTTTCCTAGTAAACTCAATATTTATCAATTATCCAATTTTTTATGAATTGGATCTTTCTGGTACTGTGATGAATACATATTCAAATTCTGAAGTTGTTGATAATTACGCATTGATTTATGTACAGTCCCATGGTGAACAAGGAGGAGCTTACTGGGGTATTGATCCATATGACAAAGTAAGATGGATCAATCTTGAGGCAGGAAGTGTTTCGTTATTGGCGGAAATTTCAACTGGGTCAACTGATTTTGGGTATTCATTTACACACAATGGAACGAATTTATTAAAGGGTTATTGGGGTGGAGATTTATATACTATAGATGATGGCATAGACGAGGTTTCATGGATTTCTATTGATAAGAATACGCTTAGTATATCACCGAATTCACAGGTTACAGCCAATGTGGGATTTGATGCAACTGGAATGGAATCAGGGACATACCAAGCAGAGATTGTATTCAATTCCAATGACCCAATAACACCTGCTTATGTGGTAAATGTGAGTCTCCAAGTATGTGACAACACCAGTAATCAAATCCCGGAAGTAATCAATGATTTAGATTTGATCGGACTTTCTTTATCTGAGTCAAATTATGAGTTCAACATGCTAGACTTTTTTACTGATCCTAACAGTGATCAACTGAGCTTTCTGACTACATCTCAAAAGAGTGATATTGTGAGTGTTGAGATGTCTGGAAATACGTTGATCATTACTCCAATCACTGAAGGGAGTGATATTATAGATATCCTTGTAGAGGATGGAAATTGTGGAACACTAAATGTCTCAGCTGTGGTTTCAGTTGAAAACATTACGGCAGTTTCTGATGAAGAGGGCAATAAAGGTTTTGAAATGCACAACTACCCCAATCCTTCTTCTAACAGTACCACAATTGCTTATTTTGTAGATACGGATGGAAATTCAAATGTGAATCTTGGAGTTTATAGTTTGCAAGGTAAACTGATCACATTACTGGTTGATGCAAAACAAAGTAAAGGGGCACAGTTTGTAGAGTTCAATACTAAAGACATACAATCGGGTATCTACTTATACCAGCTCAATATCGATGGTATTATTACTGTCAAAAGAATGATGATCAAATAGCATTAGCATAATGAAGAAGCCTAGAACGTGTTTTGTGTCGGAGCTTCTTCATTATGCTAATTTCGTTACTGCTTAAAATTGAGAAAGACTCAATGCATAGATCTTCCCAGGAAGTGACTTCACAAACCCTTGAAATTCTAGCTGCAATAGCACAGATGCAGTTTTGGATGCATTAAATTGACTCTGCAGACATATAAGGTCTATATGCAGTCCG
>Ga0209634_1001644_pt1 | contig 16213 bp, 13 predicted proteins | sample LinPmetageLP40_FD_184043 | JGI IMG/M metagenome (GOLD analysis project Ga0209634, IMG submission 184043) | Marine viral communities from the Pacific Ocean - LP-40 (SPAdes) (version 2) | ecosystem: Environmental > Aquatic > Marine > Oceanic | place: Pacific Ocean | collected 2010-08-26
TCATGGTGTTGCAAATAATGATACAGGTACTATTTTTTACCCAGGTAGAGCGACCACTAATTTATTGTCAAGCACTGAAGCTTTTGATGACACTACTGAATGGGCTAGATCAAAAAACTCAGGTAGTACTCCAACTGTAACAGCTAACACTTCTGATAATCCACTGGGAGGTATTTATAGTAGCAAAGCTGATAAAGTATATATACCAGATGATGGTACATATCCTAGAATATCACAAAACTTTACGCCCGCTAGCACTAATACACATACTTTTTCTGTGTGGATTAGATCTTTATCTGGTAATTGTCGTATTTATTTGCTTGCTTTTAGAAATAGTCCATGGGGTGTATCTGGGGGAGATCACAAAAACCTAACGTCAGAATGGCAAAGAGTGTCTTTTTCGTTTACGCCGCCAGACACTTCATCACACCAAATATATATGGGTGCGCATGACGATGCACTTGACAAGGGCAATACAATGGAATTTTGGGGAGCACAAATGGAAGAAAATACAAATTCTTCACCTTACACGGCAACGTCCAGATCAGATACAACTGGTTTAATAGATTTAAAAAGAACAAAAACATTAGACTTAGGTAATGTTGGTTTTACTTCAGGTCAACAATTAGATTTTGATGGTAGCGACGATAAAATAGAACTAGGTAATTATTTAAACACTATAGGTAGTGAAGCTACTTTTGATATGGTTTTTAAAAGTTACTCTACAAACGATCATTTTAAAGTTATGATTGGTTGGGGTCATGGCACAAGTAATTATTCTCACATTTCAATAGGTAACTTAACAAGTGGTTATAACGATGAATCGCTACATGTTGTTCTAAACGCCAGCTTTGAGATGTATGTTAGAGAAGGTCACACAACATATAAAGACAACGAATATCATCATGTATCAGTTACACTTGGTACTAACAACTATTCAATATGGATAGATGGTGTTGAAAAAACATTCACCTTTGCACAAGGATCACAAACATCACATTTTCCTCAAATTGTTGGTTACAATAGTAATATCACCGCTAGGGTAGGACAGAGAATTTACACTAGTAGTCCTGGCGCTTTTGAAGGAGAAATACCGGTTATGAAGGTTTATAAAAAAATACTAACTGACGAAGAGATATTAAGAAATTACAAAGCATATAAAAACAGATTTGGAATATGAAGATAGGACCTAATTTAGTGCAAGGAAATTTACTGTTCGGTTACGACACTGGTTATGGTGTGGGTAACATAGGCGCGCCTACAAGACATTTTAAAGGCAAACCAACAACTAATTTAACAACAAGTACGTTAACATCTGTTTTTAGTAGTTGGGCTAATTTAGTTGGTACATCAACCGCTTACACTGGTGGTTATTTAGGTGGCTCGGGTGTTCACGTGGTAATAACAACTGGTGGTGGTGTTAATTGGTGGAGTTCTCCGTCTTTAGCTAGTTTATCAGGTAATACGCAATACACGGTAAGCGCAACAATAAAATCAACAGGTACTACATTTGATAATAATTTATTATATATTAGAGAATACAATAGCAGCAACACTCAGTTAAGAGAAGCTGGTTATTTCAGCTCAAATAGAATGATTGATTTAGGTGACGGGTGGTATAGAGTATGGGGAACAGTTACAACACAAGCAACAACCAACAGGATATTACTCCACGGTTATTCTTACGCCACGGGTAATAACATAAAGATACAAGATTTACAATTTGAACTAGGTGACACTCCTAGTCCATTTGCAGGATATAACAACTCTAGATCTGCCACAGGTCAGTTAATAGATTTAGCTGGTCAAAGTGACATAAGTTTAAGTAACATGTCTTTTGATAATACAAACACAAATACATACATAGGTAACCCTACTTTTGATGGCTCAGGTGATTTTATTGATATAACAACAAATTTCGGAACATTAGCTCAATATTCTTTTGAATATGTTGAAAACCCTTCACAAACACATAAGATGCCAATATCAAGTAGGTTAAATACTGATTTTTATAAATATGGTGCTTATAGTTGGAGGTATAAACATGGTGGAACATTAGGTGAGTATTACCATACAGCTGGAGCTACATCTGGTTGGCACCATTGGGTTATTACATATAATGGATCAACTATATCAGTTTATCAAGATAATATTAGTTTAGGAACTAACTCATCAAGCAGTGGCCCTGCGGATTGGAGTGGTGGATTAAAAATAGGTTGGTGGGCATCTGGAGCTGATTATGATTTTAATGGTGATATACCAGTTATGAAGTTTTATGATAGAGCGTTGACAGCTAGTGAAGTAGCTAGTAATTTTAAAGCATACAAACAAAGATTTAATATATAACCCGGAAAATGAAAGGTAATTATGGCAAATGAATTTAAAGTAAAAAAAGGTCTAATAGTAGACGGCTCAAATACTGTCCTTGATATACAAGGAACACAAGGGCAATTATTCTCAGTAACAGATAGTCTCACAGGGGACTTATTTTCTGTATCTGACGTGTCAGGTATACCTATATTAAATGTAAACTCTAGTGGTTTATCTACTTTTGATGGAGATGTTAAAATTGATGGAGCAGTTGAAATAACATCATCTGATAATGACACAATTTTAACAATTGCAAATACTAAATCTGGAGGTCAAACATGGAAAATTCACAGTTCTAGTTCAAGTTCAGCTCCTGCTATAGCTTCAGGGGATTTTCTTATAAGAAACGGGTCTACAAACGTTTTAAGATTAGGTGGTAATAATAACTACAAAGCAAATTTTGCAGGCAACGTAGCGGTTAATAATTTAGAACTTCCTGATGGTCATGATATTGGATGGGATGGTGGTTTTAGTTCTAGCAAACCTACTTTAGCAGCCAACGGTACGACTATGAAAATGTACCCTTCTGGAAATGCGGCAGTTGCACAATTTACATTATCACCATCAGCTGCAACTTTTGCAGGGACAGTAACTACACAAACATCAACTGTTTCATCTGGTGGCGCTTCTTTAATAGCATATGGTTATGATGGTGCCGCGCTTTTATATACAACAAGAGCAGAATCAAACTTCAATACAGCTTTATATCTTTATAATAATCCAACATCTGGAGCAGGAACAGGAACGGGGATAATGTTTAGAGCAAAGAGCGATACTACCGCTGGACAACAACAAGCAACTATTTATAGTAGTTGGACTACAAATACTCATGCGTCAAGAACAGCTAAATTAGTTTTTCAAACAGCAAATTCAGGTGTTGTGGCAGATAAATTAACCATAGAGGGTAATGGTGATGCAACTTTTACAGGTAACGTAAGTACAGCAGTGGAGAAAAGAATTTCTATAGGTACATGGGATAATAGTGCTTTTACAAGTGGTAATGCTTATGGGTATTACGTTAGTTCTGGCACACCAATGTTGATATTGGAAGAATCAGATCAAAGCAAAACTGGTTATGTTGGTGTATCGGGTGGCAACATGTACGTTGGTGGCGTGGTAACAAGTCTTATACTACAATCTGGAAGTGGATCTACTGCGTTAACTATAGACTCATCTCAAAACGCAACTTTTACAGGTAATGTAACCGCAGTTAATGTAATACCTACTACAGCCTTAAGAATTGGTGCTGCTGATAAATGGAAAATAAGAGGTAATAACTCTAACGATAATTTAGCTTTTGAATATGCTGCTTCTGAAACTTTAGCTGATACTAATATAAAATTAGAATTAACTTCAACAGCCGCAACTTTTGCAGGTAATCTAGCTCTTGGCGGTTCTACTTTACAAGCTTATCACGCAAACGTAACAAGTGTTTTAGCTTTAAAAGATCAAGCTAATATATTTACAAGGGCAAACGAAACTTATATAGGTCAAAACTTTTATTATGGAACTGGTGATTCTGGTAGATCAATAGAGATTGGTAAGTCTACGTTAATGAGGTTGAGAAGAGGTGAGATTAATATGTATTTTGGAGGTGCAAATGACACAGCTGCTAATACAAGTATATCATTAAGTGAAAAATTTACTTTTACAGATACTGGTAATTTTACCGCACAAAACAACATTACCGTTACTGGTAATTTAATAGGTAAATCAGATCACACTACAGAAGTAGGAAGTTATTCTAGTGGACAGATAAAAAGAATTAGAATGTCACAGGGTGGTGAAGTTGTTTTTGGAGACTCAACAACAGCTAATCCAATAGGTTTAACAGAAGGTGTTTGGGATGCTTTTAGTGATCAAGATTACATGAGTATATATGCTCGTAATAACTTTAGAATGTATGGTTACGGTACAAGTGCTTCTCCGGCATTACATATGTATATAGGTAGACACACTTCATCAGGAGGGAGTTTTATGCATCTTGGAGGTGGTACTAGTCCTAATGGTACATATGGAGTAAGTAATACAATACTCACAGTAAAAGGTACTACATCAGGTGGTGAAGGTATTATACAAATAGTAGGGTTAGGAAATAATGCAACAGATAACGTAGGGTGTTTAGCTTTCCATAGTCAAGCAGAAGCTGATCCTATGGCTTCTATAAGATCTGTAAGGGGTAGTGGTGATGACGTAGGAAGTTTAACATTTAATACTAACAACGGTGGAACTGAATCAGTTGCTTTAACATTAGCAAATGACAATACAGCAACTTTTACAGGTGTTATACATACAACTAAAGATGGTGGTGCAGTTGCTGCTATATCAACACCAAGAATTAGATTAAGAACAGATGGTGTTATTGAATGGGGTGCAACATATAATGCTGGTACTCTAACTTGGGACACAAATAAAGCTATTATAGCTGCTCAAGCTGGTAATGCTTTAGAGCTAAAAGCAAATAATAGCACATTGGGATTAACTATTGCTACATCAGGTGCCGCAACTTTTGCAGGTTCGTTATCCGTGACGGGGAAAGCAATAGTTGGAGGTGTTTCATCAAGGTCTACACTTGGATTAACCGCGGGTTATTCTAGTACAACGGCATTTGTTGAAGACTCCGATGCTACTGATACAAACAGAACTATAAGTATAGTAAATGAGGCAAACAACTCGACTAATAGCTATGCTACTTTAGGCTTTAGAATATCTCCATCAACAACCACCTCAATGGGTGACCTTAAGTTTGTAAGAACAGGGGCTGATGAAAATAGTTTAATTTGGTGTCCAAAACACGGTTCTACTTTTCACGATAGGCTTACTATAAAATCAGATGGAAACGTCGCTATTAAAGGTACCGATGTAGCGGTTGGTGGGACAGTTCTCGACATACAGGGTTCACAGGGTCAACTATTCTCTGTAACAAACAGTTTAACTGGGGATTTATTTTCAGTGTCAGATGTATCAGGTGTTCCAATATTCAATGTAAATGCTAGTGGAGCAGTAGATGTAGATGGAACATTTACATCAAGTGGAGACGTTGTTGCTTATTCAGATGAAAGGTTGAAAACAAACATAGAAACTTTAGATGGTTCTAAGGTTTATGACATGAGAGGTGTTAGTTTTAATAAAGACAACAAAGAAGGTAGTGGTGTTATAGCTCAAGAATTAGAAAAAATAGCACCTGAGCTAGTAAACAACGATAGTCAATTTAAAGCTGTAGCTTATGGTAATATAACTGGTTACTTAATAGAAGCTATAAAAGATTTAAAAGCTGAGATAGAAGAGTTGAAGTCTAACAAATGTAATTGTAATAAATAATGGCGGTTCCAGCAAGTGGTAATAGTATAAGTTTAGCAGGTTTAGCAGCTGAAAAAGATATAGATGATTACACGGACCCTGACTATGACGATGTGTTAAGTTTAAAAGATTTAACCATTGGCGGTAACGCTAACGGTAATTCTTTTGTAGCTGACGCGACAAATGGTTTTAGTGCATCAAAACCAGATAACGCTGCACCTTACAAAATGTCTGAATTTTATAGCTATGATCACGATGCGGCTTCACCCGCTTGTAACTTGGCTTATCATAATGGTGGGCAAGGAACATTTAACTACCCTATAAATCTAGGTAGTGCAACAGGTACTGTTACAATAGAATATCAAGCATATAGCATACCAGATAGGTTTATTTTTACGTGGAATGGTAACACTTATAAAAGTGGTGTGCAATCCACTGGAGATTTTGTTGGTAATCAAAGTCATTTATCAAATTTACAAGCAACGGCCGGTAACTCAAGCGCTACAATAACAACATTAACAACTAGTTACGGTAGTGGTAGTGGTAATGCTCAAAATGGAGGTAGAGGAACTATTACTTTTAATAAAAACACATCAAGTAGTGCTTCAAATATGCAGGTTTCCGCACCGCTAGGTGGTACAGGTTGGTGGTTTAGCGTTAGCTGCCCAGGCATGCAAGTTATAGGTGGTGGAAGTGGAGTTGCTCCAACTGTTCAAACAGACAATTATAGTAGTCTTGCCTCAACTAGTTTTACTATGAATGGTACAACAACTAACAGAGGCTTGCTAGCCAACTTAACTTCAACTGGCGTTATAAGTGCTAGAGGGTTTGTACATATGACCGGAAATCAATCAGCTAATTTTATAGCTGGTGGAAGTGGGGTAACAACATCACAAGTTGATACAACAAATACATTAAGCCCTTTTGCAAAATCACTTACTGGTTTAACAGCTTCTACTACTTATTCTTTTAGAGCTTACGCTTCTAACGGAGCAGGTACAACTTATGGTTCTATAGTTAAAGCAGAAACATCAGCACCTCCAAGAACGATGTACTGGACAACGGATGTTGCATACCCTAGAGCTAATTCTACTTGTAATCAAAGTCTAGGTAATATTATAGAAAGATACTATAGCACTAGTCCACCAGCGGTTGGCACAACTGTATACACGTCATCAACAGGTACAGGTACAATAGGAGCTGGATTCTGGGGTTATGCTGACGGTCAATTATCAACAAATAGAAAAATAACAGTAAACTCAAGTGGGGTTATTACAGCTCACAGCAATTGTTAGTGTTAGATCAACAACATCGATATATGCTAATTATTAAAAGAAATTATTTGTATATTTGTAAAAAATAAAAAACAATGGGATTAAAAGGAGCATTCAATTTTAAAGGTATAGCATTAAGCGATGCTTACTTACAGGTAGGTAGCATTAACTGCAGTTACTACTCTAGTTCGTCGCAAAATTTAAAAACTGCCGCTGTGTACAATCCAGATGGTAGTTTAAAAACTGAAGCAGTTTATGAAACAATTTGGACAAAATCACCTAGCTCAAGTGTTGGTGTAAAAGTATTTAAGGATAAAGCAACTAGAGACGCTAATCCAAACTCTCAACTAACTGAGTTTGGTTTCAGTTTTAATGGATCCGTAGCTGACTCAGCAAAGAATCACGTAAAGCAAGCTTACGTAGCTTTAAAAGCAGACGATAAGTACAAAGATTATACAGACGTATAATAAACAATTAACAGTTAAATTAAATTAAATTATGTCAAATTCAGAAAAAGCAATCGATGTATCTCCAAAAGTAGAGAAGGTAACAGAAGACCAATTAAAAAAAATACAAGGTTTAGTTGGACAAATTAACAATGCTCAATTAAATATTGGCCAGTTAGAAACTCAAAAAGCAGGCTTACTTAAACAAGTAGAAGATCTTCAAATTAACATGAAAGATATGCAAAATAGTCTTGAAGAAGAATACGGGAAAGTATCTGTAAATATTCAAGATGGATCAATATCTGAGTTAGCTCCAGAAGAATAGTCTTAAAAACATGCAAATACGAAAAATCTCAATAGGAACAGACTATAAGTCTAGCGCCATGCATTATCTTGTAGGGCAAGAAATATTGGGGGGTAGTTATGTTATATTTCTAATAGAATATGATTTAGATAAAGACTGCTACATTATATACATAAAAAGGAATGATGAAGTTGTTCCATGGAAATCGTTTAATAAAAACGTTCCTGTTTGTGTTGAGTATAATATAAATTTTTGATGAAATCACCTTTCTTCTTTTTAATTAAACCAAAAGGAAGCGAATACAAAAATACAATAGAGATTGCAGGGGAAAAGATTATAATAAACTCTTCTGTTGAAAGTCACGAAAATGTAAATAGATTCGCTGAGATAATCTGTGTTCCAAATTATTATAAAGGAGATATAAAAAAAGGAGACATTATTGTGGTTCATCACAATGTTTTTAGAATTTATTACGATATGAAAGGGAGGCCTAGAAGGTCTCCTAATTTTTTTAAAGACAATATATATTTTATAGATCCTAGTCAATTTTACTTATATCATGACGGGAATAAATGGAACTCTGTAGATGAGTTTTGTTTTGTTAAACCAATATCTTTAGAACACAAATATCTTCATCAAGAAGGATTAGAAGAAAACACTGGTATTGTTGTATACTCTAATTCTTCTTTAAGAAACTTGGGAGTAAAAGAAAATTCCAAAATAAATTTTAGTAAAGACAGTGAATACAAATTTATTGTAAATGACGAAACATTGTATAGAATGAAAACTAAAGATGTGTGTACTATTTTAAATTAAATTTATAAATACAGATGAAAGACTTAAATGATATTAAAAAAAGAATAATTGAAGCTGGTCATGAAGCTGTAGATGAATTAATAAATGTAGCAAAAGAAAAAATAGTTACAGGAGGAGAAGATGATATATCAGCAGATAGGTTAAAGAATGCAGCAGCAACAAAAAAGCTAGCCATATTTGATGCGTTTGAAATATTATCTAGAATAGAACAAGAAAAAAGTTATATTGACAATAAGCCTATTAAAGATGAAAAAGAAAGCTTTAGTGGGTTTGCAGAAAGAAGGTCTAAATAATGTATAAGCAAACTTTATATTCTATAGTAACAAACATTGTTCCTGAAAAAGTAATAAAGGATTTCAATAAAAAAAAACTATGGACTTATGGATACAATAAAGAGTATGATTTAATTGTTATTAGTAAAACAGGAGAAATAGGTGATTTATATTCTATTCAAGGCCTGATTATTGCATTACCAAAAGAAGAAGATGTAGAAAAAACAAATAGATGGGTTAAAAAAGATTACCCAAAAGAATTAAAGACAATAAAAAGTATTTTTGATTGGAGAGATTTGCCAGATGACTTTAAATCAAAATGGCATAAATATATAGATGGTGAATTTAAAAAACGTGAAGAAGGTTATTGGTTTACAAATAAGAATATTGCTACTTATATTACTGGCACTCACTATATGTACTTGCAGTGGACCAAGATTGATGTTGGGAACCCACAATTCAGAGAGGCTAACAGAATATTCTTTATATTCTGGGAAGCGTGTAAGGCAGATAAACGGTCTTATGGAATGTGCTATCTCAAGAATAGACGTTCAGGTTTTTCGTTTATGGCATCCTCCGAGACCGTTAACTTGGCAACCATATCTTCCGATTCACGGTACGGTATATTGTCCAAATCTGGAGCCGATGCGAAAAAGATGTTCACAGATAAAGTGGTACCAATTTCAATCAATTATCCATTCTTTTTCAGACCCATCCAAGACGGTATGGATCGTCCCAAAACCGAACTCGCATACAGGGTACCAGCATCAAAATTCACCAGAAAGAGATTCGATACAAAGGATAGACCCCAACAAATGGAAGGGCTGGACACCACCATCGACTGGAAAAATACCGGTGATAACTCCTACGATGGAGAGAAGCTTGCCCTCCTCGTCCACGACGAAGCAGGTAAATGGGAAAAACCCGAAAACATCCTCAATAACTGGAGGGTTACAAAAACAACGTTAAGACTAGGTTCTAGGATTATAGGAAAATGCATGATGGGTTCTACTTCTAATGCATTGGAAAAAGGAGGTGGTAACTTTAAAAAGCTTTATGAAAATTCTGACGCTACACAAAGAAATAAAAACGGTCAAACACAATCTGGACTTTATAGTTTATTTATTCCAATGGAATGGAATTTTGAGGGATATATAGACGAATACGGACACCCTGTATTTGATACACCTAAAGAACAAGTTTTAGATCCTTATGGAGATGTTATAGATACTGGAGTTTTAGAAAGCTGGGACAATGAGGTTGAGGGATTAAAAAATGATTCTGATGCTTTAAATGAGTTTTATAGACAATTTCCCAAAACAGAATCTCACGCATTTAGAGATGAATCAAAAAACACTTTATTTAATCTTACTAAACTATATGAGCAAATAGATTATAATGATTCTTTTGCTATAAAAAGTAATATTATAAGAGGTAATTTCTATTGGAAAAATGGAGAAAGAGATACTGAAGTTGTTTGGGCTCCAGACAATAAAGGTAGATTTTACAATTCATGGATTCCAAACAAGTCTCTTATTAATAATGTGATTGTGAACGGTTCAAAGAAATATCCAGGCAATATTCATATGGGTTCTTTTGGTTGTGATTCATATGATATATCAGGAACTGTTGGAGGTGGTGGATCAAAAGGATCTTTACATGGAATGACTAAATTTCATATGGATGAAGGTCCGACTAATATGTTTTTTTTAGAATATATATCTAGACCACCAACTGCTGAAATATTTTATGAAGACGTTTTAATGGCGTTACATTTTTATGGTATGCCTATATTAGTTGAGAATAACAAACCCCGTCTTTTATATTATTTAAAAGAAAGAGGTTATAGGGCATTTTCTTTAAACAGACCAGATAAACATAAAAATATTTTATCTAAATCAGAAAAAGAACTAGGAGGTATACCATCTTCTTCTGCAGTAATATCAGTTCATGCTGAAGCAATAGAAAGTTATATAGAAAACAATGTTGGTATAATAAATAATCAAGAAGATGTTGATTTTGGATCATGTGGTAATATGTTTTTTAATAGAACATTATTAGATTGGTCTAACTATGATATTAATAATAGAACAAAGTTTGATGCTACTGTTAGTTCAGGGTTTGCGATTATGGCAAATCAGAGTAATAAGAATAGAGAAGTAAAAAAACGTAATCAAATAAATATTAACTTTGCAAAATACAGTAACAAAGGTTTTGTTAGTGAAATTATTACATAGATATGATAAATAACCCAAAGTTTACTTCTGGAGTTGGTTTTCCTAATCAATTTGCTTCAGACTTAGAAAAACAAACATTGGAGTATGGTCTTCGTGTAGGTCAGGCAATTGAATCAGAGTGGTTTTCGAGAGATCACGGAACTTCGTTATACGGAGACATGAGGTCTGAATACTTAAGTAGAAGATTATATGCCAGAGCTGAACAGCCAGTTGAAAAATATAAAAATGAATTGTCCATAAATGGAGACTTGTCTTATTTAAATTTAGATTGGACTCCTGTGGCTATTATACCTAAATATGTAGACATAGTTGTTAATGGAATATCTAATAGACTTTACGATGTAAAGGTTGAAGCTGTAGATGCATATTCTAGTGAAGTAAGAGAAAGCTTTAGACAAGAAATGGAAGCTGACATGGTTGCTTATGAGCCATTAAAAGAACTTAAAGATCAAACTGGAGTAGATGTTTTTAATTTTTCTGAAGACGAATTACCAAGAACTACAGAAGAATTAGGTCTTTATATGAAACTTAAATATAAACAAGGAGTAGAGATAGCAGAAGAAACAGCTATTAATAGTTTATTAGAGTTAAATGATTATGAAGAACTATCCAAAAGAACTACAGAAGATAATGTTGTATTGGGATTATCTGCTATGAAACATAGTTTTGATATTCATGATGGAGTTAGGGTAGAATACGTTGACCCTGTTAATTTAATATACTCACCTACAGAAGATCCATCTTTTAAAGATTGTTATTATTATGGTGAAGTAAAAAACGTTCATGTAACTGAACTAAAAAAAATAAATCCTAATCTTTCTCAAGAAGAGTTAGAAGAAATGTCTAAAATGGCAAGTAGAATGGATCATTCTAATCAAATTGGATTAGATAAATCAAATGTTTCTTTGTTATATTTTTGTTATAAAACAGATAAAGATGTTGTTTATAAAATAAAAGAAACAGTAAACGGTGGTCAAAAACCAATAAAGAAAGATTCGTCTTTTAACCCAGAAGGAGAAAACGAAAGGTTTATAAAGGCATCCAGAAGAATAGATGTTTGGTATGAGGGAGTTATGATTCTAGGAACCAATAAATTAATAAAATGGGAATTAATGCAGAATATGGTTAGACCTAAATCTGCTTTAAAAAACAATTTCTCCTTACTTACTATCTGCTCCTAAAATGGCTAAAGGTAAAATTGATTCTTTAGTTAAAAGAATGATTCCTTTTGCTGATCAAATACAATTGGTACATTTAAAACTACAGCAAGTTGTTTCTAAAATGATTCCCGATGGTGTTTTTATTGATGCAGATGGTTTAAATAGTGTAGATCTTGGTAATGGAGCTTCATACAATCCTTCAGAAGCTTTATCTATGTACTTCCAAACTGGTAGTGTTATAGGAAGAAGCTATACAGAAGATGGAGAGTTTAATAACGCTAGAGTGCCAATACAGGAATTGACTAGTAGTGGTTCAAATGCTAAAATATCAAGTTTAATTAATATGTACAACTATCAGCTTGGTATGATTAGAGCTGCTACAGGCATTAATGAAGCTAGAGACGGAAGTACTCCAGATAAATACTCTTTAGTAGGAGTACAAAAATTAGCAGCTTTAAATAGCAATACAGCAACTAGGCACATTGTTCAATCTGGTATAAATATTACAAAAAACTTATGTACTGCTTTATCATATAGAATATCTGATATATTACAGTATTCTTCTTTTAGTGAAGATTTTGCTAAAATGATAGGTAAAAATAATTTTCAAATAATTACAGAAATTCAAAACTTACATTTACATGATTTTGGTGTTTATATAGAACTAGAGCCAGATGAAGAAGAAAAATCTCTTTTAGAGCAAAACATACAAATAGCATTACAAGCAGGTAAGATAGACTTAGATGATGTTATTGATATAAGAATGGTTAATAACTTACATTTAGCTAATATGCTACTTAAAGTTAGAAAAGCAAGAAAACAAGAAAGTGATTTAGCTTTAGAAGAAAAGAAGACTAACATGCAATCTGAAGCTAATTCTAAATCAGCACAAGCGGCATCTCAGGCTAGAACACAAGAAAATACTATTAAAAGTAAATCTGACGCACAAATGCTACAGCTTACTAATAAAATGGATTTACAGAAGTTAGAGGTAAAAGCTAAATTAGAGAAAGAGCTTGAGCAGATGAAGTTTCAACATGCTATGGAATTAAAAAAACTAGAAATTGAAGGATTTTCTAGTAGAGATGGACAGAAAGAAGACAGAAAAGATAAAAGAACAGAAAAGCAAGCGTCTCAACAAAGTAGAATGATAAGTCAAAGAAAAAAAGATTTACCTCCAACAGATTTTGAAGGAGAAAATCAACAAGGGCAACCAATGTCACCTATGAGTGAAATGCCGCCAATGGGGGAAATGCCGCCTATGGATCAAGCTTCACCTATGGGAGGACAAATGCCGCCTATGGGAGGACAAATGCCTCAACAAGCACCGCAAGACCCAATGATGGGTATGATGGAACAGATGAACCAACAAAACGTGTTGTAATTTATCTTATTTTTGTAAAGTAAATATAATTTAATTAAATATGAGTGATGAAACAATTAAGGTAAATCTTAACCAAAAGGTTGGGTCTACCGACAAAGAACAATCGACTGATGTTGATTTTAAAGTAGATTTATCTAAACCTCCAGTAGAAAAAAAAGAGGAAGATAAAAAAACAGAAGAAGAAACAGTAGTTGAAAATTCAAAAGAAGAGAGTACTTCTGAGAAAACAGAAGCTCCTAAACTATCTGAATCTAATGAAAAAGAAGAAGATAAAGTAAAGGATAAAAAACAAACTAAAGAAGAGATATTAAGCTCATACTTAACAGATAAGTATCAGTTAGATATAAATTCTTTAGAAGACGTTCTTTCAAATAAAGATAAAAAACAAGTTAATAAACTTCCAGAAGAGGTTGAAAAGTATCTTGAATATAATAAAGAAACCAAAAGAGGGTTGAAAGATTATATTAATTTACAACAAGACTTTGATGAGGTGAATCAAAATGATCTTCTTGTTCAGTATTATAAAGAAACAAATCCAGGTCTTAATGACGAGGACGTTTCTTTTTTAATTGAGCAAAAATTTGAGTTTAATGATTCTGTCGATACGGACTCTGAAAAGAAAGTTAAAGAACTTGACAAGAAAAAAGAATTATTTAAAGCTAAACAGTATTTTAATAACCTAAAGGAAAAATACAAAGCTCCACTTGAGTCAAGTGACGAGAATGTGCCAGCAGAGTATAAAGAGGCGTTTAGCAATTATAATAAATACCAAGAGGAATCTAAAAGAAATAAAGAGATTCAAGACAATCAGCGTGTTATCTTTGACGAAAAAACAAGAAAATTATTCGATAATGAATTCAAAGGTTTTGAATTTAACGTAGGAGAAAAAAATCTTGTTTTCAATCCCAAAGACCCTAAAGATGTTATGGAGAAGAACAGTAACCTTAACAACTTTATTTCAAAACACATTGATGAAAAAGGAGCTCTTAGAGATGCTTCTGATTACCATAAAGCTATGGATATAGCTATGAATCCTGAGAAATATGCAAAATTCTTTTACGAGCAAGGAAAATCTGATGCTGTAAATGAAGTTGTTAAAGACGGGAAGAATGTTAATATGGACGTTAGAAGTAAAGTAGATTCTTCAACACCAGGAACTAAATTTAAGGTCTTACAAGATTCTGATAATTATGGGTCTGGATTAAAAATTAAAAAACGTTAAACAATTTAAAAAAAAACTAAAAAATGGCACAAGCAATTACATTTGGAGGAGCAGGATCTATTGCAGGTTCAACTTCTCTTACGCCAGCGCCAAGCAAGGGGTTACAAAACTCTAACTACCTAAGCAACGCTGATTATACTTTCGCACAACAATTCTTACCAGACTTGTATGAGAAAGAATTTGAAAAATATGGAAACAGATCTATCGCTTCTTTCTTAAGAATGGTAGGAGCTGAACTTCCATCTAGCTCTGACTTAATTAAGTGGACTGAGCAAGGAAGATTACACATACAAGCTTCAGGAGTTGTTACAGATGGTAACACTATTACTTCTGCAGGGCATGACTTTAGAACTAATCAAACAATTATTGTTTCTAATGCAAATGCTAGTATACAAATCAAAGCTTTAATAACAGATGCTAGCGCAGCTAACTCTATTGAAGTTGCACCTTACTCTCACGCTGACATGGTTACAGGAGCAGGATCTTTTACTGCAGCTGATGCCTGTAAAATCTTTGTATTCGGTTCTGAATTTAAAAAAGGAACTTCAGGAATGTCTGGATCTTTACAAGCTAGTATGGAGGCTAAAGAAAACAATCCAATTATCATCAAAGACAAATACGAAGTATCTGGTTCTGAGATGGCACACGTTGGATGGGTAGAAGTAACTACTGAAAACGGAGCGTCAGGATACCTATGGTACTTGAAGTCTGAGCACGAAACAAGACTAAGATTCGAAGACTACCTTGAAACTTCAATGGTAGAAGGAGAGCCATCTGTTGCAGGTTCTGCTGCTTTAACTGCAGGATACAAAGGTACAAAAGGTCTTTTCTATGAAATTGAAAATGGAGGTAACACTTCATCTGGAGATATCACAGATAGAGATGATCTTGAAGCTTTTGCTAAAGTTCTTGATAAAGAAGGAGCAATTCAAGAAAATGTTCTTTTCGTAAACAGAGATACTTCTTTCAAAATTGATAGAGTGTTAGCTGATCAAAACAACTCTGGAGCTTCAACAAGTTCTTACGGTTTATTTGACAACGATGAGGATATGGCTTTAAATCTAGGATTTACTGGATTTAGAATTGGATATGACTTTTACAAGTCTGACTGGAAATACCTAAACGATGCTACCACAAGAGGTAACATTGGTGGTGTTGATGGAATCATGGTTCCTGCTGGGACAACTACTATTTATGATCAAGTATTAGGAAAAAACGCTAAACGACCATTTTTACACGTTCGTTACCGTCAATCCGCTTCTGAAGATAGAAAGTACAAGTCTTGGGTAACTGGATCTGCTGGTGGAGCATCTACTACAGATAAAGATAACATGGAAGTACATTTCTTATCAGAAAGAGCACTTTGTGTTATGGGGGCTAATAACTTCATATTAATGAACTAATACCTTTAAAAGAGGGCGTCCTAAA
>Ga0209634_1001645_pt1 | contig 16204 bp, 30 predicted proteins | sample LinPmetageLP40_FD_184043 | JGI IMG/M metagenome (GOLD analysis project Ga0209634, IMG submission 184043) | Marine viral communities from the Pacific Ocean - LP-40 (SPAdes) (version 2) | ecosystem: Environmental > Aquatic > Marine > Oceanic | place: Pacific Ocean | collected 2010-08-26
TTCAGTTATGTGTTGAGTAATATATTCGTTATATTTATAGTCTCTAAAGTATTACTATCAACTAAGACTTAATTATATGTTCACATTATTTAGAGTCGCTAAAGTATAATTATCAACTACGACTTTTAGTTTTAAGACTGAGTACTTAATTCTCTACAGAATTTTGGAACAGTGTTACTATTTGTATAAGATTTGTACTGTTGGAAACATTGCATTTCTTCAAACTTTTGTTGAAATGTTGAGTAAATCTCATCATGATCATAAGTAAAAGTTATATCTTTTTTGTTAGTAAATGTTATTACTGTATTTGTACCGAGTAAAGATTTTCTTATTACAAATCTTTTTGTTGTTAGTTTATTATTATTATTCATATTTATTTATTTATTTGTTATTTAGTTTATATTATATTATCTTTTGTGTGTCGTTTTTAGTTTGTGTGAGTGTAGTTTTATTTATTAGTTTATTTTAGTTAGTAGGTCTTACACATGTATTCACTGTGATTTACATTATATTCCATTAAATGATATATAATTTATTATTCCGTGAGTGATTATGTTGTAAGTTATCAATGTTATTATAGATGTTAAAGATATTATTAAAAGTTTCATATTGTTATTAGTTTAATTGTTTATATTATATTATCTATAACCAATCGTATTTAGTTTGTTTATAAAATAGTTATTGTTAAAACCAAAACGATGAAAGGTAGACACAACAATGCATTGAAAACGTCTTAAATATCAAAATATAACAATAAAAAGTCCGGGACCCGCAAAACGAAATTGCAATTTGTATTACGTTAGCACAATATAATTTTGGTAGTATAGTACTTTACTTCTATATTTCTTTTATAGGGTGACATTAGCCAGTTAGAGCTAACTAATAAGGGGCATTTGTCACCATGCTTATAAAATATACTTCTATATTACTAGTAAAAACGAGTGTTTTTGTGTAATATACTAAATTAAGCCTAAAAAGGCAAAAGAATTTAAAAATCAACGAGAAATATGGCTATAATAACTACGTATCCGTTTAAGAAAGCTCCATTAAATAAAAAAGATGAGATAATTATATCGGATGCTGCTAGTAACAACCCTAATTTCAAAACAAAAACTACAGATATTGACACAATATCAAAATTTGTTGTTTCTATTAGTAATTTTGTATTTAATCAGAGTATAGCAAGTGCTACCTGGGTAGTACAACATGATTTAAATAAGTTTCCATCAGTTACGGTGGTTGATTCAAACAAAGACATAGTATACGGAAACATAAAATACAACACATTAAACACATTAACAATAACATTTAGTGCTCCTTTCTCAGGTCAAGCATTTATGAATTAAAAAAATAAAAAATGGCAATAAGTTTTTTAGATAACGTAACATTAGGAAACAATGAACTACAAAACGTAGTTATTCAACTATTAGGTAGTGATCCTACTGGAGTAACAGGTAAATTAATATACAACTCGACTAGTAATGTGTTAAAATACTACAATGGCACTGGATGGATTAGCTTAACAGCTGACACTCAAGGAATGGTAAATTTTTCTGTAACAGGCGATGGTTCTACTACTCAAACTATTACAAACGGAGGAGATATATTATTCCAAGGTGGTACAGGTATTACTACAGGCACGTCATCAGCCGGCGCTCTTGAAAAGAAAGTAACTATTACAAATAGTTTACCTTTTAACGGTTTAACATTAGCCTCAACAACAGGTGCTAGTTCTAGTATAGCAAACTCAGGCACTATAACTTTAGCAGCAGGTGCAGGTATTACAACTACTAATAATTCTTCCGGTACTGTAACTATTGCAGCTACAGGATCTGGATCAATGAGTGATTTTATACTTAGTGGTGATGGTGGTACTAATCAAACTATAGAAGATGGTGATACATTAAATATAGCCGGAGGTACTAATATAACGACAGTTGTAGGTGCAACAGATAAAGTTACAGTAAATTTAGATGCAAGTCCTACTTTAGCTGGTCAATTAACTGTTTCAGGTACTGGCCAATCATCTTTTGCTGGTCAAGTAACTATACCAACAACTCCATCAGCTAATACAGACGCAGCTTCAAAAGCGTATGTAGATTCTTCGGTTGCAGGTGGTTTAAATGTAAAAGGTGGATTTAATGCTGCTACTGGTGCTATTACTGGTGGTGGTAACTTAACAAGTGGTGCATCTAGAGTTGCTATTGCAATAGGTGATTACTATGTGGTAACTGTTGCAGGTAATTTCTTTGCTAATGCTGCTACTCCTTTAACGGTAGGTGATTCAGTATTAGTTCAAACAGCCGCTGCTGCAGGAGCTTCTGTAGAAGGTGACTTTGCAGTAATACAATCTGATACAGATTTAGCAACAGCAACAACAGTTGGTATTGGCAATGTTAATGTTAGTGCCGCGAATACTGATAAAGGTGGGTTGGGTTTAAATTACTCTTCAGGTACAGGTACAGTAGGCGTAGATATAGCTAGTCAAGATTCCATAGCCGCTATAATTGAAATGCAATTTTTAGTATTTGATTCGGCTGATACTGGTGTAAATGGCAAGCTAGATATTGGTTCTTTATCAACATATGTAAATACGGTAAATTCAAAAAAATTAACAACTACCAGCCAGACTACGCATACATTTACACACAACTTAAATACATTTGATGTTATAGTACAACTATATGATACTTCAAGTAAAGAAACAGTGTATGCAAGTGTAGATAGAACAAGTGTCAATGTTGTTACAGCTACAACGGCAGCCGCAGCTTCTTTAACTGCATTAATAACAAAAATAGGATAAAAAATATTAAATCAAATTAAATGGCAATAAATTTTTTAGACGGAATATCTATTGACGGCCTATCAACACAAGGTAGTGAATCTACAGCATTAGTTATTAATGGATCTAATGTTGTAGGAACTAGAGAATTAGGCTCAAATGCTTTTAACTCAACTACAATACCTACAAACACTAACCAATTAACTAATGGATCTGGATTTTTAACTTCACTTTCAGGAGCAGTACTTACAACTGGAGCTCAAACAGTAGCGGGTATTAAAACTTTTAGTAGTAATACAGTGTTTCCTGGTACTGACGGTGGTATGGAAATAGGAACTTGGACTGGTTCTACTAGTTATGGCTTTATAGGAACACAAGGTATGTCAGGAGTAGAGTACTGCATGCTATCAGATGGTACTAATACTTTCTTAGGCGCTGGAACAGGTGGAGCTTTAAAATTAAGAGGACCTGCTAATGATTCTTCTCCAGAAATAATTATTAATGGAGTTATAGTAGAAGTTAATACTGGTGATCTAAAAGTAACTGATGGATCTATAGCTGTAGGTAATATAACTAATTCTACTACAGATGGTAGAATAGATGCTTCAAATGACGTTGTAGCTTTTTCTACATCTGATATTAGATTAAAGGATAATATTAAAACTATTGACAACGCTTTAGATAAAGTAAATAGCATACAAGGTATAGAATTTGACTGGATAGAAAAAGAAGAGGTTCATGGTAATAGCGGTCACGATATAGGTGTTATAGCTCAAGAAATAGAGAAAATACTACCAGACGTAGTTACCACTAGAGATAGCGGTTATAAAGCTGTTAAGTATGAAAAAATTGTACCATTACTAATAGAAGCTATAAAAGACTTATCAAAACAAGTTGATGGCTTAAAAAGATTAATATAATGCCAGATCCGCTACCTAGTTCAGGCACCATATCAATAAGTGAAATTGCAACATTCTACGAAGGAGGTTCAGAAAATCTTTCTTTAGATGAACTTGCAGGGGCTATAGACACAGGGCCTCCTAATATAGCAATGTCTCTTTTTTATGCTGTGTGCACTTCATTTGCTGGTAGTGAACAGTCAAAAGAGCCTTGTGAACTAGATCCAGAAATTACTTACTATCATAACGGTTCTGGTACTTATCCAGTAGCTGGAGATAATGTTTTTACCGATAGTGGTTGTAGTGAGGTTCTTTCAGAAGGATCCTATAAAATGGCTAGCGGTAATATAATGGTGATTGAGGGTGAGAGTGGCTTGGTAACAACTACTTTCTCATGTTAGTAAAAAATTAAAAAAAACAAAAAACAAAACATAAATGGCACAAATACAAACATATCCTAGAAAAACGACGTACGACGTAAATGATCTCATATTGATATGTGACAAAACGCCAGACGCTAATGGAGTAGTAACAAACGATACTAAAACTACAACTATAAGCACTATAGCTGACAACTTAAATGTAGTAGAAACTTTAAATAGTTTAAAAGGTAATTTGATTATAAACGGCAGCACAGGCATAAGCGTAGGCGCTTCTAGTAGTACTATATCTTTAACAAATACAGGTGTTACGTCTCTTGCTGCTACTCTGCCTATACAAGTATCTGGATCTACAGGAAGTGTTACCATATCCTCTAGAGCTTATAGTGGTAGCACTACCACAGGATACGTACCTGAAGGTGGGTCAGGTACTACTTTTTTAAGAGGCGATGGTAGTTGGGCAACTCCTTCGGGTGGTGGTGATACTTACACTTTACAAGCAGAAACAAAAAGTGGTGGAGCAAATTTATTACTCAACGCAGCTACTGGATCAGACTCTACAGTAAGCTTAACACAAGGATCAGGAATTACAATAACTAGAGACAGTTCAACTAGTGTAAGTATATCGTCTAGTGGAAACTCTAGTGGTTTTCAAACTATTCCTTTATCAAACTCTGACGCTTTTGTAACAGCTGCTGGAACTTTTGTGTTTCAATCTATCGTAGGCGCAAGTCTTTCAGAAAATGTGTTTTTTAAAGTTTTTAACTTACTACAACTAGCTTCTGAGCGTGACGTTATAGTTGGTATTTTTAAAGGTAGTTTAAGCGCTCCTTCTTCAGCTACTTTACATTCTACCGGAAGCCTTAGCGGAGTAGTTGCAGCAAAAACATTTTCAGCAATAGAAATGGCAAAAGCAGATGGTGCAACAAACTTAGTAGTGGGAGAACCTATAGTCGTATGTGTTAGCTTAGAGGAGAATATTAGTGTCCCAGGCACAACAACGGCAATTTCAAATGAGTTTTTTGGACTTTTTTCTAGTTCAGTTGCAACTACATTTGAAACACTCAGTGGTTTACTTAGTTCATTTACGTTTAATCCTACTGGAACTAGAATTTCTGCTCTTTTGTATAATTAAAAATTAAATAACCGAATTATCAAGTGATAATATAAATAACCAACGTTTAACTTAAAACCAAAAAAAAATGACGTTTTTATATACCCGCACAAATACGTGGTCTAGTGCACCACAACCAACAGAAGATACCATAAAAGCATGGAAACATATTTCACAGAAGAAAAACTGGAGAATAGTTCAATTGCCAAATGGATTCTTACAAACCGAATATAGAGATATCGATGATCCTGAAAAATGGATTGATGTCACCAGAAGAGAAACTATAGGTGGAGCAGAGCAAGCAATAGATAGTTCTATTGAACATTATGCTAAAAAACTAGAGTTTACCAATGGACCGAAAGTAGTTAAAACCTTCGAGTAGTATTCAAAATAAATTATATCAAATTAAATTAAATGCAAGAAATAAAGTTAGTTAAAAATCTGGCTTTTGGTGATGGTGCCAGAAGTCAGATATTAACTGGGGTAGAGAAACTAACCAATGCGGTTGGATCTACTTTAGGAGCAAGTGGTAAATGTGTTATATTAGAAGATGCTAATGGCATGCCACAAATAACAAAAGATGGAGTAACAGTAGCTAATGCAGTTACATTACAAGATTCTTTAGAAAATATTGGAGCTACGTTAATAAAACAAGCAGCACAAAGAACAGTATCAGATGCAGGTGACGGTACTACAACTGCTACGGTATTAGCAAAGGCTATTTTAGATGAAGCTTATAAACATAGTGAGCTAGGTACTTCAAGGGAATTAAAAGAAGGTATTGACTCAGGTGTTAAGAAAGTATTAGCTTATTTAGAAAAAACAGCAAAGAAAGTAAAAGGTAGCAAGATAGACCAAGTTGCAACCATATCATCAAACAATGATAAGGAATTAGGTAAGGTCATAGGACAAGCATTCAAATTAGTAGATGAGACAGGTGTTGTTATGATGGAAACAAATGAACAGCCAGAGACTGTAGTTGAGTTAATAAAAGGCGTGCAATATGATCAGCCTTTGAAAAACAACCACTTTATTACCAACAATGAAAAAGGAACGGCTGAACTTGAAAAACCGCTGGTTCTAATAGTAGAATCAGTAATAACCAACGTGCGGAAGATTCAGTCTGTCCTTGAATTTATTATTAAAAATGGTAAGAGTCTTCTTATCATTGCAGATGTTGATCCCCAGGTAGTTTCCGCGCTAGCTATGAATAAGACAAAAGGGAATATAAAAGTCAACATTATAGATGCACCAGTATACGGAATCAGCAAAAAAGACGTGTTAAGCGATCTATGTGCTGTGACTGGTGCTACACTTATTAATGAAGATCTAGGTGACGATATGGATGTAATAAATCCAGAACACTTAGGTAGTTGCTTAAGATCAATAACTAATCACGAAGAGACTATATTAAAAGTAGATTTAAGTGATAACGACGATGTTAAAGAAACAATATCTTTATTAGAAACTAATATTAAGGAAACTAAAAATCCTAATATTATAATAAGACTAGAAAAAAGACTAGCTAAGCTAAATGCTAAAGTTGCTACGGTTAAAGTTGGTGCTAATTCTGAAATGGAATTAAAAGAAAAAAGAGATAGAGTAGAAGATGCTATTTGTGCTACAAAAGCTGCGATCAAAGAAGGTATAGTGCCAGGAGGCGGTATAGCTTTATTAAACGCTGCACAGCAATTAAAACCAATGTCAATAGGCGAAGAAGTACTTTACTGTGCTATCAAAGAGCCTTATAAATTGATACTTAAAAATGCTGGCGTTGAAGATTATAAAACTCCAGAAGTAAAGGGCATGGGACTAGACGTGGTTACAGGAAATACGGTTGATATGGTTAAAGCCGGAATTATAGATCCTTTGTTAGTTACTAAAAGTGCACTAATGAACGCAGCCTCAGTAGCCACAACAATATTATCTACTGATTGTGTAATTAACAACATAAGAGCATGAAAGCAGTAGGTAAGTTTATAGTTATAGATCCAATCAAAGAAACTGATGTAACTACAAAAGGTGGATTAATCTTAGCTGAAAAGCAAAGAGAAGATGTTAGATATAGAAGAGCTAAGGTTGTAGAACCTGGCTCTGAAGTGTCTGTGTTAAAAAAAGGTGATGAAGTTTATTACGACAAAGCAGCTGGATTTAACATTGAAATAAATAAAGAAGAATATAAAGTTATAAAAGAGTTTGATGTAGTTATTGTACTATGAGAAAGTTAACTTCTAGTGATTTAAAAGGATTAGGTTTACTTAAACATTACAGAATAATTAGAAAATGGGCTTGTAAAACTAATAACTTAAATGACGCAGAATTAGAATTACTAATATATCTCGATGCTATAGATATGTTTACTAAAGATGATTTTATAAAAGGTACGTACTCATTCAGCTGGGATAACAGGCGCTGGAACAGATTATTGAAACAAGGGTGGATCGTAGTGTGGCGGAAAAGAAACCACACCACTCAAAAATATCACATATATAAAGTTTCCTATAAGTGCAAACAGCTGATAAGTCGCATGTACCGTGTAATGCTAGGTGAAGAAGATATGCCTACAACTAAATTAGAAAATATAAACAGATATAGTTTTAAAGTAATAACTAAATCAATAGAACACGTTAACAAAGATAAAACAAGATAAATGGAAAATAAATCACCAGCAACACAAACTGTAGATCCAGTAACGGGTAATGTTATACCCGACATGGGAGGAACAGGTCCAACTAACTCAATGAATGACCAAACAGCTGCTACAGTTCAAGCGCAGGCCGACTCTTTAGCTATTAAAGAAAATAGAGCTGCAAAGCCTAATAATCCAGCATCATCTGCTATTCAAGCACCAATGACGATGCAAGGTAATTTTAAAAATTCAAGTATGGCGAATGCTGCTAGAATGTTTGGAAATGTAGCTAATCCAGTACCTTCACCTTCTCAATTTACTGATGAATTAAGACAAGCCTCTGCAGATGGTGAATTAAATCCTGGATTTAAAAAAGCTGTAGACGCCGCTCCAATAAAAGTAATACCTGTTGGAGCTATAATTAAAGGTGTTCAAATGGCAAAAGGTATGATGGATAAAAATAAATAAATTGTAAAGGTGTATTTTATATATGTAATTATATATATAACACCAAATGTAAACCAAAATATTAAAAAATAATTATGAAAGCTACTATAGGATCAGGCAAAGATATGAGCCAAAAAATTAAACCAATAGGCAAAAGAAAAATGAAATCAATAAACTCAACTATTGATTGTACACTAGAGATTGATAGTCCTAAGTATAAAGGTAATGCTGTATTAAACGCTAATAGATAGTGGGTTTAGATGATTTAAAGTTATATTGTTTAAATATAACTTCATTTACAATTGCAAGTCTTGATTGGATGGAACCAGTATTAGAAATAGTATTATTATTAATGACTATTGGATATACCGCTCACAAATGGTACAAGCTTAAAAAATAAACAATGGAAAAAGATTTAAAAGAAATATCAGGTGAATTAATTAAAGCTTCTGAAATGCACAAAGGCCAAGCAGAAAAAATAGATAATTTGTTAGAAAGAAAAGACAACAAGTCAATAGCTAAAATGATTAAGAAAGTTAAAAATTCTAATTGTGGTTCACCTAGTAAGGCTTTAGTTTTTCAACCTAAAAATTTAAATCAACACTTAGATACACCACCACCTAAAAAAGATACTGGCTCAAAAGAAGAAGCTAAGGATAAAGGAGAAGTAGTAGACGGAGAAGAGCAATGGGGATTATTTAAAAGTGAAAGCGAAAGAGCATCTATAAAAGCTGATAAAAATTCTTTAAAAGCAGCGGCTAGCGCTGTTACAGGTTAAAGAACAAAATTAAAAAAATGAGAAGTATAAAAGAAATTATAATACACTGTTCTGCTACTAGAGAAGAACAGCAGGTTTCAGTGGATACTATTAGAGACTGGCACTTAGCTAAAGGGTGGAACAATATAGGTTATCATTTTTATATTGATTTAAACGGAATAATAAACAAAGGTCGCGATATTGATAAAATAGGTGCTCATTGCAAAGGTCATAATCGTAACTCAATAGGAATTTGCTATTGCGGTGGTGTTGAGACTGACGGTAAGACGCCTAAGGACACAAGAACACAAGAACAGAAAGATAGTCTCTTACATGTGCTTAAAACACTTAAAGCAATGTATCCAGAGGCAGTTATTTATTCACACAACGAGTTTGCTAACAAAGCATGCCCGTCATTTGATGCAACAGAGGAGTATGAAAATATCTGAAAACACAGAATTTAAAATTGATATAAAAACAGTAATAGGTATAATCATGTTAACAACAACTTTAGTTGGTATGTATTATACATTACAAGACGATATTGATTTAGCGAAAAGAATGCCACCTACAGAAGTTAAAAGATTAGAGTATGATTTAAAAGAGAAATGGAATCATGCTAATATAGAAGATCTAAAAGAAAGAGTAGATATGATGGAGCAGATGAATGATATATTATCTGAAGAAATTAAAGTGCTTTCTACACTTGTAAAAGATGGCACAAAAACTGATGGAAAACTAGATGAATTAGCTAAACAAGTTTTAGCATTAAAATCAAAAAAACGTAGATAATGAATAATATAAAAGCTCCAACAATGTTAAAAATATCTGCATCTTGCAAGGCTGCGGCTAAAAAGAAATTTAAAGTATATCCAAGCGCATACGCTAATATGTGGGCTTCTAAAACACAAAAAGCTGGTAAGTGTTAAATTATGGAATCTCCATTTTTAAATATTAATAGTCCAATTAATTGCTGGAAAGGTTATCAAAGAGTGACTGGAACAGCAAAAGGTGCAAAAGGTAGTTGTAAAAAATCACCAGCAACTAAAAAGCAAACTGGAGGCGGTACTAAAAAAGTGTGTCTACCGTTAGCTAAAATTAGGAGTATGAGTAGCAGTGAAAAATCATCTGTTATTAATGCTAAAAGAGCTGCTGGAGCAAAAGGTAAATATAAAAGATCTAGCAAGAGTAATGTTACTGGTACTAAAAGTAATGGGTTAAGAGACTGGGTAAAACAAGACTGGAGACAAGTAGCTAATCCTAGTTTAAAATGTGGTGAGTCACCAAAAAAGAAAAAGTAATGGCCATAAGAAAAACTACAAAAGGAAAAAGTCGTAATTTTAGAAGTACAGATGAAGGTGCTGGTATGACTTCTAAAGGTGTTAAAGCCTATAGAAAAGCAAATCCTGGTAGTAAACTTAAAACAGCTGTAACTAAGTGTGATGTTAAAGTAGGTACGAAAGCTTATAAAAGACAAAAAGCATTTTGTAGTAGATCAAAAAGCTGGGATGGTGAAAGAGGTAGAGCTGCTAGAAAAAGATGGTGTTGTTCAAGATTTTAAATAAATATTATGCAAGACAAAGGATTAGGAGATACAATAGCTAGGTTCACAGAAGCTACAGGTATAAAACAAATGGTAGATATGATACCCGGCGGATGCGGGTGTAAGAATAGACAAAACATATTAAACGATTACTTTCCATATAATAAAAAATAAAATGGCTAAAGATTTTCCAGAAATAAAAGAAAAAAACGAAGGCAAGTTTACTGCTTGGGTTAAGAAAAATATGCCAGGTAAGTCTACTTGTTCAGCAGCTAGTAAAGTAATGAAAAATACTAAGAAATACAAGCCATCTGTAGTTAAAATGGCTAACTATGCAAAAAACTTTGGTTGTAAAAGAAAATAATGGCATTTAAACTAAAACCACCTTATAAAATAGACAATACTCCAAGATACGAAAAAAAAGAAGAACCTGGTGTATTAGGAAGAGCCAATAAAAATGGTACTATAGTTATAAACTGTGATATAAAAGATCCAAAACAACGAAAAGAAGTTGATGATCATGAAATGGTACATGTTGAACAATTTAAAGATTTTGAAAAGTCTGATGGAAACAAAGGACTAAACTACACTAATGATAGTGTTACTTGGCAAGGGGAAACTTATCCAAGAAAAAATGGAAAAATAAAATACAAAGGAACTTGGAAAGTTGAAGGACATCCTAGCTTCCCTTGGGAACAAGAAGCATATAAAACAAATAAAAAATAAAACAATGGGATACGCGGAAGCAAAAGCAAAAGATAAAAACCTAGATTCATATATAAAAACTAGGAAGAACGCTAAAAAAGGTAGTTCAGAATATAATGCTGCTCAAAATAAAATAAACAAAGCTTACGGACAAGGTCCTACAGATAGACCTGTAACTCCAAAAGAAGAAGTTAAAGTTGAAAAGAAAGAAGTCAAAAAAGAAGTTAAAGTTGAAAAGCCAGTTGTAAAAGAATTAACAGCTATGGAGAAAGCTCAAAAAGCTATAGCAAGTGGAGATAAAGAAGCAGCTAAAGAGTCTGGATTAAAAGGTGGTTTAAAAAGGCAAGCTAAAAGATCTGCTGGAAAAAAAGATAGAGAAATGGCTAGAGATGATAGAAAAGCCAATAAAGCTGAAGGTAGAGCTGATAAAGAAGCTGAAAAAACTGCTAAAAAAGAATCTATAAAAGCTGCTGGTAGCAGAAAAGCAGCTAGATTAACTCAAAAATCAGATGCAGCTAAAGAAGCAGAAAAACAAGAAAAAGATAAGTATAATAAGTCGTATGACCCTAAAGCTAGAGGAAAAGCCAGGAAAAAAACTGCTAAAGATTACAAACAAGTAGGAAAAAAAGAAGCAAAAACTGATAGAGTAAACAAAAGACTTAAAAATGAGAAAACAAAACTTGCTAAAAAAGCTGATAAAGAAGCTTTAAAAACAGCAGGAGCTCCAACTACTTTTAAATCTTTTGATCAAATGGATTCTAAAAACGCTATGGCTACTGCAGGCGAAGGTCCTGTGGAAATGAAAACTTCTCCTATAAATTACTTTAAACAGTCTATTAAGTATAATATAAGAGAAGCTTCAAACTCTAGTTTATCTGAATCAGCTAGAAACAATTATGCTAAAAATGCACAGCGTGACATTAAAGACTCAATGGTTGAAATGGGTGGCAAAACTATGGCTTATAAGTTTGGTGCTATGAAAGGTGATCAATCAGCTTCTAAAGTAGACTATGCTAACTACAAAGGAACTGATAAAGGTTATAAAGGTAAAACAGGCTCTTCTCATGGAGATCAGTCAGCTACACGTAGAGATTATGCTGGTAAAAAAGGTGGATCTATTATTTCTAAACATATGAAATCATAAGTATGGCATTTAAACTAGGAGATAAAAGAGTAAATCCATTAAAATCAAGAGGGTTCATGAACGCGAGCCCTTTTAAATCTAATGGTAACACCATGGCGTATGCCAATGGAGAACCAGAAGGCGATAAAAAACCTGTAAAAACTAAAGAAGAAGCTAAAAAATTAGCAAAAGAAGAATCTGATGCAAATGTAAAAAAAAATGAACCTAAAGTTGTAAGCTCAAACACCACTACTAAGATAGGTGAAAAAGACGGCAAAAAAGGTGTATTTACTACTGTAGATGAAGAAACTATGACCACTGGTGATGGCTCAAGAACTTATGAGCAAGCTTTTGAAGTTGCTAAAGAAAAAGGCTATCTAAAACCTGGCGAAACAAGAGAAGAATATATTGAAAGAGCTAAATCTGAGCAGAGAGGTAAAACATCAGAAACTACTTTTAAACCAGATGAAAACCCTAGACCAGAACCACCGAAGACTGATTATTCTTATTTAGATGGCGCTTCAATCAAACAGGGTTACAGAGACGGCGATGGAACCATGTATGGCAATCAAGTAGCTTCGAGAGTAGGAGGAGATGGTGCCGGATCAGGAGATCAAAGAGAAGGTGAAGATCCTATGTCTAGATATTTAAATCAAGAGGAACTAGATTACTTGTATGAGAAACGTGGTAGTAGAGGTCCAAGACCTAAAGCAGGTTATGATGATTTTTATAGTGATCCAAATAAAAAATTGTTCAAACCTGGTGGTATATCCGCATTTGATAAAGCTGTACAAAAAGGGTTAATAGATAAAGACGGAAAAACAATACCATTAAATCCTCAAATAAAAAAAGATAATTTGGCAAAAGAAGCTTCTCCAGGATTTAATTCTAAAATATAATGCCTAAGAAAAGTTTTAATGAAACTAAAATAGGGTCTTTTTTAAAATCAAAAGCTCCTAAAGTTTTAGCTGCAATAGGTGATATACTACCAGATCAAGGAACACTAGGTATAGTAAAAAATATTATAGCAAGTGATAATAAGATTAAGGCAGTTGATAAAGAACAAGCTATGAAGCTTATAGAGCAAGACATAGCAGAAATGAAAGAGGTATCTAGTAGGTGGAGATCTGATATGAAGTCAGACTCTTGGTTGAGTAAAAACACTAGACCTTTAGCTTTAATATTTTTAACTGCATCAGCTGTATTCATGATGGCTGTAGATTCTTTTCATTTACAATTTGATGTAGATGAAGCTTGGATAAACTTATTAAAAACATTACTGGTAACAGTTTACGTAGCATACTTCGGAAGTCGTGGTGCTGAAAAAATAACAAAAATAAATAAATAAAAATGGCACAATTTAACGACTGGGAACCAGAACTAGGTCCCGTAACTGGAAGATTACAAGAAGAGCCTAGGGTGTTTGGTCATGATGCCAAGGTAGTTACACCTGGAGCTTTAAATCTAAGATTACCTAGCTCAAGAGTTTTAAAAGTAACCAACGGCGGTAGTGGTTATGATGCAAGTGATGTAGGTGATACACTAACTCAATCCTCTACAACAGGCTCTGGCACAGGTATGCAAGTTAATATAACTGGAATATCAAGCGCCGGAACTTTAGAAAGTGTAACTGTAATTACTGCTGGGTCTGGATATGCCCCAGGTAATACAATTACTTTTTCAGCTGCAACAAGTGGCGGGTCAGGTGGTGTTGCATCTGTACAAGCAGATGGTATTACCTTGCCTAATGTAACTACTAGAGGAGCTATCATATACAACGGCAAAAATGCAGCGCAAGATATTACAATAATAACTGAGGCCGGTAGTCAAATTGAATTTAAACAAGTTCAATCTGGCGACGTTGTAGGAAGTAAAACACCTATGTTAGCAATGGCTGTTAGAAATGACGATACTCCTACAGACTTAGTTGCAATATACTAAAACAAAAAATAAACAATCAAATAAAATCAAATAAAATGGCGAAATTAAAAAAAGCTGAACTTAAAGAAGTTCAAGAATTAACTAGTGCAGGTCAAGATTTAATATCATCTATAGGTGGGCTAGATTATCAAAAACACATGCTTTACAGCAAACTAGATGAAAACACAAAAAAACTTGAAACGCTTAAAAATAAGCTTCAAGATAAGTATGGTGACGTTAACATAAATGTAAGTGACGGAACTTACACTAAGATAGAAAAAGATGTCGAAAATAAGAAAGATTAGTATAGGCTCTGATTATAAAAATGATGCAATGCATTATTCAACTGGTCAAGAAGTTTATGGTGGTCACATTATTAGTGATATTCTTTTTGAAGATCAAGATCAATCATATAATATTTTTATAACTAAAAATAATGAAGTCTTGCCTTGGAAAAAGTTTAACGCTAATATGTCAGTGTCTGTAGAATATGATCTTAAATATTAATGAATAGTATATATCATTTTATTGTAAAGCCATTAGATAGAAGATATGAAAACACTAAATCAATTGGTAATAAAGAATTGATAGTTAATTCAAATATTGAAAATCATATTTTTGTAAGCAAAAAAGCAGTTGTAGTTTCAACTCCAGCTGCTTACAAAACTAAAATAAATATTGGTGATAAAGTATATATTCATCATAACATATTTAGAAGGTGGTATGACCAAAAAGGAAGAGAGCGAGATAGTTCTACTTATTTTAATAATGATCTTTATTTTGTCTCACCTGAGCAAATATATATGTATAATTTAACACCACATTTAGAGTATTGTTTTATAAAACCACTTCTAAACCAAAGCTTTTTAAACAACAGAAAAGAACAACCTAATGTTGGTGTAGTGAAATATACTAACAATACCTTAGAAGCGCTAGGAATCACTCCTGGAACACTTATTACGTTTACCCCAAACTCTGAATTTGAGTTTATTATAGATGGTGAACGACTCTATTGTATGAAATCAAATGATATAGCTTTAACCCATGAATATAAAGGAAACGAAAAAGAAAATAATCCAAGCTGGGCAAAAAGCAGTTGAAGAATTAATTAAAGTAGCAAAAGAAAAGATTGTAGACTCAGACGACGATGTAAGCGCTGATAGATTAAAAAATGCTGCTGCAACAAAAAAATTAGCAATATTTGACGCTTTTGAAATACTAACTCGTATACAAATAGAGGAAGATATTTTAAATGAAAAACCTAAAGAAGTTAAAGATCAAAAAACTTTTAAAGGTTTTGCTGAAGGGAGAAGCAAATGAGTTACGAGCAAACTCTTTGGAAAGAGGTTAAAGATTTAATTAACCCTAAAATATTAAAGAAACAAAATCGTTTCAAAAAGTGGGAGTATGGTTATAACTCTGATTATGATTTTATAGTAATAAGTAAAACTGGACAAATTGGACAAATCATTGAAATACAAAATCTCAGGATTGCTTTACCAGCAGCAAATGAACCGTTTAAACGAAGCGAAGTTAAAAAGGATCAAAGATGGGAAAAGCAAGAGTATCCAAAAGAACTAAGTAGAATTAAATCTAGATTTGACTGGGAAGATTATGATACTGAGTTTAAAGAAAAGTGGTACGATTATATAGATAAAGAATTTACAAGAAGAGATGAAGGTTATTGGTTTTACAACAAGGGTTTACCTACTTACATTACTGGTACTCATTATATGTACTTACAATGGTCAAAGATCGACGTTGGGGCACCAGATTATAGAGAAGCAAATAGATTATTCTTTATATTTTGGGAAGCATGTAAGGCAGATAACAGATGTTACGGGATGTGCTATCTTAAAAACAGAAGGTCTGGATTTTCATTTATGTCCTCAGCAGAGCTTGTTA
>Ga0209634_1001646_pt1 | contig 16196 bp, 26 predicted proteins | sample LinPmetageLP40_FD_184043 | JGI IMG/M metagenome (GOLD analysis project Ga0209634, IMG submission 184043) | Marine viral communities from the Pacific Ocean - LP-40 (SPAdes) (version 2) | ecosystem: Environmental > Aquatic > Marine > Oceanic | place: Pacific Ocean | collected 2010-08-26
TTAACATCTGCGTCATCTAAAAACGCAGCCATGTTATTCGCATGACATAGGAAGAAACGATCTTCAGGTGGAACTCCTTTTTGGTCCATTAACTTTTTAGTTTCTAAAACTTTATCCACGTTTAAGTTAGTAGTAGAACCACCAATAGAGTTAGCAACAGTTAAAGATGTACCTGCTCCGTCAATAGCATCAATTACTAATTGGTCCATTCTACGACCAACTGCCATTGATACTGCTTTTACAAGCTCAGCTCTTTCGTCAAACAATACTTTGCCGCTTGTAAATATATCGCTATATTCTGCTGCATTGTAGTCTGACATTGTCGCTGTTACTTGTGTGTGAGTTAAGTTCATAGGTGTTACATCAGATTGTGGAATATGTAAATTCGCTACACCTGAGCCTAACTTATTAAACTTGTATGAATTACCAGAAACGCCCGATCTTTCACGAACTGTGCCAGCTAGCATCCTATCTTGTTGATAGGCTTGCTTAACTTCAGCGTCAAAAATGGTAACAAAACTTGTACTAATAGATGTACTCATAATATCACTCCATAAAATTAAAATAAATTTTACGCTAGAAGTTGTCCAATTTGGGCTTCAAACTTGTAGGTTCCGCCTACCACAGGTCTTTAAGACATTCAAGGGCAGCGTAACTGTTATCCTTACGTGTATTCTATAATGTAATAGCAAGCTTTTGCAACTAAATTATATAGTCTGTGTCAGGGTTGTCAGGAAACCTTTGCTTAAACATTTTTTGCACTTTGTTTCTATAAGCAATATCCGTTTTATATTCAGGTGTACCTACCATTGCATACAATTCGTCTTTGGTTGGTAAACCTTCTGCTGTAGGTTGAGCAACTGGTATATTGCCTTCACCGTAAAAACGTCTGATCTTTTGTAAAGCTCTAACACCATCAGCAGTAGCACCTGTTTGCTTAAAGGCTTCTAATTCTTGTTCGTTTAGAATTCCTTTCTTAGCCAGACCGTCAGCCCATTGTGCTGTTGAACGAATAACATCGTCTGCATTTGGACCTAGCTTAGCTTTTTCAGCTGCTGCATCAACATTAAACTGCTCAAGTTGCGACATTTCAGAATCAATATAATCTTTAGCTAGTGATTCAAACGCAGCTTGTGATACGCCATGTTCTTTAGCCCAACCTTGAAACTTGCCTAACAAACCATCGTCAGTTGGAATACCTTTTTCTTCTGCAAATTTAACATCGTATGCGTCAGGCGCTTTGTGTTTGCCTTGAGAAAAGTTTTTTTCCATTTCACCGTACGATTTTACCAATGCTTCTATATCTGGGCCGTCTTTTTCATCCCAAAATTTTTCTGGAAAGTATTCAGGTCTTTCGTATTCTGTTATTTCTTCTTCAGCAGCTGCTATTGGTTCGGCAGTATCTACCAAAACATCTTCAATAACTTCTGGATTTGCTTCTTGTTCTGCTTGTTCTTCTTTAGATATTTCATCCATAGAATCACTTAGCATACTATCCCCTAAACTTTGCTGTATTTCACTCATCCTCTTGCCCTCTCTATGCGTTTTTGTATTTCTCTAATAATGGAATTTTGTCCTTCTCGGCAATAGCCATATGACGCAGATTCCCCAGGTATAAATGACGGTTGTTCAATCGTAATGGCTCGTAAATGATCCAATACTTTTTGCCCTTCCATCGTAGTAAAAACTCTGTAGTACAAACTGTTCAACTCTTTAGCATCAACGTATTCTGGTTTATCTAACACTTGCTCTTGATCTAAACTTAATTCATCCCAACTCATCCTTCTTCCTCCATTGGTGGTTGCTCAGCCATCTGTTGTTGTTGCTGTTGTTGTTCTGCCATCTGTTGTGCTTGTTGTACAATTTGCGCACGCTCTTGTGGAGTGTTACGCAATGCAGCGGGTACTCCTAATTTTTCTGCAATGTAATCAGTAATCTCACCAATCTTCAAAGCAGTTGCACCTTCAGGTCCTAGCTGTGCTACGATTTGTGCAAACTGTACTACATTGTTTACATCATTAGAATTTTGTGACATAGCAATAGGGCTGACTGGTGTAATTTTTACTTCCAAACCATTGGCTTTCAATGGTAATTCTATCAAACCTTGTTGGTCCATAATCGTTAATGTCCTTTGAATTACAGGATTCATCACTTCTGAGATTAATCTACCAAAAGCACTACCTAAATTCTGTGCTAATTCTTGCGCACGTTGCTGTATTTCAGTAGCACTACGTGCCGACATGTCGTCTCTTGGAATAGACTCATCTAATAATATTCTTTTGATAGACATAACCAGCTGGTCAATCACAATTTGTGATAACTGTGGGTCACCACTACGTTGTAATGGTCGTAACGATTCACCTTGTGGTCCACCGTTTCTAGCAACTGGTATAATAGCACCAGGTTTTAACACCATCGTATTTGGATTTAACACGCCATCATCAGCTGCGGTATACACACCAGCAATTGCAAGTGACGCATTTTTAAGCAACAGCTCTTTGACTTTGTTTAAAGTTTTAATATCTGGTATTGCTACTGTTAATGGTCCACGACCGTATACTTCCCCTGCTGCTTTCATGTATCTTGATACTACCCATGGAGAAGAATTCATTTGTCGGTCAACCAGTTTGTATTTTTCTTTCTCGTAAACCAAACAGTAATAATAGAAACCTGTTTCTAAATCTTTAATAGTTGCTTCCAGTAACTCAATCTCTTTAGTGGGTGTATCATTCAAACATTGTGTTAACGTTTGATTTAATTTTGCATCTGGATACATGACTTGTATCTGTTCTGCCCTACATTTTATTCTACGATACACATTTTCTACTTGTCCATGCGCACCTTCTTCTAAACTAACTAGGTACATAGGAATAGAGGTGTATCGAATTGGTGTTGTTTCGTCTCCAGGTTGGATTAACATAACCCCTGTGCCAACACATAAGTCTAATAAAAATTCACCCATGGCTAAATCAAAATTAGAGTTACGTATTACACTAAACATTTTCTCAGAATACATTTCTAATACCTTAGTAACGTCTTGTTGTGCTTCTTCTGGTATGTCGTTGCCTGGTTCTAACTTACACCAGTTAGTTTGCGGTGGAAATAAACCCGACTGCACTCGATTGGCAAATTGTTGAGTTGAAGATATAGCAGTACTGTCAAACACATCAGGCATTTTGTTTTGTCCTGAAACACCACCTTCGTAATAACCTTCGTACAAATTACGGTTTGGTAACGCATAACGATAACAATCCTCATAAACTGATTGCCAGTTATCTTTTTTAGCTTTCGCACTTTTGTATCTTTGTATAATTTGACCGACTGGTATTTTTGCCATTATGTTATCTCACGTATAATTTGTCTTGATTGAAAAGGATCACCATGCAATGCCGTTTGCTTTATTATTTCATGTGTTTCTTTTGTTTTTAAAAAAGATAATTTTTCTACAACGTACTGTTGTTTCATAATCTTGCTGACGCTTTCCGCTCTAGCTGGCGTTTGTATGTGCCAAGGACTCCTAGTATTAGGTTTTTTACCTAATAACATTTCACCAGCAGCTAAATCATAATTACCTTTATTAATATCTGCTAGTGTTGTGTTAAATCCACGTACTGAACCAATTCCAAGCTGAAAAACCATTTCTGTTAATAAGTCTAAAACTCTAGGCGGATGTTTGTTTGGCTCTTTTAGTAATGTTTTTGCTTGTTGTTTTGCTGTAACTACATCCTTTTCAAGGATGCCTAAAAAATAATTTTCTGCTTCTTCATCATCCCTAAAAGTAGGAACTATTTCACCTGGTAAAACCTTATGACCATACCCTACAGTCTCATGTTTTTCTTTTACTAATTTACCATTAGCATCAGTATATTCAAGTTTATAAGGAACTATTACTGCTTTCTTAGTAACAGGATCACCCTCATGAAACTTTATTCTATCTATTAAATTATATTCAGCCACAACTACACCCCTGACTGCGCTTTACCGCCTTGTTTTTGTAACGCTGCAAATTGTAATGAAGCATCTCTGCGTCTTTTTAATCGCTCACGTCTGGATAATTCTGATTCTGATTTACCCAATGTTTCAACTTCTGGTTCTGGCGTTGCTTTTGGTTCTGCTATAATGTCGCCTAAAAATGTTTTGCCCGTTTTTTGTTTAAAAATGTCAGCAGCAGCTTGACTTACTGGCGGTGGTTTTAGAACAGCAGCTCGTTCAGCAGGCGTTAATTCTTCATCCTCAGCAGACCTTTGTCTTACTCTACCACCTCGTTGTTTATATCTGTCTTCGCCTGTAAAATCATCTTCACCCTTTTCAAAATATTTAGAAAAAGGATCGCCAGGTGCAGGACCAGCACCATCAGCTATAAATTTACCTGAAGTTTTTACTCTTCTAAATAAATCCTCCCCTGTTTTTTCACTTTCACCTGATTCGTATTTTATGCCATTGAATGTATATTCGTAACCATCGCCTATAAATTTCCCCATACCTGTGGCTCTACCTAATAATGTTTCACCTCTTCTTTTAAAGATTGACATAATCTACCCTAAAGTTGTTTTCTTGACACCCATTTCTGGATCAGCACGATCGGCTAACAAGGAACGCACCCCACCGTAACGCTGTCCACGTTTACGCTGTTGCATCATTTGCATCTCAGCAATTTTCTTACGCTCTTCTTCTGCGTTTTTTTCTGCTAACAATGTTTTTTCTTCTTCTTGCGCTTGCTTAGCATCTTTTTGAGCTTGCAATTCTTCAGCAGAAGGTCCTGGTATTTTTGGACTAGATAATACTCCACCCATAATTATTTACCTTTTTTCTTGAAGCCTGCTTTCATATTAGCATAGGCTTTACTAGAAATAGTTGATTTAGATTTAGGGCGACTGGTCCCTGCTTTTTTACGTGCATTGATGTTTGCGTACAAACCTTTCTTAGTCATCACTCACTCCTAATAATATTTGGCATACATTGCGTAGTCTGCCTTATCGTGTCCGAATTGTTTCATCAGACCCTCATGTTTAAATTGTAATACAGAAGCCCAACGTTTTGCAACCTGATTTTCATTGTGTACAGTTACTTGGATTCGGTGTGCTGCTAAATACTGTGCGCCATGTTCAATGACAAACTTACCTGTACGAGTGGTTGCCACAGGATATTGGTTGAATAATTTGCTGCCCAAACACCATGCTTCGTATACTCCAGGTACTATTTGCGCAAAACCCCAGCACGATGCGATCTGCTCTTGATAGACAATGGTGATAGCGGGTCCAACACTTTGTAAGGTTTCCACATAGGCAACAGTTGCATCATAAGACCCAAAGTACATAGTATCAGCGTCACGATAATTAAGGTGACGAGCATCGTCAGTTTTATAATATTGATACTTAATTCTTTCATTGCGATTTAAACTGTTGTAAAATTCTACTATACCTTCGTGTGAGGTCAAAGTAACGGGGTTAGTCTTACTCCCCAGTATGCTAGCCCTCTTTTCTTCAGAAAACATTGAACTCCACCTTAGCGGTTGCTTGTTGCTGAGTACCAAACTTAGCATTTTTACGAGTCAATATCCGATGCTCTCCGCCACCCAACATCAGATATCCAAACGCATCTCCTATATGTGAGAAGTTATTCTTAAACGGCACATCCTTAAATCGTTCTTGTCCGCTGCCCATCGCTTCTCGCTTGAAAAAATAACCGCCTGCTAAAGACTTACGTAGCGAACTACAGCTTTTATTGACGATCAATCCCGACTTACCGTTAATCAATCGGTTCATAGGCATCGCACCTGCTTCCCTACGTACCTTAAAATCGTTACTCACTGTGGGTCTGGCGTTCATACCTTGAGTTTTTAAGTGGTCGAACGCTGTGACTTCAAAGATCTCATCCCTTTTGCTACCCGCAGGGTCTCCCCAGATCTGAATGTCTTTGGCTTTTGGAAACATTTTGTTGATTTCTATCTTCATTTGTGTAGTAAATCGCTCTAACCCCATGTCAAACGTCACCAATTCATGCAGTATGTGCCAGCGACCGTTGTCCAAACGCTGACCGAACACCGCAGCAGGCGTTAATCCAAAGTCCAAACCAATTTGTAGCGGGTATTCAGGTAAAAATTCTACGTTATCACTCATCAATACATCGGAATACTCTTGCCAAACCGCCCGACCTTCTTGCACAAACGTGTATTTGCCTTGCGCATAGCAGGATATCCAGTCTAAATTTTTACCCGACAGCATTTGTTCGTAGTAACCTTGCGTTAAATTAGGAATGTTCTCGGCTTTTTCATTCATTGCCCAGTATTTACCTGCGGCAAAGATAGCATCCTCGTAGTTGGCATCCACTTCTTTGACCCCACCAGGTTGTTTGTAAAACTTCCATGGGTATTTACCCGACATTTTTTCTTTTTCTGCCAACTTATGCCACCAATGGTCGTCATCCATGGGGTTGGTGTCCATAATAATAAACCGATGGTTACAGCCACCATGTGCTTTGGTGGGATATCGACCGACCCTATGAGTCAAACCATCGATCACAGCCTTGGGTAACTCTCTAGCTTCATTCACCCAGGCACCTGTCAATTCAAGTGACAATAATTTACGCACATCTTTGGGTGTATCAAGTGCTAAAAATATGACCTCCATGTCAAGTCCTGCTAAGTTCCCTTTAGGAGGTAGTTGAATATGATGTGTCAACGGTGGCGACCAACGCATTGGACCCCAGGTAGATTCATCAAAGATCTCAAGCCAAGTCTTAATAGTTGTAGTCCTTAGCTCAGGATAAGAGTTACGTACAATCGCAAACCTGCTATGACGGATGTTGTCTAAAGGTGAGACAGGTTGCTGCAATGCACGCAACATTATTTCTGCGGCACAAGCGTAAGACTTACCCGAACCTACTGGACCCATGAGTCCACGTACGAACGAATCGTCTTTTAAAAACTCCCATACGGTCGGAGATGTAGCAAAATTAAGGTTCAAATCCTGTATTTCTACAGGCTTTTTGTTCTTAGTCTTACGTTTAGATAAGTCTTTGCTCCCCTCAACTCTAGCCATATCTACCCCTAATCATCTGAATGGTTGCCAATCTTTTATTTCTTGGTCTGTGAACAGTTCAACAGACGGTTCCACAGGATGTTCCACGTGAAACATTGTAACTTGTTTAGCTATCAATACAAATAGCGTAAATCCTACTGTAACTATGAACACTTCTTTCATGTTTACGTTTCGTCTTCTTTGTTCTCTTCCTTGATCTCGTATGTAGCTTCTGGTCCTTGTATATTAATACCCAATACCGAAGGCTTATTGTGCGATGTATCGACATTCAGCATACCATAATGTTTGGCTAGCAAACGTAAGGCTGCAAGTTTGTCGTGCATTTCAATCTCAATCTGGTTGCCGTACTGCGTTGGCGATATCTTTAACTTCTTGATACTGCGCTTAGTTTTTTCTGGTAACTGGTTAGAATCAATAACCGTTACTCTACCTGTATCATCCCAACTAATAACATCTGTTAACTCTGATGCACCAATGGCGGCAAGTTCTTGTTCGACTGCTTCTCGTTTAACCGATGAGTCAGAGTTCAACAGAGCTTTAGTCTCTTTAAGTGATAAGGCTTTTGACATAACTCATTATAAGACTTTTTTCTCAAAAATCACTAAAATTTTTTACGACATCCCCTGTCAGAGATGGTACCCCCCTCCCCCCCTAATGCCCGTTGCGTGTGTGCGTGCGTTGCGTGCGTGTCGCGTGTGCGTATACGCCTATTCTAATAGTATTGTCACGCATACATATCTACCTACTTCGCATAACAACCATTATGTTAAGTAATATTGACGCTCCTGGTGGCGCATGTATGTTGTGTGTGTTGGGGAATATAATTTAGCGGTTTATGGTTCTTTGAATCTCCCATATATAAAGCTGTATCTTTTATTAAATAATAGTTGACATATATATTTATATAGGTATTATTATAGGTACATAAATAATACAGGAGTATTAAGCAATGAGTAAAATAACATTTAAACAAGCTAAACAATCATATGAAGCATTAAGCGATAATTTATGGGATGATGAAAGGACACATTATTGCGAAATTTATAATGTTGATTCAGCACCCGAAAATATACCAACAGAAAGTTTAAAGAATCATAATTATAGCAATTTAAGAGTGTTAAACGATTATTTTAACAAGCGAGGTAAATAATGAACACACAAGAATTACATAATAAACTAGATAAAGAATACCAGCGCAATAAAAAAAATATACGTTGTAGATTAGTAGGAACCAGTAGAGAATTCAACGCTCACCAATGTTATATATTTGGTGAGAATGTAAAGCTCAGTGGGTGGAATAGGTATACATCAGACGATATCGATTATGTTTATTTCACTAAGCATAGCGTTACTATTAAATTAATAAGCACAGCGGAACACGATTGCAAACGATTCGATACAGCAAGCGAGATGTTCGCATGGGTTGCAGGTTTCAACGAGTGCCTATTTCAAATAGAAAGAGAAGGCACACCAGGCACAATCATAACTAATTAAGGGGGGTTCAATGATTAGCACAGGACTAGCCCAATTCATTCTATTTTTAGCCATGATATTAATAGTATACATGGCGGTCAAAAACTGATAGCGTTTTATTGATTCGAGTTTATCCTAATGAGGTACAAATACCTCGCACTTAAGGGGGGAATTTTCCCCCTTCTTTTTTTAGAGTTCGGATCCGCCCGTACCACCCGCACCAACATGACGGCATACACAAAGACAGGTATACGTAGTATACGTATATACCCTGTGTCTTTGCTCTGTCCTTGCGTGTCCTTACTGGGGGGGAGTAATTGTAGTATGATATCATATACTTACACGCCACAAGGACACAAAGACACACGAAATATGGGTGTCTTTACTCTGTCCTTACTGGGTGTCTTTGCTCATGTCCTTGTGATACTACTAAAATATATAGTAAATAGTACTTGCATTATATAAATACATAGGTATTCTTACAGATGAGGGGAGTAGTTTTACATCCTAGTTTAGTTCTCTCCTCACTTAACCATAGGCACAAGAGTGCAGGAGATAGTATGAAGATATTAGAAATGCCATCCGTAATGAGTCAACAACTACAGCAAATCTATGAGGATTGTTTGATTCTTCCAGAATATATGCGCAAGGAACTTGTAATCTTACTCACCTTGTCCACGTTGAATGACGAACAGATAAAGAAAACATTAACCGCAGCAATCAAAGAACGAGGGGTGAGTAATGATTGAATTAGTATTAGTTTTTATTATTGGCTTTGCGCTAGGTGTAGTGGTATCGCTACTAGGTATCAACGTATACCTGGCATGGCAAAACAAACACGACAAGGGGGACACATGTTGATAGCAATCGTGATCGTAATGTATACAGTAGGGTTGTCGATATGAGGGACAACAAAGAGATGAAGATGAAGTACAGTGTACTACCTTCTCGCATGGTACAAGACAAGCGCTTTAAGATATCACACTACAATGTGATGGTGTGTTTAGGCTGTCATGCGGGTAAGTCAGGGCTGGTATATCTAACCCACCAATCTATAGAGCTTGAGTGTCCGCATATCAAGAGGGAAACCATCAAGAAAGCATTGAATGAGCTGGTATTGTGGGGGTACTTGTACCGATTAGAGCCTAAGTTTATGCCAGGTCAGGTCAGCAAGTGGAAAACCAACCGTTATATGGTGGTCTATACACCCGATCAACCCATTCCAAAGTACGAAGACCTGAAGAAAGAGGTCGTGAACTTCGATCGCATGGATGAGGACACCCAAGCAGAGGTACAAGCAGAAGCACCGATAGATCTACGAGCCAATGCCGAAGAAAATGTACGGGTGTGTATGGAGGGGGTAAACGTAGCCAGTGGACAGCGCCCATTGTATAAGGTCAATGAATACTTATCCATTGTCAGCGACAACCTAACCATTGATAGAAATGAGGTGGTGGTATTTGCCAGAGCCTACATCAAACAACACAGACGCAACCCAAACCTAAAGGAGGTACTAACGTATGTTACATCTTGATCACTTACACCGAGCATCACTCGCAGGTACGAGCAACGGCTATAAGATTCTCAAGGCAGTGGACATGGTCAACACCAAGCACCAAGATCTATTGGAGTATGGAAAGTTCCGTATCATGTCTATGATTAGCGTTGATTTGTACGTCAACGTACGCAAACAAGAGGAGATTGTCTTCAAAAGATTTAACGAAGCACTCCAAGCTCACGACAAACAGGTAGGAATCGTCAAGAAGTTCATTGAAAGTGCCATGAGTTTAATTAAAGGCTACGAGCTGGTCATCAAGGGTGCTAAAGCTAATGGTTTGAGTAAGCTAGACTCGGATTGGTTTAACTTCGAGCGCTCAGACGGTAAGGAATTCTATGTCGTACCCAATGAGGACATGAAAAAAATATTGAAGATGGAATTAAAGAAAGATAATCTATGTATCTATTCAATGGAAGAATTGGCAATCCTAATATCAGATGACAACATAGCTTACGAATTTAAATCAAGGTTTGATGCTCAGGTAACGAAGAATGAAGCAACATCTCACTAAGGATGGACAGATCCACATCAGCTTACTTGATGTGGACAATGAGATCCCAGCAGAGCGAGATCAGTTCTGCTACTTGTACCTAGCATTGGAATACAACGTGCGTAAGAAGATAGAGAACGCATACTACAAGGCTTTATCACAAGGACTGATCGTTCGCAGACATGATGTCGTTGTGCAAAGAAGGGATGGTATCAATTACATAAGTGTGCATGTCAATGACATCTTAAGTAATATCAATATCATCAAACATTTAATAGAACCAACGGAGGTTTGAGTGCAGTTAAAACAGGAAGTCAAGAGTGCATACTACGCTAACTATAAAAAACAAGTGAACGTCAGTATATCTCCTGAAACATACGAAGGATTCAAGAGTAAGTGTGCAAGTTACGGGGTCAGCATGACCGCAGTCATCATACACACCATGCTAGAATTTATTGATAAACCAGACGGTAAACTAACAGCTAATGCTGAGGAGACATGGGAAGATGGCGCAAGATAACGAAGTGCAAGGGGATGTGATACAAATACCACAAGAATTTGTGTTACTTAAAGAAGAATACATACTTAAATTAAGCAAAAGATTAATCAGTCTAAGCATGGTGCGTAAGCATCCAGGTGCAGACTACATTGAAATCTTAGACGATCACATAGACAGTATTGTCGGGATTAAAAATAAGATTAAAGAAGTAGAAGAGATGATAGAAAACATTAAACAGCAACAGCAACCTACAGGAGTAGACAATGACTGACATGATGAAAGAGTTTGGCTTCGGATCCAACGAAGGTGATTTAGAAAACGAAACAGGTACCTACCCCACTATTATTAGATGGGCATGTACCGACAAGGCTTACACCGACAACGGTGGTGGGTGGTCGAGCTATGAAGGCAAAGATGAAAACGATAAAGCTGTATACAAATTAATCAAGATGCCTGAGAAGATGGCGATTGATATGCCTAACTTTAAACGTGGCTATCGTAAGTGGGTAGACAAAGTACCAACTGATGTGTTGGCAGGAGTGAATGATGATATGCCTGATGCACCCGCAGATGATTGGGAGCCTGTCATCATTATGAATATGTACAGTCCTAAGCTAGACTTTGTAACCTTTGCATCCAGTAGTAAGCTAGTGATCCGTAGTGTTGCATCACTCTTCAATGCGTTCAAAGACCGTACTGAAACAGCGCCACACTTGGTACCTTTTTGTACCGTAGGTGAAGAAGAGTTCAGTACCAAACATGGTACCTTTCATGTGCCAACCTTTAAGATCCATGCGTACTCAGCCAGACCTCCGCAATTGATGGGGGAACCAGCCAAACCAGAGACTAAGCCTATAGCAAAACCAATAGCAGAATCAATAGCATACAAAGCAAAACCTGAGCCTGTCGCAGATGAGTTCAATGATTCACTCGATGTAATGGATGATGACGATGACAGATTCTAATCTAAGTGGCGTCATCTTAGACATGGCAAAAAATATATGGGGAGAACCAACATCCGTTGGTGCTGACGGTATCTATAGATTCAAAAAATCTAAGGGCGTTGCTGTCAACGTAGCGGATGCAACTTGGTTTGACTTTACTGAAGGTCAAGGTGGTGGGGTGTTAGACATGGTCGACACTTACTTCCCTGATCGCAAACGAACAGAGGTGTTCAAACAATTTGGTGGAGTAGATTTTCTACTCGGGTTGATGGCGGGCATTCACGAACACATAGACATATAGTAAGTGAGTGGGATTACCATGACGAGCAAGGTCAGGTAGTCTACACCAAATTAAAGTACGAACCTAAAAGTTTTGCATGGAAGACACCGCAAGGGTATGGATTAAACGGTGCGACTAAGGTACCTTATAATCTTAAGGAATTGTTATTGGCTAATAACAAATGGGTATTCTTGTGTGAAGGAGAGAAGGATTGCTCAACGCTTGCTAAGGCGGGGTTTGTCGCTACTACTTTTGGTGGTAGCTCGGACCTTCCTGCTGAAGCACTCAAATATTTTAAAGACATGAAGGTGTTTATCTGCGGTGACTACGACAAGGCAGGTTCCAAACGTGTCAAGGCAACGTACGATGCGCTGTTACCCATAGCCAAAGAGGTACGTCATGCCTGGTTGCAAGAACCATTGCAATCAGAAGCTGTCAATGACGTTACCGATTGGTTCAGTCATGGTGGTACGGTGGAGAAACTAAGAGATCAAGTCAAAGCAGCTAAAGAGTATGAGCAGATGACCTTGAAACCAACACACACCATTTTTACCTACGATGACATACTACAGATGCCACCTCCTCGATGGTTGGTCAGTAATTATTTGTTAGAAAACTCAACCGCTATGTTGATAGGACCCAGTGGCAGTTACAAATCATTTGCTGCCCTGGATTTATCCTTATGTATTGCAACAGGTATGGATTACCACAGCAATCGAGTGCATCCAGCGGATGTATTGTATGTGGCAGGAGAAGGGAGTGGTGGTTATCGTGCTAGGATCGGTGCTTGGAAAGAACATTACAAGAAAAATATCAATCAGTTTTATTTACTGCCCAACCCGCTGGACTTTATGAAGGAAGAGGTGGTGGACAGTATCATAGAAGACATTGATATCCTTAAGCTGAACCTTGGCTTGTTTGTCGTGGACACCCTTGCCAGGTGTAACTCTGGTGAAGAAAATTCTGCTAGTGATATGTCTAAGTTTATCAATAACTTAGATAGGATTAGAATCCATACGGGTTGTACCATTCTGATCGTGCATCACACAGGTAAGAACGCAAGCCTTGGTGCCAGAGGTAGCTCCAGTATCTATGCTGCGATGGACACCAGTCTTGAGATAGCCAAGCAAGAGATGATTATGACGGTAACGTGCGACAAACAGAAGGATGCACCACCGTTTGAGCAGCAACAGTTCACCATGCAAGAGATTAATTTCTTAGGCGGTACCTCATTGGTGCCTGTCTTGGACGACAACCCAATTCAGGTTAGCATGGATGATGTGATGTTAGAAAAACTGGATGAGATGTTGGCGCAAGAAGGTGTGTTACAAAAACATGTTGACATACCTGCCGATCAGACGGTTATCAATCGTTCACGTTTGCGTGAGGTTACCTTAGATATGTTTACAGGTACCAGTAATACTAAGAGCAAAGGATTCGTAAGAGTAATTGAAAGGTTGATTGCTACCAATAAGGTATGTTACACAGGCAACGCTCGGTCCAACCAATGGTTGTGGTTGAAAGAGCAACACAAAAAAAATGACAATAAATTTTAAGGAGATTTTATGAAAGGTTTTGGAAAGCTAAGCCCAGACGATAGGATATCAGCAAGTCTAATACCTATGCTGTATGACCGACCTCACAAAGTATTAGAGATGCTACGCAAAGCTATCGATGGCGAAGAACGAGTCAACAATTTTGACATCAAAGTGCTGGAGCGTATGAACATGGGTAATTTTCTAGAAGAAAGTATTATGAATCTAATAGAAGAACGATTGGACATCGAACTTAAATATCCTATTGATGAAGTGATGTCGATAGAAATAGGCATGTCTGCTGACCGTAAGCCATGGGATCTTTATGCTTCATTGGATGGTATGTTCTATGCGACCAGCGCTACCGTTGTAAACCCAGAGGATCGCAGGATATATACAGAAGATAACCAACCCATGACGTTGCTAGGACCCGTACCGATTGAGGTTAAGAACATGCAACACAAACCTTATGACAACATTGAGTGTATGACTCAAGACTATGGGCGTGGTTACTTACAGCTACAACTACAGATGCTGATAGCCGAAGCTAAGTTTGGTATCATTGGTTGTTTGTTCAACGGCAATGACATGCGTGTCTTTGTGGTAAAAGCTGACAAAAAAATTCAGGACACCATCAAGGAAAAAGCTTTGACCTTGTACCAACACATCGAAGATGGTACTGAGTACGAGCCGCATGATGTAGAAACTATGGCTAGTAAGCACCCAGATATCAAACAAGATCAAATAGATTTGGATGAGAAATTATTAGATGAGGTTGATAACTACGATGACATCGTGCAACAAATGGCAGAACTGGCAGAAGCAAAGGAGCAATCACAAATGAAAATGATTGCAGCGTTAGGTGATGCTGAGGTAGGCATCATCAATCATTCTGGAGGAGTGGTTAGATTTACTAGGGGTATTCGTAACTACAAAGCACAACCTGCTAAGTATGTTGAAGCGAAACCTGCTAGAAAGATCAGAGCTAAGACGGTATCAATCAAACGTCTTCAGGATGATTGGAATTAACTCGGCATTTATCAATAAAAAATTCTGCATCGATTACGACTAAGGGTTTCTTGTTATTCTTTTTCATAATAACAATAGGCTCGTAGTCACCGCAGTTAGCCTTAGCTTGTTCGTAGGCTTCCCACACGTTGAGCTTCTGTACATTCTTACACTCGATAGAGTAAGGAAACTTCTGTCTGGCAGCACGAGCCATGATGAGATCCTCACCACCTGCACCCATACTCCTGGACTCTATGTCTTCTGGGTGTACTGCTAGAATAGTAATGAGTTTATCTCGTACCCATTGCTGTAGTATTCTACCTTTTGCTTTCGCTGATTGTGGTTTCATTACCGTACATTTAATCCTCTGGTATGCAGTTATGTATTCTTGTCCAAACCTCATTCAAAGTTTCTAAATCATCATATAAAATATGATCCATATTATTTTCTATAAATTTTAATAGTTCTTGACCAAGCTCATTCTTATCCATTTTTACTCTCCCCTTAATTACTTGCCTGTTTTCTTTTGCGCTATCTTATGAGCAGCGCTGAATGATTTACCACGCATCATCTCAGCCACCATCAGATTCATGTGCTTAGCTGAATGATGCTTCTTATGTTTCTTTAATGTTGCTTGTTGTGTTTTAGTCAGTTCTTTCATTAGCTCTTCTTGTGTTTGTTGGCAAAGTTACGTGCAGATTGTCTGTTTCTAAAACCCCATGCTTTAAATGATAACGCTAATCTTGTAGGTTCTCCTTTCTTATTTTTTAACGGACCATCATTCCCAGCCATACGTGCTGCAAAAGATACACGTCTTGGATTGGTGCCTGTTTTTATTGGTGCTTTCACCCCAAAGTGTTTCCTGCCTGCTGCGTTCAAGCCACCCTTCGGGTTCTGATGTTTCTTTAAGGTCATCGTCTAACTAAACTCCCGCCAAAGTATAACCCTATGATACTAGATACTACGTGTGTGTCTAGTGGTGTAATGACCAGACCATCCAAAGGTTTCCATAGTGTCATGTCCGTACTGCTACTGAATATCCAGAAGCCTTTCGATACTACTTCAGTATAACCCACGTAGATATTTAAACTAGGATCAATGAAAGGTGCAAGCTTAGGCAGCACAATGATTGCCATCACACACATCAAAGCAATGTATCTTCTGGTATGCTTGGTAAATGTATCGGTAACGTTACGTGCCTTGTCAAATTGTTTGGATTGGAAGTCTGCTCTTGCCATCAACATCTTTTGTTGCTCGGCTTTGTCTTTACTGTTCTGTGCCATGATACCTAAGATACCACCCAGTACAGTTGATGCACCCATTGACAGTAGTTCCATTGGTATACCCATGTTATCTCCCTAGTGGATTG
>Ga0209634_1001647_pt1 | contig 16196 bp, 20 predicted proteins | sample LinPmetageLP40_FD_184043 | JGI IMG/M metagenome (GOLD analysis project Ga0209634, IMG submission 184043) | Marine viral communities from the Pacific Ocean - LP-40 (SPAdes) (version 2) | ecosystem: Environmental > Aquatic > Marine > Oceanic | place: Pacific Ocean | collected 2010-08-26
ATCAATTTTTGTACAATGCCTCTGAAATACTATCATATAAGGGTTTCAGAGCGACCCCGACCCCTCCCGACCCCCCTGTTTTGACTTTTTTGCGACAGCCTGCCTAGTACACTATTTTGCTCAATTATTTTCATAATTTTTCATAATAAACACCCCCCCCCTTCTTTTTTTCGATAGGCTTGCATATATACTATATATTTTCGTATAATGTATGGGAAACGTTCAAGGGACCCTATAGGGGGTATATATATTTATGACACCAAGACAACTATTAGTATTAGAAGCGATTGAAGAGTATTGGTCTGAGGAGCATTGTGGACCGTCATTAGAAGCCATAGCGGGTAAAGTAGGGGTCTCCTCTAGGTCTACTGTACATTCTATTGTAAAACGCTTACATGAGGACGGTTGGATCACTATGCAGCCGAAGAGATGGCGTACTATGATGTCAACTAGGAACTCTCCTATGTTTGAAAAGAAAGAACCCGTAGAAGAAAAACCGGAGCTGGTTAAACCCGTAGTGATACATAAGACTGTGGCACCTGAACAAAAACCGAACATAGTTGTGGAAAAAAAAATCGCGAGCGAGGATTTGTCTTTAGCAGATAAGAAAAAGGAGTGGCTGCGGGAGATGGAAGAAGCAAAAAAAAGTTTTGATATTTAGAACAAAAACACTTGACGTACATGAGAAGATCATTAATATGTGTAAAATCTTGGAGAGCTTTGCTCTCAACAGTTTAATACTAGCTAGTTATAAACTAATAGTTTATATAGTTAGTTATATACTAGAGAAGGAATTACCTAGCCCCTATGACAACTCCACCGAAGATTGCTCTCCAGTGGCTGTAAAAATCTATATATGTTGTGGGGGCTAACTTGTCTAATCCGTATCTTGATAAAATAAAACAATTACCTGTTAGCGAACAGAAACGTTTCTTATCACTATTAGAAGAGTACGAACAATCTAAGAACAGACAAGAATGCGGTGATAACTTCCTACCCTTTGTAAAACATATATGGTCTGCCTTCATAGAGGGCTATCATCATACTAAGATGGCTGATGCCTTTGATCGTGTTGCCAAAGGAGATTTAAAAAGGTTAATAATTAATATGCCACCCCGACATACTAAATCGGAGTTTGCATCCTACTTACTACCTGCATGGTACTTAGGTAAGTACCCTGAGAAGAAAATCATTCAGATCGCACATACGGCTGAACTAGCAGTAGGCTTTGGACGTAAGGTTAGAAACTTAGTAGGGTCAGAAGACTTTAAGAGTGTATTTCCTGACGTAGCGTTGCAGTCAGACTCTAAAGCTGCCGGACGTTGGAATACAAACAAAGGCGGTGAATACTTTGCGATAGGTGTAGGTGGTGCGGTTACAGGTAAAGGTGCGGATGTTTTAATAATAGACGATCCTCATTCAGAGCAAGAAGGACAGAGCGGAGACCCTTCTGTGTTTGATAGAGTGTACGAATACTATACATCAGGTCCTAGACAGCGTTTACAACCGGGCGGTTCTATTGTGATTGTAATGACACGTTGGCACAAAAGAGATTTAACCGGTCAAATAATTAAAGCTCAAGAAAACAGAGCAGGTGTAGACGATTGGGAAGTCATAGAGTTTCCAGCTATATTGCCTTCAGGTAAAAGTTTATGGCAAGAGTTCTGGGATATAAAAGAATTAGAAAAGTTAAAAGCAGAACTACCGGTAGCTAAATGGTCTGCACAGTATCAACAAGACCCTACTTCAGAAGAAGGAGCTATTGTTAAAAGAGAATGGTGGCAAGATTGGGAATACGAAAGCCCACCTCAATGTGAGTTTATTATTCAATCTTGGGACACGGCTTTCTTAAAGACTCAACGTGCTGACTATTCAGCTTGTACTACTTGGGGAGTTTTTTACAAAGAAGACGAAGGAACTGGAATAGTACAACCTAATATAATTTTACTAGATGCTTTTAAAGAGCGTATGGAGTTTCCTGAATTAAAAAGAAAAGCCTTTGATCATTGGAAAGAATGGCAACCTGACGCATTTATTGTTGAGGGTAAGGCAGCAGGAATGCCTTTAATCTTTGAACTAAGATCAATGGGTATACCTGTGTCAGAATACACCCCTAGTCGTGGTAACGATAAGATAGCTAGAGTTAACGCAGTAGCAGATTTATTTGCATCAGGTATAGTATGGGCACCAGAGAAGAGATTCTCTGAAGAGGTTATAGAAGAATTCGCAGCTTTCCCTAGTGGAGAGCATGATGATTTGGTAGATGCTTCAACGCAAGCATTACTAAGATTTCGTCAAGGTGGGTTTGTTCCGTTATACTCGGATGAAGAAGATGAAGAGTTTGTAGGAACAAGAGCAGATTATTATTAAGGAGCAAGTATGAGTTTTTGGGAAAAATTATCTTCTTTCTTTGAAAAGAAAACTGTAGAAAAAGCTGAAAGCATAACTGATAAAGTTAACAAAGAAGCAAAAGCTATAGAGAAACTTTTAAATGAAAGTAAAGAAGCAGTTAAAGCAAGAGAGACAAAGAATAAAAAACCTGCAAGGGCTAGAACTAAAACAGGTCAATTTGTTGCAGACGATGAATCTACAGAAGAAGTAAATGAAGCTTGGGTTGGTGGTAAAGCACCAAAGAAACCAAGTAAAACAAAACCCAAAATTATTAGAAGAAAAAAATCTAGGTAAATAAATGGCAGAAAAACCGTTACAAACACCTGAAGCTATCGTAGAGAATAGTCCATTAGAAATATTGGTTACTAATCCTGAAGAAATAGCCATAGGAACAGAAGATGGAGGTCTACTAATAGACTTCGATCCTGATGCTGTAGATTTTACAGATAACTTCAATGACAACTTAGCTGAGTTTATGGAAGACTCTGAGTTAGATGCACTAGCATCTGAGTTAGTTTCTAGTTATTCAAGCGATAGAGAATCAAGATCAGATTGGGAAGAGACTTACATTAAAGGTTTAGATCAACTAGGTCTTAAAATTGAAGAAAGAACTCAACCGTGGGATGGTGCTTGTGGGGTGTTTCACCCATTATTAACTGAAGCTGTTATAAGATTTCAGGCTCAAGCTATTACAGAAGTGTTTCCACCTAAAGGACCTGTAAGAACTCAAGTAGTAGGCACTATTACAAGCGAAAAAGAACAGCAAGCTAGTCGTGTTAAAGACTATTTAAACTATCTGTTAACAGATAAAATGACTGAGTATCGTAGTGAAACAGAAAAACTACTGTTTAATCTACCTCTAGCCGGCTCTGCTTTTAGAAAAGTGTACTTTGATCCAAACATGAACAGACCGTGCTCTATGTTTGTACCTGCTGAAGACTTTGTAGTAAGTTATGGAGCTTCTGATCTAACAACTTGCGAACGTGCTACGCACATTATGAAGAAAACTTCTAATGAAGTTAGAAAGTTACAGGTAAATGGCTTCTACAGAGACATAGAACTAGATACTCCTACTGCTGATTTAAGTGATATTAAAGAAAAATACAATCAGTTAACAGGTGATAGCACAAATTACGACTACGATCAGAGACATACTCTGTTAGAAATGATGGTAGACCTTGATTTAGAACAGTTTCCTGATCTTAAAGACGGTGAACCCACAGGAATTGCTTTACCGTACATAGTTACAGTTGATTTATCATCTCGTAAGATTCTTTCTATAAGAAGAAATTGGTATGAAGAAGACGAACAGAAAATGTCTCGACAACATTTTGTCCATTATCAGTATTTGCCGGGATTAGGCTTCTATGGTTTTGGATTAATACACCTTATAGGTGGTATTGCTAAGTCTGCTACGAGTTTATTAAGACAATTAGTGGATGCAGGTACTTTATCTAACCTTCCGGGCGGTTTAAAGTCCAGAGGGCTTAGAATTAAGGGTGATGATACCCCTATTATGCCGGGTGAGTTCAGAGATGTGGACGTTCCGGGTGGTGCTATACGAGATAATATAACTTTTTTACCATATAAAGAGCCTTCAGGTGTTTTATATCAATTATTAGACAATTTAGTAGAAGAAGGACGTAGATTTGCTTCCGTAGCGGACATGAAAGTAGCAGATATGAACAATCAAGCTCCTGTAGGCACTACATTAGCTATTTTAGAGCGTTCTATGAAGGTTATGGGGTCTGTTCAAGCTAGAATCCATGCTTCCATGAAGAAAGAACTGCATATTCTTTCAGGAATCATAAGAGATTTTGGTCCAACTGAATATCCATACGCTACAGAGGGTCAAGAACTACTACCTGAAGACTTTGATGATGCAGTTGATGTAATACCTATCTCTGATCCAAATGCTTCTACTACTGCACAAAGAATCATGCAGTATCAAGCAGCATTACAACTCGCTCAACAAGCACCGCAAATGTACAATATGCCTGAATTACATAGACAGATGCTTGAGACACTAGGAATACGTGATCCGGAAAGCATAGTACCTCTTGATGAAGATATAGAGCCTACAAACCCTGTATCTGAAAATATGAATATGCTTAATGAGAAACCTGTTAAATCATTCATGTATCAAGACCATGAAGCTCATATTATGACTCACATGGCTATGGCTGATGATCCTAAGATTAGGAAAATGATTGGTCAAAGTCCTAATGCTAACGCTATATTAGGAGCTTTCTCTGAACACGTTACAGAACACATTGCTTTCCAATACAGAAAGGAAATAGAAGAACAGCTCGGTGTGCCGTTACCACCACCCGATGAGCCACTACCTGAAGATATTGAATTACGATTGTCACAGTTAGTTTCGGAAGCTGCACAGCGAGTTCTTCATAAAGATGTTGCAGAAGAAAGACAAAAAGAACTACAGCAAAAACTTAAAGACCCTGTTATACAGCAACGTGATCGTGAATTAGATATAAGAGAAGCACAAGTACAAGCTAAAATGAAAGCTGATGCAGAGAAAATTGCTGCTGATTTACAGAAATCAACTATTACTGCCGGAACAGAATTAGAACGTTTAGCTTCACAAGAAAGAATTACAAGTGCTAACATAGCTGCAAAACTAGCTACAGATGAAGCAGATATAAGCAGTAAAGAGAAAATAGAAGGTGCAAAAATAGGAAAAGAGATTGCACAAGATATATTACACAAAGATAAATGAACGAACTAATTACAGAAAATTTTCCTGACGCATTACGAAAAATGCTTAGAGAGCAAATGAATGATCATTCAGATGCTTTAGTTGGGGGAAGCTGCAAAGACTTTGGCGAATACAGGTATATGACAGGAGTCATTGCTGGTTTAGCTTTAGCAGAACGTAATCTTCTTGATCTAATAGAGAGAGGAGAAGACTAACATCATAACGATGCAAAGGTCTCAGGTCCTTAACCTGTGCAATAAAAGGAAACTATGAAAGCCGTTAAAGATATAGAAGTAGAAGATTCTGAAGCAAAAGAAAAAGAAGAATCAACTGCAAAACAATTACCAGAACCCTCTGGTTATCGGATATTAATAGCATTACCTGAAGCAGAAGAAACAACAGAAGGCGGTATTATAAAAGCTGCTGCCTACGTAGAAAGAGAATCTGTTGGATCAATATGTGGATTTGTAATGAAATTAGGTCCAGACGCTTACCAAGATAAGAAACGTTTTCCAAATGGTTCTTATTGCAAAGAAGGCGATTGGATAATAATGCGTTCTTATACAGGTACTAGATTTTTAGTACATGGAAAAGAATTTAGATTAATAAACGATGACAGCGTTGAAGCCGTTGTTCAAGACCCAAGAGGAGTAGTAAAAGCATGAGTACAAACGAAGAGTACGCAGAAGAACAATATCAAGAACCTGAGAATGAAATTGTTCAAGAAGAACCTTCTTCACAAGAAGATAAGTTTTTAGGCATTAAAAATACAGTTGTTTCTAATGAAGAAGCTGTAGATTTTGATGTAGAAATCATTGATGATAGACCTGAACAAGATCGTAAGATACCTCGTTCAGAAGAACAAAGAGAATCAGATCAATCTGATTTAGAAAAAGAAATCGATGATGTAGATGAACGTGTAAAAAAACGTATAGGTAAACTTAAATACGAATGGCACGAAGAAAGAAGGGCTAAAGAAGCAGCAGAGAAGATAAGAGATGAATCTGTTAATTATGCTAAACAACAAGCAGAAGAAAACAGAAGATTACAAGCTCTAGTCCAACGTGGCGAGAGTGCTTTAATGCAACAGGTAAAAGCTAAAGCAGAAGCACAATTAGCATCAGCAAAAGAGTCTCATAAGAAAGCTTATGAAACAGGAGATACTGATCAAATTACAGATGCTACGCAGGAAATGCTTAAAGCTCAACAAGAATTAAAGGTCGCAGATGATCATTTTGTTAGACAAAGGGTGCAAGAACAACAAGCACCACAGCAACAAAATTTTCAACAGCAACAGCAACAACCAATACCACAACAACAACCACAAACTATAGACCCGAAAGCTGTAGCTTGGTTAAAGGTTAATTCATGGTTTGGTTCTGACGACCAAAAAGAAATGACGGCTCTGGCTTATGGAATACATGAAACTTTAGTTACTAAAGAGGGTGTATCTCCACAGTCAGATCAATATTATCAGGAAGTGGATAAGCGTATGCGAGTTCGTTTTCCTGATTATTTCGGGGTGGAAAACTCTAATGAAGACAGTAACTTAGTTACTGAAACTGTGACACCCAGAAATACTCAATCGGTGGTAGCTCCATCTACTCGAAACAACGGTAGCAAACCCCGCAAAGTACAGTTAACTTCAACTCAAGTTTCTCTCGCAAAGAGACTTGGGCTTAGTCCAGAAAGATATGCTAAAGAACTCATTAAGGAGAAAATTTAATGTCTGATATATATGAAAACGACACAGACGAATCTGTAGTCGAAGAGCGTGCACCTAGAGAAGTAGATGAAAGAAAAGACGATTATCGTCCATCTGATGCTTTTATTCCTCAATCCCTTTTACCAACTCCAATACCGCAAGACGGTTGGGTTTTTAGATGGGTGAGAACACAAATACTCGGAGCTTCCGACAACATAAACGTTTCAACACGTTTTCGTGAAGGTTGGGAACCGGTATTAGCTGAAGATCATCCTGAATTAAAAATTCAATCTGACTATGGTTCAGAGTTTGCTAAGAAAGGTAACATTGAAATCGGTGGTTTACTTTTATGTAAAGCACCAGCACAAACAATGAAAGCAAGAGCAAAATATTACGAAAATATGGCTCAACAGCAGATGGAAGGTGTTGATAGAAATTATCTACGAGAAAATGACCCTCGTATGCCTTTATTAAGACCCGAAAGAAATACGAAGGTTAAATTTGGTGGCAATAATTAATTTTTAATTATGCTTAATTTAATTTAATCGGAGAAAAAGATATGTCAGCAACGGCAACTCCTACAGGTGCAGAACCTATTGGCACTTTAAGTTCTAGCGGTTCCTTTACAGGAAAAGTTAGACACTTAAATATAGCTAGTAACTATGGCACCGCTATATTCTACGGTGACTTTGTAAAAACAGTCGCTGGTGGAACTATAGAAAAAGATACAGGAACAACTGCATTAACACCTACAGGTGTTTTTATGGGCTGTTCTTATACCGACCCGACTACTAAACAACCTACATATTCACAAACTTATCCAGCTTCAACGGTAGCTAGTGATATTAAAGCTTATGTATTAGATGATCCTCATGTTCTTATGAGAATGCAAGGTGACGCTACTTTAGCTCAAACGGCTATAGGTAATAATGTTTCAATAGTTCAAACCGCAGGTTCAACAGATATTGGACGTAGCAAAAACGCAGTCGATAGTTCAACTATTGCAGCGACTACAGCTACTCTTCCTCTTCGCATCATCGACTTTGTTGATGGTCCGGATAGTTCTGTTGGTGATTCATTCACAGATGTTATTGTTAAATTCAATGCAGGGCATCAATATTTAAATACCACAGGTATTTAAGGGAGTATAAAATATGGCTATTTCAAGAGCACAAATGCTCAAAGAGCTGCTTCCGGGATTGAATGCACTCTTTGGGGATGAATATACGTCTTATGACGATGAGCACGCAGCAATCTACGAAACTGAAAATTCTGATCGATCTTTCGAGGAAGAAGTAAAGTTAAGTGGATTTGACGCAGCTCCAGTTAAGAATGAAGGTTCTGCTATCAGTTATGATACAGCACAAGAAACTTACACTGCTCGTTATAATCACGAAACTATAGCAATGGGCTTTAGTATTACAGAAGAAGCAATGGAGGATAACCTCTATGACTCTCTTTCTGCTAGATACACAAAAGCACTTGCTAGAGCAATGTCTTACACTAAGCAAGTAAAAGCAGTAAATCCATTAAACAATGGTTTTACTAATGCTTTCCAAACTGGAGATGGAGTAAATTTATTTACTGCTTCCGGTGATGGTGTTACTGGTGGTGATGGACATCCATTGGTAGATGGCGGTAAAAATAATAACCGTCCAGCTACGGCAACCGACTTAAACGAAACTTCATTAGAAAATGCAGTAATTGATATTGCTGGATTTAAAGATGAACGTGGACTTTTAGTTGCTGCTAAACCAAGACGCTTGATTATTCCTTCAGCGTTACAATTTACTGCTACTAGACTCTTAGAGACTACAGGCAGAGTTGGAACTTCTGATAATGATATCAACGCACTTAATAATAATGGAGCAATACCAGAAGGTTATTTTGTTAATCACTATTTAACAGATACTAATGCTTTCTTCATTATTACTGATGTACCTAATGGAATGAAACACTTCCAAAGGACTGCTTTAGAAACTTCTATGGACGGTGACTTTGACACCGGAAATGTTCGTTATAAAGCTAGAGAGCGTTACTCATTTGGAGTAAGTGACTACATGGGAATCTACGGATCACCGGGTAGTAGCTAAGATAAAACGGGCGATAGTTAATTCTATCGCCCTTTTTTCTATATAAAATCTAGGGTTTTTATTTTTTTTATCGACTGACCTAGCAGACTCGCCAAGACGATAAATTTATTAAGGAGACTTAATTATGGCAAATTCAACTTTCAATGGACCAGTCAGGTCCGAAAATGGTTTTAAAACCATTGATACAAATTCAACAACAGGTGTAATTACTGATGGGTTGGTAATCAACGCAGACGGTAATATCTTTACTGATGATGGTGCACATATTCAATATGCAGCAGCGACAGGTTTTGGACCTGCTGATTTAGTAATAGGTAAAGGCGGTAGCCAATATGCTACAGCTAACCCTTATGCTGAAAGTGCAACACAACTATTCCCACTAGGGGCTAAACTAATTTACGGTAATAATGTATATCGTTATGTTGGTATTGGTGGAACTGCGGTAACAGCAGGTAAGCTTTTACAACAACCAGCAGTAGTTTCTGATCATGCTAATATGACTGCAACAGCAGCCGTAGCAGCAGGTGAAACTGCAATATCTGTAGAAACAGGTGGTACTGATATAACTCTTAATCAATATGCAAATGGTTATCTTTGGGTAAATGACGTAGCAGGTGAAGGACAAATGCTTAGAGTTAAATCTAATCCAGCACATGATCACTCAGCAGACCCTTCTATTGTTATTACTTGTTATGACGCATTAGCAACTGCTCTTACAACTAACTCACAGTTAACACTACTAGCTGACCCTTCTAATGACCTTATCGTTGCACCAGCAGCAGAAACAGGTGCTTTAATGGGTGCTACAGTAATTGACCTTACAGCAGACTATTTTGGTTGGGCAGTAATGTCAGGACCAGCAGCTTTATTAACTGTAGGAACTTTAGTTGTAGGTAATGCAGCAGTTCGTTCAGGTGGTACAGCAGGTGGCGTTGCACCAGCAACAGATAACGTGTTAATGGAAGTAGGTGATGTAATGGCTGTATCAGCTAATACAGAGTACTCACTCATTAATATGAATCTAAGTTAGGAGTAACACATGGCTGATGCAGTAACAAGTCAAACTCTTCAAGACGGCACTAAAACTGCCGTTATGAAGTTTACAAATATAAGTGATGGCTCTGGTGAATCGGCAGTTGCTAAAGTTGACGTATCAGCTTTAGAATCTAGTGCAACAGGAGCAGCTTGCACAAGAGTAACTATAAACAAGATATGGTATGCAATAAATGGCATGGAGGTACAACTGTATTTTAATGCAAGTACAAATGTATTTATTTTAGAATTATCCGGAACTTCAGATATGTTAGATTTCTCTAGTTTTAGTGGAATATCTAATAATGCCGGAAGTGGAGTAAATGGAGATATTTTACTTACTACAGCAAATCATACCGATGGCGATACTTACAGTATTATCATGGAATTAACTAAACATTACTAAAGGAAAAAACAATGAAAGGAACTAAAGGAAAATCAAAAATGAAAGGCGGTAAATCCGTCAAAGGTATGGCTAAAATGAAAGGCGGTAAATCTGTCAAAGGCATGGCTAAGATGAAAGGTGGCAAGTCCGTTAAGGGCATGGCTAAAATGAAAGGCGGAAAAAACGTTAAAGGCAAGTCTAATATGAAAGGACCAATGATGTTTCAAGACCTAGTTAAAAAGAAATTTGGTGGAAGGGTGTAAATGGCATCTAGCGGTACAGCTACATTTAATCCAGATTTTACAGAATTAGCAGAAGAAGCCTATGATATGGCTGGAGTAGAAATGCGTTCTGGATATCATTTAAGGAGTGCTAGACGCTCCTTAAATACCATGTTCCTTGAATGGGCTAATCGTGGTATTAATTTATGGACAGTTGAAAGCGGAACTCAAACGCTTACTGCTGGTACAAGCAGCTATACGTTGCCGGCTGATACTATTGATTTAATAGAATACTCTATTAGAACTAACTCAGGTAATACAAGTACGCAAAGCGATACACGATTAAATCGTATATCTGTTTCTACATACGCAGCTATACCTAATAAATTAACACAAGGTTCACCGATTCAAATATACATAGATAGACAACAAGCAGCACCGATTGTAAATTTTTATCCTGTTCCGGATAGTGCAGAAACCTATACGTTGTTCTATTACAGAATAGCAAGAATAGAAGACGTAGGTGCTCCAGCATCTAATACTTTAGATTTACCTGCTAGATTCTTGCCATGTGCAACTGCGGGTCTTGCTTATTATTTATCCATTAAACACGCTGAACAACCTGAAAGAGTTATGGCATTAAAAGCTTTATATGAAGAACAATGGCAGTTTGCAGCAGCAGAGGATAGAGAAAAAGCATCTGTAAGATTTGTTCCGTTTATTGGAAGAAACTAATGTCTAATTTTGCTTCAGGTAAAAAAGCAATAGCTTATTGTGATCGTTGTAGTTTTGAATATCCTTATAACGATTTAAGGTTTGAAATATTTAATCAAAAAAGAACAGGCTATAGAGTTTGTGATGAATGTTTAGATGTAGATCAACCACAATTACAATTAGGCAAATATGCTACAGATGATCCTCAAGCCTTACTAAACCCAAGACCGGACAGAGGATTAACAGAAAGCCGTAGGTTTTCAGCATTTGATCCTATAGGTGGAGGTGTTACAGAGTTTGGTTCATCTACTTTAGGTTTAGATATGTTTGGTAAGATAGGAACATTAACAGTAACTACGAGTTAATTATGACATACGCAGAATTAAAATCATCAATACAAGATTACTTACAAAATACAGAAACAACTTTTGTTGCTGATTTACCTACAATAATCCAACAAGCTGAAGAAAGAATATTAAAGTTAGTTCGTCTACCTGTTTTTAGAAAAAACGTACAAGGCAATCTAACCACAGGAAATCAATATTTAGGAACTCCTAGTGATTTTATGGACACTTTCTCAATAGCAACTATAACTTCAGATACTTATAATTATTTAATAAGAACTGATGTAAGCTTTATTAGAGAAGCTTATCCAACAACAACTACAACAGGTGCACCAAAACATTATTCACTTTTTGATAATAATACATTTATAGTTGGACCAACTCCGAATGCTGATTACACAGCAGAACTTCATTATTTTTATAAACCTGCATCAATTACAGCAGGTGCAGAAAGTGGTACTACATGGTTAGCAACTAATGCTACTAATGTTTTGTTATATGGATGTCTTGTAGAAGGCTATACCTATATGAAAGGTGAAGCCGATTTAATGAATTTATACAATCAAAGATATCAAGAAGCTTTAGGAAGATTAAAAGTATTAGGTGAAGGTAGAAATACATCTGATACATACAAAGAAGGAACTTTTCAAGTACCAGTAACATAAAACATTAAGGAGCAGATAATGTTAAAAAAACCAATAAAAGACCTTAAAGGTAAAAATATAGCTATTGTAGCTATGGGAGAGAGTCAATTAGATTTTCACATAGCAAGAACACATAGCCAAGAATTTGATGAAGTATGGGCTATAAATGCAATGGCTGGCATTATTCCAAATCCAGATAGAGTATTTGCAATGGACCCAATGACTAGATTCTTTGATACTGAAGATGCAGGCGGTCAAACAGCTTTAATAAGAAAAACATTATCTACAATAGAGTGTCCTGTTTATTCTGTTGAATTAGATGAAAGAACACCATCTGTTGAACTATATCCAATAGAAGCTATTATTAGTGATACAGAGTGTGGGTATTTAAATAACACAGTAGCTTATGCAATAGCTTTTGCATATTGGAATAAAGTTGGCTCTATAAGTATGTTTGGAGCTGATTTTACTTATAAAAAATTAGTTTATTTTGCTGAAATGGGTAGGGCTTGTTGTGAGTTTTGGTTAGCTAAATGTATGGAACAAAAAATAGAAGTATCAATAGCATTGAGGTCTAATTTATTAGATGCTAATGTAGAGATTAAAGATAAATTATATGGTTATCATCGTTTAAATGATCCTGTAGTAAGTTATATTGAAAACAATAAAATGAAAGTTTGTAGATATTCAGAAGTTATAAAACAACAAATGGTACCCTACGGCATATCAGGAAGAGAAGACCCAGAAACTAATTTTAACGACATAGTAGAACCGAACAAACCATAATGAATACAGACCCATTTGAAAGTTCTTTAGGAAACTTAGGTGTTACAACTACAAATAACCGTGGACACACAGTTGAAGAAGTAGCTGCTATGGCAACAGAAAGATTAGTATCTATAAGTAATACAGCACCAGAGCCTATCAAAGCACAAGCTCATTTATTTAAAGATGCTACACAAAAAGTAATTTCATACTATATGAATGAAGCTGTAAAAAATCATATTTGTACTGTATGTAATCAATTAGAACAGCAAGGTCATAAAGACTTAGCTAATATTATAAGGAGACTATAATGGCAATAACACAAGCAATGTGCACAACTTTTAAAAAAGAACTTTTACAAGCAAAGCATAATTTTTCAACAGGGGGCAATACTTTCAAGTTAGCTCTATATACTTCTAGTGCAACTATGTCAGCAGCAACAACTGCGTATACAACCACTAACGAAGCTAGTGGAACTAATTATACGGCTAAAGGCGGAACTTTAACTAAAGTAGAACCAACAAATGCTGGTACTACAGCAATAACAGATTTTGCTGATTTAACTTTTGGAACAGCTACAATTACAGCTAGAGGCTGTATGATCTTTAATGAAACAGCATCAGGTGATCCAGCAGTAGCTGTATTTGACTTTGGTGGAGATAAAACATCAACAGCAGGTTCATTTACTATTACGTTTCCAACTGCTGACGCATCAAACGCTGTTATTAGAATAGCATAGGAGTTTAAGTGGCAACAGGATGGGGTCGCAGTACATGGGGTGATGGACCTTTTGGTGCAACCGCAGTATCTGTTGCTGTAACAGGATTAGCCGGTACAGCAGCATTAGGAAGTGAAACTGTTACTGGTGATGCTAATGTAGCAGAAACAGGTGTAGTAGGAACATCTGCACTAAATTCAGTAGTAGCTGCTGGTTTTGCAATAACAGGTGTATCAGGAACTGCATCAACTGTAGGTCTTGGTGACGAAACAGTAACTTGTGATGCTAATGTTTTTCCTACAAATGTAGTAGGTACAACTGGATTAGGAGCTTTAGGACTTGTTACAGTAAACATACTTTCAATTACTGGATTAGTCGGAACATCTGCATTAGGTACAGAAACAGTACAAGCAGATGCAAATATGTCTGTAGATAGTGTATTAGCTACAGGACAAATATCAAATTTATTAATTTGGGGTTTGGTAGATGATTCACAAACACCAAATTATTCAACAGTATCAACAACACAATCTCCTAATTGGAGAGGAGTTGCATAATGATATATAATTTTATAAGAGGAAAATAAATGGCAAGCTCATATGTAAATGATTTAAGACTCAACGAAATGGCGACAGGTGACGCTAGTGGAAGCTGGGGCACAAATACAAATACCAACCTAAGCTTGATTGGCGAAGCTCTAGGCTTTGGAACAGAAGGCATAACAACCAACGCAGATACACATACATCTACAGTAGCAGATGGAGCTACAGACCCAGTAAGGGCGATGTATGTTAAATATACAGGTACATTAGATTCAGCCTGTACGATTACAATCGCACCTAACACAATCAACAGGATGCAATTCATAGAGAACGGAACAACCGGTTCTCAAAATATAATAATTTCTCAAGGTACTGGTGCAAACATAACCATACCAGCTGGAGATACTAAAGCAGTTTACCTAGATGGTGCTGGTAGTGGAGCAGCAGTAACAGACGCTTTTGCTAGTCTTTCTACAGTAGACCTAAAAGTACAAGACGATTTAACAGTTACAGATGATCTTATAGTTGGTGGTGATATAGACCTAGAAGGTGCTATAGATGTAAATGGCACTACTAACTTAGACGTAGTAGATATAGATGGTGCTGTTGATATGGCTTCTACACTACAAGTAGATGGAGCTATAACAGGTTCAAGCACAATCAATGGTGTAGGTATATCTTCTAATATTACTAATTTTTCCCAAGGTATACTTATCAGTAATGATGCTGGTACAGGTACACTTGATGGTGCTTCTAACAATACAGGATTAGGTTTTGAAGTATTTGATGATTTAACAAGTGGCGATCAAAATACAGGTGTTGGTGTTCAAGCATTAGCCAAAGTTACTACTGGCTCAAACAATAATGCTATTGGTGAAACAGCTTTATTTACTAATACTACAGGTGGTAATAATGTTGCTATGGGCAGAGCCGCTTTAGAAACCAATAATGCAGATAATAATACAGCCATAGGACACCAAGCACTCAAAGCAAACACTACAGGAACTAGGCATGTAGCAGTAGGTGCGACAGCCTTAGATACAAATACTACAGGTTCTCATAATGTTGCTATAGGCTATGCTGCTCTAACTGCAAATACAACTGCATCGTATAACATAGCAATTGGTGATTCAGCTATGGGGTCAAACACAACTGGAACACAAAATATTGCTATCGGTCAAGATGCTTTAGCTACAATGAGTACATCTAGTTATAACACAGGCGTGGGTTATCAAGCTTTAAAAGCGAATTCAACTGCACAAGAAAATGCTGCATTTGGAACAGATGCACTTTTAGCAACAACAACTGGCGGTAGAAACACAGCTTTAGGTGCTTACACTTTAAGTAGTAATACAACTGCACAAGATAACGTCGCGGCTGGTTATGTTGCTTTAAATGCAAATACAGAGGGACATTCTAATACAGCAGTAGGTTCTGAGGCTGGTAAAGCCATAACAACTGGTGATGAAAACGTAGCGATAGGTCATGGTGCTTTAGATGGTGCTACAACTGTTAATGGTAATACTGCTGTTGGTACAGATACAATGGGTTCAGCTTCTTATGCTGGAGGAAATAACACAGCAATTGGTTATAATGCTATGTTAGTAGCAACAACTGCTGATGGAATAACAGCTGTTGGTAATCAATGTTTAGATGCTTTAACCACAGGAAGTTATAACACAGGAGTAGGTTCTGCTGCTTTAGGAGCATGTAGTAATGGTGGTAAACATACTGCTATAGGATATGGTGCTTTAAAAGATCAAACAGGTGGTGAAGAAAATACAGCAGTAGGTTATTTAGCTGGAGAAAACATGACGACAGCAAGTGGTTGTGTGGCAGTAGGACAAGAGGCATTAAAAACACTTCAAACTGGAAACTTTAATATAGCTATAGGTAGAGAAGCTTTACTTAGTGTCAATGGTGCAG
>Ga0209634_1001648_pt1 | contig 16193 bp, 12 predicted proteins | sample LinPmetageLP40_FD_184043 | JGI IMG/M metagenome (GOLD analysis project Ga0209634, IMG submission 184043) | Marine viral communities from the Pacific Ocean - LP-40 (SPAdes) (version 2) | ecosystem: Environmental > Aquatic > Marine > Oceanic | place: Pacific Ocean | collected 2010-08-26
CCGAAAGGTTACGTCGTGTTCTTGACGCTCAAGTCCCGATCATAGACAGCCCCGATGCGCAGCTGTTCAGTAGACTGAGCGAATTACAATTCGCTCTCCAGACCATTGAACGGCTCCCCCGGCAAATCGGTCTTGCGTCAATTTCGTTCGCCGCCGCGGCGTCCGAGGCGGAACGGGAGCAGATTGTTCAACTGATCGAGATGCTGCTTTTGCTGGCACTGATCGTCATAAGCGCTTTGATCGCGATGACCATTCGATTATCGCGTCAGGCGATTGTTTTAAACAGAACGTCCCGTGCAGCAGAAGAAAACCATCTGCGATTGGCGACAACGTTAAGGGCGTCATTGGACGCCGTTGTCGTGGTTTCGGATGAAGGTGAAATTCTTGATTTCAACGGATCGGCAGAGGCAATTTTCGGGATCTCGCGGGAGATTGCGTTAGGGAAAAACTTCATAGAGCTTTTGCTGCCGCCGGAATCTGGAACGCCACACAGCCTTGACCTTGACACATTTCGCGAGATCGGTCTTGCCCGTGTTACGGGTACAAGCAGGCACGAATTTGAGATGATGAACGGCGCCGGTCAAATTTTTCCAGTAGAAATCTCAGTTTCTTTGACGCAGTCGGACGATGCACCGGTTTTTGTCACTTATATCCGTGATATAACAGATAAACGTCAAAAAGAGGAGGAGATCATCCGGGCCCGCGATGACGCACTGGTTGCGTATCGGGAAAAATCACGTTTCTTCGCCATGATGAGTCATGAAATGCGAACGCCATTGAACGGTGTCCTGTCAGCCATACACTTGCTGAATGATGGCCGCCTTGATGCGGAGCAGCAACGTTTCATCGACGCAGCATTGACATCAGGTGACATACTTTTGGGTCATATTGATGACGTACTAGCGATTGAGCGGAGTGAAGCGGATACCAGTGATCTGGAGCTGCAAGCCTGCGATATTTCTGCGCTGGCCATGGGCATTCTCGAAACGATGAAACCGCTCGCCAAGATGTCAGGGACCCGGTTGCGATTAAAGAAAACAGGGTTGAACGATCGCCTGATCTTAACCGACCCACGCGCGATTCAACAGATTTTGGTCAATTTGATCAGCAATGCGATAAAGTTTGGCCCGGACGATGATGTCACCCTGCATGCCACGTATAAGAAAAGCTCCGGTGACGATACGATATTACAGCTAGAGGTTGCGGATAATGGGCCGGGAATATCACAGCACGATATTCAACGTATCTTTGAAGATTATGTATCGTTGGATAGCAGATACGAGCGGCACACGGGGGGGACGGGGCTTGGGTTGGGAATCGTTCGCCGCTTGGTCCTTCGCCTTGGCGGTGATGTAACGTGCCATTCCGAACCCTCTAGAGGAGCACGTTTTGTGGTTCGTCTGCCGGTGACAACCGTGGCACCAATAAAGACTGATACCCCTACATCACGCGACCCGCACCTACATCGGTTGCCGCCTATGAACCTATTGGCCGTGGATGACAATGAAATCAATCGCGACCTGATAAAGGCAATGCTGCAAAGGCTTGGGCATACCGTCACGTTAGCCATTGGTGGCCAGGAGGCCATCAACATTGCGACAGACCAAAAGTTTGACGCTATCCTGATGGATATATCAATGCCAGGCGTCAACGGGCTCCAAGCGACCAGAGCAATCTTGGCGGGTGCCGGCCCCAACGTTGACACACCCATCATGGCAGTGACTGCGCATGCTCTTCCGACGGAAAAAGAGGATTTCATTTCAGCAGGGATGAGAGGATTTTTACAAAAACCTCTTAACACCAAGAAGCTGAGTAACGCTCTTGAAACGTTGATTTTGGCCGCTCGTGACGAAAGCCAGCTTGGCGACCAATCGATCACAAAGGATCACGAAGCAGCCGTGCCATTGCTGAACGAAAGCCAGGTGAACGAACTTTTTGAGGTGTTGGGCCATGCAAAGCTGACAGATAGAATTGCTACATTGGTAGCCCGAATTGAAGATGCTCTGCCCGAACTGATGAAAACACGCGAGACTGCCGATATACAGGCAAAGGCGCATGATATGGCAGGGGTTTCTGGGATGTTTGGCGCGGTACGTCTACACTCGCAGCTCAGAGACATTGAGGCGGGCTGTAAAAACGGGGACCTGAGCAGGGTACACGAATGCGTAAGTGACCTTCCAGACATCTGGAAGGACACACACACCGCGTGGCATTCACGCCTTGCAGAAAATCAGGCTGACATCGCAGGTTAAAAATTGGCGATATTCCCCGCCGTTAGGTGGGGGCGCGTGAGGCGCGTCCACAAGCCATTGCACCAACAGGTAAACCTGGCGTTGACGCTGCGGTATCGCAGCGCCTTTGACCAGAGGTTTCTACGTGCGGGCGTAAATATCTTCATAGCGGATAATGTCATCCTCACCAAAATAGCTGCCGGTTTGCACTTCGATCAAGACCATGGGAACTTTTCCGGGGTTTTCCATCCGGTGAATAGCCCCAAGCGGGATATAGACGGACTGATTTTCACCGACGAGCTTTACTTCATCATCCACGGTAACTTTCGCGGTGCCTTCGACCACGATCCAATGTTCCGACCGGTGGTGATGGCTTTGCAAGCTCAGCGCCGCACCAGGGTTCACCACGATCCGTTTCACCTGAAACCGCGCGCCGATGACCAAGCTTTCATACCAGCCCCACGGGCGATAATCCCGAGGCAGTTGAACCGCTTGCGAGGCACCGTGTGCCTTGAGAGCATCGACAGCTTCTTTGACGCGTTGCGCTTGGGATTTGTCAGCGACCAAGACAGCGTCGCCCATCGCGATAGCGATGATGTTATCAAGCCCGATTCCGACCAGCTGCACTCCTTCGGTCTCTGACCGCAGCAAGGTATCGGCGCAATCGATTGCTGTGGCGTTGTCAGAGCATACGTTACCTTGCGCATCGGGGCCGGTTTCCAGCCACACCGCGTCCCACCCGCCCAGATCGGACCATCCCGCGCCAAACGGCATCACGGCCAGATTGTCGGCCTTTTCCATGATCGCATAATCGACGGAAATATCATCCGCTTTTTCCCATGCCGTTGCATCCAGCCGGGTAAAGCCAAGGTCGGAATTTGCCCCGCCCAACGCGGCGGTCACGGCATCGATCAGATTAGGCGCGTGGGTCTGGTAGGCAGCGATGATCGCTTGGGCCGTGAACAGGAAAATTCCGGCATTCCAAAGAAAATTTCCTGCAATGAGCATATCCGCGGCGCGGCTGGAATCAGGTTTTTCAACAAACCGCGCCAGCGTTTGGGGCGTCTTTGCGCCCGCATCGGCATCTGCAGCGAGTTCCAGGTAGCCATATCCCGTTTCGGCGCGCGTCGGTGTGATGCCAAAGGTCACCAGATCGCCTGCTTGTGCACGCGGCACGGCGGCTTGAACAGTCTGCGCAAACGCGTCGGTATCGGGAATGACATGATCCGAGGGTGCCACGAGCATCAGTGCCTGCGGATCGGATTTGGCGACCCACATCGCAGCGGCAAGGATCGCCGGCGCGGTATTGCGTCCCTCGGGTTCAATTAGGATCCCCTGGGCGGCCAGTTCAATTTGCGCCAATTGCTCTGTCACAATAAAGCGAAACGAATCGCCCGTGACCACGACCGGGGCCGCAAACCCGTCACCGGACAGGCGGCGGGCAGAGGCTTGGAACAGACTTTCATCCCCCATAAGTTTGGCGAACTGCTTGGGATAGGATTTGCGCGACAGCGGCCACAGACGTGTACCGGAACCACCGCAGAGGAGAATGGGATGGATCATGAAAAGGACCTTAGTCTAAATTATTCTAATTTTATACTAACGAAAATGTATCGCCCTAGGATCGAATGGTTTCTTGGCGCATGAACCAGTTGTAGGTTTCCTGCAACCCTTCCTTCAGGTCGATCCGCGCGCGCCACCCCATATCGGTTAGACGGGACACATCCATCAGCTTGCGCATCGTCCCATCGGGCTTTGAGGTGTCGAACACCAGTTTGCCTTTGAAACCCGTAACGTCGGCGACCATCTGCGCCAAGGCTCCAATACTTACGTCGCGACCGGTACCTACGTTGATATGGCTCAGCATGGGCTGGGTGTTGGCCGCATAGATGTCCTTTGGCAAGTCGAGCACGAACAATGAGGCTCGTGCCATATCGTCCACATGCAGGAATTCCCGTTTAGGGGTCCCGGTGCCCCAGATCACGACCTCGTCCAGATCATCCCGCGCGGCTTCGTGAAAGCGCCGGATCAAGGCGGGCAGGACATGGCTGTTCTGCGGATGAAAATTATCGCCAGGCCCATACAGGTTCGCCGGCATCACCGATCGGTAATCGACACCATATTGCCGATTATAGCTTTCGCAAAGCTTTATGCCGGCGATTTTTGCGATGGCATAGGGTTCATTGGTCGGTTCCAGCACGCCGGTCAGCAGCGCGTCTTCCGCCATGGGTTGGGGTGCGTTCCGCGGATAGATGCACGAGCTGCCCAATTGCAATAGCCGCTTCACCCCGGCGGCAAAGGCCTGATGGATCACATTGCATTCAATCATCAGGTTATCGTAAATGAAATCAGCGGGGTAGGTGTTGTTGGCCATGATGCCACCTACACGCGCAGCGGCCAGGATCACCACGTCGGGTGCTTCAGCGGCCATAAAGTCGCGTACGGCCGCTTGATCGGTCAGGTCCAGTTCGGCATGGGTGCGGGTGATCAGGGTCAGCGCCCCGCCTGCGTTGTGGCGTGCCTGGAGTTGACGCAAAATCGCACTGCCGACCATGCCGCGATGCCCCGCGATATAAATCTTGCCCATAGGCTTATCCATTCTCAAGCGCGATCGGCAGATCCAGCCCGTGTTCTTTCAACAGCGCATGACGTCGCGCGATCTTGAGGTCATTGGCCACCATCTCTGCGCACATTTCCTGCGTGGTGATCTGCGGCTCCCAGCCCAGCTTCTCCTTGGCCTTCGCAGGCGACCCAAGCAGGGTTTCCACCTCGGCGGGGCGAAAATACTGCGGATCAATGCGCATCACCACATCGCCTGGTTTGACGGCGGGGGCATTGTCACCGTCTACGCTATCCACGATCGCGCGTTCATCGATACCTTTGCCCTCGAACCGCAGCGTGATCCCCAGTTCGGCTGCCGACCAGGTGATGAACTGGCGCACAGAATATTGAACACCGGTCGCGATTACGAAATCATCGGGCACATCCTGTTGCAGCATCATCCACTGCATGCGCACGTAATCCTTGGCGTGCCCCCAATCGCGCAGCGCGTCGATATTGCCCATATACAGGCAGTTTTCCAAGCCTTGGGCGATATTCGCCAGCCCGCGCGTGATTTTGCGCGTCACAAAGGTTTCACCCCGGCGCGGGGATTCGTGATTAAACAAAATGCCATTGCAGGCGTACATGTCATACGCCTCGCGGTAGTTTACCGTGATCCAGTAGGCGTACATCTTGGCCACGGCATAGGGGCTGCGCGGGTGGAAGGGTGTCGTTTCGGTCTGTGGTGTCTCCTGCACCACGCCATAAAGCTCAGAAGTTGATGCTTGGTAAAAGCGGGTCTTTTTTTCCAGCCCCAGAAAACGGATTGCTTCGAGCAGGCGCAAAGTCCCGTTGGCATCGACGTCAGCGGTATATTCCGGTGACTCGAAGCTTACCGCGACATGGCTTTGTGCACCAAGGTTATAGACCTCGTCCGGCTGCACTTCGCTGATGATCCGCGTCAGGTTCGAACTGTCGGTCAGGTCGCCGTAATGCAAGCGCAGCTTTGGATTGGCCTCGTGCGGATCCTGATAAATGTGGTCGATCCGTTGGGTGTTAAGCGACGAAGACCGCCGCTTGATCCCGTGAACCTCATATCCCTTTTCCAGCAGGAATTCCGCCAGATAGGACCCGTCCTGGCCGGTGATGCCGGTGATGAGGGCGCGTTTGGTCATAGATATTCCCGGCATTATTGTCATAGAGTTTACGTGCCTCGAGCCAGTTACAACCGCGGCACGTACCGTTTAACGAGCATGTCAGAACGGAACACGGCGTTGGGGCAGCCGCGCACCAGATCAGAAGGTTTGATCGTATTCACCAACATCCGGTTCTGTTCTGATGACCGCGTCGAGATCGGCAAATATCGCTCTTAATTCGGCCTCTGAGTCCGCGCTTTCGCAGACCACCACCAGGTTCGGAGTGTTCGACGAAGCACGCACCAGCCCCCAGCTGCCGTTGTCCAATATCACCCGCGCGCCGTTAACCGCCACGACCTCTTTCACCGGGCGGCCGCCCAGTTCGGTCACGTCTTTCAACTTGGCAACGATCCGGTCGAGAATGTGGTATTTATCTTCGTCCGACGCATAGGGTGACATGGTAGGCGTCGAAAACGTATGCGGCAGGGCACGACGCAGGTCCGACATTTTCATGTCGGGGTTGCGGTCCATCAGTTTGCAGACCTCGACCGCGACACGCATGCCGCAGTCATAGCCGCGCCCGATCGGTTCCGCCAGAAAGTAGTGCCCGGACTTTTCAAAACCCGCCAACGCGCCCAATTCCTTGACCCGGCGTTTCATGTGACTGTGACCAGTTTTCCAGTAGTCTGCGGTCACACCATTGGCGCGCAAGACCGGATCGGAAGCAAACAACCCGGTTGATTTCACGTCGGCCACAAAGGTGCTGTTGGGGTAGATGCCCGAAAGGTCTCGTGCCATAATCACACCCATCTTGTCGGCGAAAATCTCTTCGCCTTCGTCATCGACCACACCGCAGCGGTCACCGTCGCCATCAAAGCCCAACGCGAAATCCGCGCCCGACGCTTTCACGGACGCCGACATGTCGTGCAGCATTTCCATCGCTTCGGGGTTCGGATTGTAATGCGGGAAAGTGTAATCCAGCGTATTGTGGCTATCGACCACCTCTACCCCCAAGCGACGGAATAGTTCGGGTGCGAAGGCCGATGCGGTGCCGTTGCCCGTGGCGCACACTACCTTGAGCTTGCGGGTCATTTTGAAGTCACCGATCAGGTCATCCAGATACGCTTCGCGCACACCTTCGACGAATTCATACTTGCCCCCCTCACGCGGTGTACCACGCCCCTCAAGGACGATGTCACGCAGTTCGGACATTTCATCCGGCCCGTGGGTCAGCGGGCGTTCAAAGCCCATCTTGACGCCGGTCCAGCCATTGGGGTTATGCGACGCCGTGACCATCGCAACCGCAGGCGCATCCAGGTGAAATTGCGCGAAATAAGCCATGGGCGAAAGGCAGGGACCGATGTCCTTGACATGGATGCCAGCCTGGATAAGGCCAAGTATCAGGGCGTTTTTTATCGACAGGGAGTAATCCCTGTAATCGTTTCCAACCGCAATTACGGGTTCTATCCCGCGTTGCTGCATCTGCGTTCCCAAGCCAAGACCCAGTGCGGTCATACCGGGAAGATTGATCGCCTCTGGATATTGCCAGCGCGCGTCGTATTCGCGAAATCCGGTCGGTGTGATCATCGGGTCGCGCAGAAACTCCCACGTGTTTGGGGTAACTTTGGAAAGCGGCTTGGTCATCGGAACGTCCTAATCGAAATGGATTTTATAGCGATGTAATCTCGATAGAATGTCTGGGGGTAAGTATCAACCAAGAGGTTACTTGACCCGGGTAACTTCGCCGGGCGGTTCCCGATCGCGGTTTGATGTGTAATGGCCCCGCCCCGTTTCATCAGGGGGCGGAGCCGGTCCGCTTAATCGATTATCGCGTTCAGCGTCGCCGAGGGGCGCATCACCGCTTCGGTTTTGGCTGGGTCGGAGTGATAATATCCACCAAGATCCACCGGTTTGCCTTGTACCGCGGCAAGTTCTTCCAAGATCTTGCTTTCATTGGTCGCCAGCTTTTCTGCGATGGGCGCGAAATGCTTCGCCATCGCGGCATCGTCGGTCTGAGACGCCAAAGCTTCGGCCCAGTACAGCGCGAAATAATAATGGCTGGCGCGGTTGTCGGGTTCGCCTACCTTGCGCGAGGGTGATTTATTATTGTCGAGAATACCTTGCGTGGCTGCATCCACGGCCTTGCCCAGAATACGGGCCTTTTCGTTGTTTTTCTGATCAGCAAGGAATTTCAGGCTTTCACCCAATGCGCTGAATTCGCCCAAGGAATCCCACCGCAGATGATTTTCCTCGACCAGCTGCTGCACGTGCTTGGGGGCAGACCCGCCTGCACCGGTCTCGAACAGGCCGCCGCCCTGCATCAGTTTCACGATCGACAGCATCTTGGCCGAGGTGCCCAGTTCGAGAATGGGGAACAGGTCGGTCAGATAGTCGCGCAGCACGTTGCCGGTAATCGCGATGGAGTTTTCGCCCTTGCGGATCGTCTCAAGCGTTTGGCGCGTGGCCTTGGCGGGGGACATGATCTGGAACTTGTCGGCCACGCCCTTGGCTTCAAGGATCGGCTTCACATAGGAGATCAGCTCTGCGTCGTGGGCGCGGTTCTCGTCCAGCCAGAAGATCGCCTCGCAGCCTTCGGCTTTCTGACGGTCGATGGCCAGCTGCACCCAGTCCTCGATCGGGGCCTTGCGGGCCGAGGCCGCGCGCCAGATGTCGTTCGCCTCGACGCTGTGCTCGGAAATCACGTCGCCATTGGCGGCGATCATTTTCACGGTGCCGTCAGCGGGGATCTCGAATGTGGTGGGGTGCGACCCGTATTCCTCGGCCTTTTGCGCCATCAAACCGATGTTCTGCACAGTGCCCGAGGTGGTTGGGTCCAGCGCGCCAGTTTCCTTGAAGTATTTGATGGTTTCGTCATAGACCGGAGCATATGAGTTGTCGGGGATCACGCAGTTGGTGTCGTGTTCCTTGTTGTCGGGGCCCCAGCCTTTGCCACCGGCACGGATCAGCGCGGGCATCGATGCGTCGATGATCACGTCGGATGGCACGTGCAGGTTGGTGATCCCTTTGTCCGAATTCACCATATACATCGGCGGGCGTTCATCCATTGCCGCTTTGACCGCGTCCTTGATCTCGGCGTTGTCCTTGATCCGCTCCATCATGTCACCGATCCCGGCGTTTGGATTCACGCCAGCGGCTTCAAGCTCCTCGCCGTATTTCTCGAACACCGGTTTGAGAAATTCGCGTACTGCGTGGCCAAAGATGATCGGATCAGAGACCTTCATCATCGTCGCCTTCATATGCAGCGAGAACAGCGTGCCTTCGGCTTCGGTTTCTTCGATCTGCTTGGCCAAAAACGTGTCGAGCGCCTTGGCTGACATGAATGTCGTATCGACCACGGTCCCGGCAGGAAGGGTCACGCCATCCTTTAGCACAGTTTCAGCGCCATCGTCTGCGATGTGAACGATCTTGGCCGCACCTGCCTGGGTATCGGTCAACGTCACGGATTTCTCGTTCGAGAAGAAATCACCGCCCGACATCGAAGACACCTTGGTTTTACTATCCTTTGACCATGTCCCCATCGAATGTGGGTTTGCCATCGCATATTTTTTAACTGCATTTGCCGCGCGGCGGTCAGAGTTGCCTTCGCGCAGAACGGGGTTCACAGCCGACCCTTTGATCGCGTCATAGGCTGCGCGGGTCTTCTTTTCTGCGTCGTTGCTGGGTGCTTCGGGGTAATCGGGCAGGGCATACCCCTGGGATTGCAATTCCTTGATCGCGGCTACCAACTGCGGCACAGAGGCGGAAATGTTGGGAAGCTTGATGATGTTGGCATCCGCAGACTTTACCAGTTGTCCCAAAATAGCCAGATCATCCGACTGCTTTTGCTCATCTGTCAGCGCTTCGGGGAAGGCAGCTAAGATCCGTCCCGCCAATGAAATGTCGCGGGTGCCGACAGAAACGCCGGCGGCGCCAGCAAAGCTGCGGATAATCGGCAGCAGCGAATATGTCGCCAACTCGGGGGCCTCATCAACCTGCGTGTAGATGATGTCGGGAGTGGTCGTGTCAGACATGGTTTCAAGCCTTTCCTGAAGTTTGGTATGCGATAGTACACTTAATTTGAAATATCCACCTCTCGCGCATCGAAGGCGGCTAGAATTTACAGTTTCGTTTAAACTATGCGGTCTATTCCGGGTTGCCAGCACAAGGTTATCTCGCGCTATAGTGCCTGCAACCTAGGGAGGGTAAATTTAATGAATGATCAATCTGCAATGCAGCGGGCGACAGGGTTTGATATCCCTGATCCTGTAGACCTGCCAAGCCTTAAGGATAAGGTGTCAGCCGAAGAGTGGAAGTTGCGCTGCGAACTTGCCGCAACGTATCGGTTGTGCGCCATGCATGGCTGGACCGACCTTGTGTTTACCCACATATCCGCCCGGCTGCCGAATGAGAACGGGCAGGAACGCTTTTTGATCAACCCTTATGGGTTGATGTTTGACGAAATGACCGCGTCTGCCTTGGTGAAAATCGATCTGGACGGCAACATTTGTCAAGAAACCCCGTATTTCATCAACCCGGCAGGTTTTACCATCCATTCTGCCATTCACGCGGCACGTCACGATGCGGGGTGCGTGATCCACGTTCATAGCCCTTACGGAGTGGCGGTATCCGTGCAAAAGGGCGGGTTGCGACGCTACACACAGTTTTCGATGATCGTGAATAACGACCTTGCCTATCACGACTACGAGGGGATCGCGCTGAACCTGGATGAGCGGGAAAGGATCGTCGATGACATCGGCGACAAGAGCCTGTTGATGCTGCGCAATCATGGCACCCTGACCGTGGGGCCGAATTGTGCCTTGGCATTCCTGCGCATGTACTTCCTGGAGAACGCTTGCAAGACACAAATTTTCGCTCAGGCTGCTGGCGGAGAAGAGCATCTGCATGAAGAAACCCAAGAGATGGCGGATCTGGTAGCGAGCCAAGCCTCGGGGGTATTTACACCGGGATCAGGTGACAACCTGGTTTGGCCGGGTTTGATGCGCAAACTAAAGCGGACCAATCCAGGCTATGACGCCTGACGGTGCTGCCCCGGTCTGGCTTGGCCGGAGCGGGGCGCGTTTTCGGGAACGGGGCTTACCATGCGCCGCTCCAGTCAAACGGCGGCGTCCCGAATGATCGCTACTGGGCGACACCACCCTGCGGATGCGGCCTTGATCTTGACCGGAAAGCACTGCACCTCGAAACCTGTGTCCGGCAGTTGATCAAGGTTTGCGAGCTTTTCCATGTGGCAGTATCCGCGATCCATCCCGGCGCGATGGCCTTCCCAGATCAGCCCGGCATCCCCGGTTTCGCTAACTTTTTTTGCGGTGTGGATAAATGGGGCGTCCCAGCTCCATGCATCGGTTCCACAAACCCGCATGCCGCGTTCGGTCAGCCAATTGGTGGCCGCTCGTCCAATCCCGCAGCCCGTTGGCACATACTCGGGCGTGCCGTATTTTTCGGCTGCGGCGGTGTTGACCAAGACGATGTCGCCGGGGCTCAGGTCATGCCCGATCCGATCAAATTCGGCTGCCATCTCTGTGGCCGTCACGACATGACCGTCAGGGAAGTGGCGAAAATCCAATTTGACGCCGCGACCGATGCACCATTCCAAAGGAACTTCATCGATTGTAATTGCCCGTTCCCCGCCGTTCATGGTCGAATGAAAATGATAGGGTGCATCTAGGTGTGTGCCATTATGGGTGGACAAAGTAATCTGTTCGACAGCCCAGCCTTCTCCGCCGGGGAGCTGGTCAGCCTGCACAGACGGGAAAAATTGCAACATCTGATCGGCGGTTTCGGCATGGGAAAAATAGGTGATCTTCGGGGCCAGTCCGGGCGGGTCGGCGAATTCGGTGTTTTCCAGTGGGCGAGAGAGATCAATCAGTTGCATGTCGTCACCTTGTCGTTTCATCGGCCCAGAAGACCAGTTGCAATTTGCGGTATAAAAACAAGCGCCACCAGAGTCGCTGCCATAATAATCGCAAACGGGGCCGCGCCGCGAAAAACTTCGCCCAATGTCACCCCAAGTTCGCGCAAACTGCTTTGAACGACAAAAACCGATAGACCCAGCGGCGGTGTAAGCAGCCCTATCTCGACTGCCAGTACGGTTATCAAGCCGAAATGAACGGTATCGACACCCATTTGCTGCGTGATAGGAAAAGCAAGCGGTACCGTAACAAGCATAATGGAAGATGAATCCAGCACGGTGCCCAGGATGATCAAGAGCGCCGCAAACAGCAGCAGAAATTCGGTCGGCCCGATGCCCGAGTTCAGCGCAATCTGCGTGATCGAGGCCGGCACACCAGAGAATGCCAGCATTCGACTATAGATCGATGCCCCGATGATCAGGAAGCAAACTGCGGCGGTGATGTGTCCGGTTTGTACGGAGATACGCCAAGCGGCTCTGGTACCGATGCGGCGCATCGCAAATCCGATGATCAGGGCGGCGGCGGCCCCCACGGCCCCAGCCTCGGTAGGAGTGAAAAACCCCATATAGATACCCGATAACACCAACCCCGCCAAACCGACCACCGGAAATATCGCGTGGGTCGGAACATCATCGCCGCTGGGCATATCCGAGGGAAGGGTGAACAGATCGGGCCTGAAGTAGCCCAAAAACGAAAGATACCCGATGTAGGCGAAAGTAAGCAGAAGGCCGGGACCGATACCCCCGATGAACAGATCGCCGACCGAGGTGTCGGTCAGGATCGCAAACAGTATCAACAGCAACGACGGCGGGATCAACATGCCTAGAACTGATGAACCGGCCACGACGCCCACCGCAACACTTCGTGCCGTCCCGGCACGGATCATCTCGGGTACTGCGACTTTTGAGAACACAGCAGCGGATGCTATTGATACGCCTGTGATCGCGGCGAAAACCGCATTTGACAGAACTGTGGCGACACCAAGCCCGCCGCGCCACTGCTGAAGTCTTGTGGCGATGACGGCAAATGTATCGCGACCCAACCCGGTTTCCGAAACGGTCAATCCCATCAACACGAATAAAGGCACGACACCAAACGTGTAGTCAGCGATGCTGTCAGTGGCGGCCAGTGCGACGAAATTCATCGCCAGCTTGATCTTGCCGGTTATTGCCCAGACCCCGAACAGTGACACCCCGGCAAGGGCGATGGCGACATGCACCCCGATGTATATGGCCACGGTGATCGCAGCGAGCGATAGATAACCAATAAAGATCGGCTCCATCAAGTTTGCTCGCGTAGGCTGTTCATTCCATTTGTGGCCGCGATTGTAAAAGATACGGCAAGCAACGCCGACCCAAGTACTATCAACCCCAAGAAGGGCCAGACGGGCACGGTGAAATGTCCGGAAATACCCTCCATCTCGGCGCGGTCATAGGCGCGGATCATCTTGGGCCAGACTGTCCAGGCCAGAACCGCCGCAAAAATGGCCCCGCAGAGTTGCGCGAAAACATCTATTCCGGTGGCCAGGGCAGGTCGGCGGCGGCGAACCATCCCCAGAATGCCGTCAGACCTAATCATCTCACCGGAATGATGAGTGTGCGATATCTGTAGGAAGACGATGCCGACGATGGAAAGCTTTACCAATTCCGGCACGCCGGCGATCGGGCTGCCGAACAATTCCCGCCCCAAGATGTCAGCGACGATAAGTAACATCAGCAAAAGTATCCATAGCGTCGCCACTATGTTCGCAATCCGCATCATCGCGACAGCGGCACGGTTTAGAAACGGCACGTGGCCCGATGGGCCTGTGCGTGTCATTTTGCCGACCAGTCACGCGGCAGATGAACCCCTGCGTCCTTTAGATGTGTGACATACGCCTCTAGAACACGCGTACCCTCAAGTCCTTTTGCATCCTGCTCGGCCGCCCAATCCTGCGCAAGATTGGGCAATTTGTTGGCCCATTCCCGGCGCACGTCCTCGGGTAATTCAGTGACATGGGCGTTACCGGCCTCAAAATCGCTAAATGCCTTGGTGACCCGCAGCGCCAGGTTGGCTTCGTATGATCTTGCAAATGCGTGGGCCCCCGCTTGAAGAGCAGCCTGCACGTCGGGTGACTGTTCATCGTACCAGCTTTTCTTGGCGACGATCCCTCCTGCGTATTGGGCACCGAAATGGACTTTGGTCACGTAGGGGGCGACCTCGTGAAGCTTGGCCGCCGCCGCAGCGGTCGGAAACACGATAACGCCTTCTGCCACTCCGGATTTTATATCGTTGTAATACGTGGTCAAATTACCGGAAACCCCGACGGCCCCCGTGTCTTTGAGCCAGTTTACCGCAGCGCCGGGGGCGTTGATCTTTCGCCCCTTCAGGTCATCCAGAGACTTGACCGGAAATTTTGTCATTAAGAGATAATCTTCGAGTCCGAAGCCACCGCCCAAATATTCCAGGTCCAGATCCTCCCACATTTTGCGCATACCGGGGATTTCGTTGGTCATGGCATCAACTGTTTCCAACACCAGTTTTACGTCCGACGGCCCAAACGGCGTGACGTAGGTGATGTTTTGCAGGCTCAGCAAGGACGGTTCAAAAAGGGACGACACGATGCCGACCTGAGCGAGTCCGTCCTCAATAGCCTCCAGTTCGCCTCCCACCTTGGCCAAGGTGCCGCCGTAGGCTTCGGTCCACTCGATTTCGGTACCGCTACCCTCGAGCGCCATGTCAACGGCCGGTATAAACGTTTCCGACATTGTTTTGACCCATAAGAACACCGGCGGGTGTCCCGCTACGACAGTCACATTCAAGGATTCAGCATGAGCTTTAAACGGGAGGGCAAGCAGGGTCATCAGTGCGACGGCGGTGAAGGTCATGGATTGCATCATATTGTCCTCGCGATTGTGCCAAAACCTAAAATTTGGCATGATGGTCGGAAGTAACTGTCTGTACGATTGTATAAAATGTCAACAAATACGCTGCTCGATATGAGCAGAGAGAAAAAAGGTCTGCAATCAAAATGATTGAATCTGATGATCAGACAGGTTTCATACCGTCCAACGATGGCCGTATTGCCAGAGGTGAAATCACCAGGGAAAAAGTCTTGGATGCTGCGGAACGCTGCTTTGCGATGACCGGGTTTGATGCCGTGACAGTACGCCAGATCGCCCGAGAAGCGAAGGTGACCCTTGGCGTCGTGGGTTTTCACGGCGGTAACAAGGAGACGCTTTTTCTCACCGTGCTCAAACGCCGTGTTGAAACCCTCAATACCTTACGGCTCGAGCGGCTTGAGGAATTAAAGGCCCAGAGCGAACCAACGATAGAGAGCCTCATCTCGGCGTATATCACGCCCTATCTCGAGATCGCGTCACGTGGTGACCCGCAATGGCGCGCCTATGCGATGCTGGTTGCACGTATTGTCTCTGATGACCGCTATTATCTTGAGATGGCACCGCTTTATGATCCGGTGGCGCGGGTATATCTGGCTGAACTGGCAAAATTGCGCCCCGACGCCGATCCTCAACTTTTGGCAACCAGTCTGACATTGACGGTTTCAGCGATGATTTCAATTGTAGCGAGCCAGGCCCGCATTGCGGGTCTTTCGGATACGGCGGCATCCGATCTGCCCTTGGCGTATAAAGACGTGTTAATAGATTTTTGTACAGGTAGCATTCTGCGAGCACTTGAGCCTAAATAGCGCGAACTGAAGTTTTGCGAAGGGCGCGCGTCAAATGAAGACATATCCGAAAATCTGGTTCATGCGACATGGTGAAACCGAATGGAACGCCGAGGGTCGGGTGCAAGGGCAGACGGAATCCGTTTTGTCCGCCCGGGGCGTTGAACACGCGAAGCAACAGTACCGTCTGATGGCCCCCATTCTTGAGACCAACCCGCCCTGCATCGTTTCGCCGTTGCGTAGAACAAGACAGACTGCCGATATAGCGCTGGGCGGGCGAAAATACGAGGTGGACGACCGCTTGAAAGAAGTTTTCGCGGGAGAGTGGGAAGGGCAGCTCCGCACGGATATCTTCAATAACCTTCCCGAGGGGATTACACCTGCAACACCCCATATGGAATTCTACGCCGCAGCACCCGGGGGCGAAGGGTTTGATGCGTTTCAGGCCCGCGTCAGGGATTTTGTCTCAACGCTCAACGAACCTACGGTGATTGTCGCTCATGGGTTGAGCGGTCAGTTGTTGCGCGGTGAGCTGTGCGGACTTACCCGGTCAGACCTAGGCAAGCTGACCAACCGGCAGGGGTGTGTCTATGTAATAGAAGATGGCGTGGAAACGGTGCTTGAGCTTGATGGATAATATACCCTCGGAAAAACCGATCCCTGTGGCTGTAATTGGTTGCGGCTTGAT
>Ga0209634_1001649_pt1 | contig 16185 bp, 16 predicted proteins | sample LinPmetageLP40_FD_184043 | JGI IMG/M metagenome (GOLD analysis project Ga0209634, IMG submission 184043) | Marine viral communities from the Pacific Ocean - LP-40 (SPAdes) (version 2) | ecosystem: Environmental > Aquatic > Marine > Oceanic | place: Pacific Ocean | collected 2010-08-26
TATCTGCTTTTAAATTTTTCTTTACACCAAACATAGCACGGTTAGCATTTATGTATGCATCAACAACTTCTCTAGGTTCAACCGGCCCACCTTTTAGTGCAACTCTAGTAAATAATGATCTTGAATCCCTTATACCTTGTTGAAAGCCAGCAACTTTAAAGTTCATTGTTCTTTCTGGATTTACATTAACAGCTCTAAAACCAAACAGTCCACCAAACTCATCACCAAATTCAAAGTCTTGTCCATACTCATCAAATTTACTTTTAGTAAACACACGATTTTCTTTTAATGATCTATCTAATCTTTTTAATTGATCAAAAGAAAAAGGCATTTGCGCTCTAACTAAGTGAGCCATAATTTTACTATTACGATCTCCTGCTGTATCTTGGTCACTATAGACTTGGAAACCTTCTCTTGTTCTACCGCCTCTTGCAATAATATCTAACGCAGCTTCAGTCCAAATAGATTCAGATATAAATGGCTGACCAAATTCAGACATGGCTGTGAATAAACCTTTTGCAAAGTCATCCATCATACCATCCTGATCTGTTCTACCGTCTTGAACAGCGTTAACTACAGTTTGTAAAGGTCTTATTAATGTGTCGTATGCATTAGCATGACTAAAATCTATATATTTAAAGCTACCGTCTTTTTGTTTAATAGGTAACAGTGTAGAGTTTTTTGACCACTGAGCTGCAAACCTTCTAATTGCTTCTCTTTCCTCATCTGTAACATCATACAAAGCCTGGAATGCTGCTGTTGTAGCTACTGGTATAGCTGCAACTGTAGTGGTAAAACCAAATAATCTAGTATATCCAATACCTTCCATAGGTTTTACAACTGTACCATCAGCTAACGTTACTGATTCATTTATTTCTCTTAATGCTCTTCTTACAATATTTGTACCTGTTCTAGCTATTTCTGCTGGGAAAGATACGAAGTTACCAATAGGTAATTTTCTTAAACCCTGTACGAAATCAGATACATAATCATAGTTAGGTATATTGTTTCTTACAATGTCAGCAGCTTCTTGTTTAAAAAAATTTTCATCTAATCTGACATCAACACCATTACGTTTAAAAGATTGTCCTCTAACTAAACCAACTTTTTCATATGCTTTTTCTAATCTAGATTTTTCTATAGCCCAAGAATATATTTTCCAAAAGTCATCTTCAGCTGTGTATAAATCTTGTGACACAGATTTTAATTTTGATAAAGGTTTTAATAGTAATCTCATACCTTTATCAGACGTCATAGTTTCACCAAAGTTTACATCTTGTAATAGTCTAGATAGATCCCCTAATCTTACGTTAGAGTTTACAACTCCTAATTCTAATAATTCTTGGTATAATTCATTCTGTTGTCTTGTACCTTTTAATGGTGTTTGTAATGCTTGGTATGCTTGTTTGATTGCACCTAAGTCTGCTGCTGGTAAAATACCATTTGCTGCAGCAAAAGCTCCAGCACTTACAAAATTACGTAAGTGTGTTACTGGTGATAAAATTGTTTTAGCAATTTGTGATGTAGCTTTAGGATACAATACTAGACTTTCGTAAATTCTTCCGAGTATACCTGAGCTTTGTGTTGTTAAAGAAGTTTTTTCCATAGCATCAGCTATTCCTGATCTTGCAAAAAAAGGTTTTGCAATATCGCCAAAAGGATTACTTGAACCCGCTTGTATATTTACGTTTAAAGTTTGTGCAGGATCTATAGGTTGTATTCTTCTATAGTCATCACCAAAAAATGCTCTAGCTTCTGCTTCTGATCTAGCAAACATCGGTTGTGATACAGTTTGTTTGTCCGCTGCGTTTCTCCATGCTTCGGCTACTTCATCATTTTTTTTAATTAAATCATCATAAAATAAATTACGTCTTGTAATTAAAGATAATTTAGCCATACCACCTATCATTGTTTGCATAGGATTTTTTTGTTTACCAAACAAATCATTTAATACTTTTCTATCTGCTGCAGAACCTAAATCCGCAATAGATATTCTTCCAACACCACCACGTTTAACCGCATCATCTAATGTTGTTCTGTTTACAAAAAAATCTGGTATATTAAATAATGCATCAGAAGGTTTGTCCATTCTTAAACCTTTAGGTAAGCCAGAAGTTTTAAGAACATTGTTTACAATTTGCTCTGCTTCTAAATCTGTAAGATCTTTACCTGCTTCTTTTGCACTAGATTTAAATAATGTTTTAGCATTTTCTATAGCTTCAGCTGCAGGTTTATATTTTAACCACGGTAAAATACTTTTGTCTTGAAAAATATCATATGTAGCACCAAGGTATCCTTTAAATTTTTTACTGAATGCATCTTTAAATTTTACTAAATCTTCTGGATCTAAAGCGCCACCTAATTTAGTAAACAAGTTTGCCCATTTACTTCTCATAACAGACAGTCCACCAAGAATAGATTTTTCTAATTCTTGAGCAGCTTCTGCGTTCGGTGCAAATTCTTTAATTTTGTCCCTTACTTTTTGTACCATAGCAGCATCCATATCTCCAAATTGTGCAATCATTCTATTGCTATCTATTACTTGTGTGTATTTATTTAGATCTGTTTCTTTCATTCTTTGTATAATTAACTCTTCAGCTTCGGGTGACGTTGCAGAAAATAATTTCTTACCTTCTGCATTTAAAACTCGTTTTTCTCCTTCACGAGTTAATGTAGGATTACCAGACACCAATGCATCATTTACTTCACTTAAAAACTTAGTTCTATCCGATGCAGATTGTTTATTAAATACAGTACGTATTGGAGGAAATAATTTATCTATATCTACATCAAGTTCTCTAGATAAATTTCTTGCAACGTTTGCATCAGCAGCTTGTGCCCCAATACTTCCTCTCTGTATATCAAAAAATTCTTGTGTTGTACCACTACGTGATCTAAATTTTGATGCAACTTTATCAATCCATCTATCTAATTCTGAGTTAGCTGTGTCTAATCCCTTGTTCCTGTTTGTTATTTTTTTAATAACTGTACCTGCACCACTCAAAACACCTGTAAACAATGCACCCTCTGTACCAAATTTAATTCTATTTAATATTTCTCTTGTTGCATTTGGATCAGTGTCGCTTCTATCTATTGCTGTGGGGCCGCCAAGAAGATCCCCAAACGTACCAATTTTTTCTGCATCACCTACAAATACACCTTCTCCAATACCACCACCTATTGCACCAGCAATAAATTGTCTACCTTTACCTTTAGCTGTAAGTTCCAATGCTTCATCCGCTGCACCAATTAAATCTTTATTAGATAACTTAACATATTTTTTATTTTTACCTGCAAGCATTGCAGTCTTTGCCATACCGCTAGCAGATTTAAATGCTAGACCACCAGGTATACCTATGTTTACTAATGCTTCTGTAATTTTACCAGCAGCTGTTGCTTCTGCTTTTTCATCAAATTCTGTAAGGTCATCGAACCATTGTTCTACAGCAGCAGCTTTACCACTGTTAACACCTAGATCCATAAGACTTGCACCTAAAGAAAAAAATCCTTTTGGTATTGCAATTAAACCAGATGCTACACCTGATAGCATAGATTCTATTGTCCCTACTTTATTATTATCTTGTGCTGTATTTACGTATGCTGAATAGTCAAAGTTAGATGCCATATGCTACCTACCTATTTGATATCAAAAACTTTACCATCTTGAATTGTTATTAAATTTTTTCCTACAGTATAGTTTCCATCAGGTACCTCTTTACCTTCAATTATTGTATTTGTATAAGAAACAACAATTTCTTGTTCATCCATGTCACCACTCTCTTTTGCCTTTTTAATAACTTTATCCATATCTGTTTTTGTAATTAAGTTACCTCTAAAATCATCAACAGTTAATCCGGCTGCTTGATCAAATATAGATTGTCCAGAAGCTCCTGATTTAGTAGCTATAGCTACGTTTTCTGAAAAATCTCCACCCTCTATGTCTTTTAAACCTTTTTTAATTTGAACTTCTCTAAGTCTATTAAGAATTTCGTTAGACGGATCTGATGCTTTTATATCTTTTTCAATTTCTGCTTTAAGTATAAGAGAGTCAATAGCATCTTTAGTTTTAGCTGGTTTATCAAAAGCTTTACTAGTTGATTGAATAATTTTATTAATTAATTTACCAGACCTAAGGTCACCTTTAAAATCACCAGATTGATTAACAGCTTGACTAGCTGCAATTAATGAATCGTATGCAGCACCTTTGTTCATGCTTTTTATATCCATGATGTCTCTATATTTTTGTATCTGTTGAGAACGTTTTTCTTTGTCAGTTAATTGTACAACAGGTGATCCATCTGGATTTGTACTTGTACTTGTTGTTTTTGCTAATTCTTTTGTTGTTTTTCCTAAGTTAGGGTCTTTGTCAATATTTTTTTCTGGTAATTTATTTTTACCAAACTCAGTTCCTAAAAGATAATTTGTTCCACCTTGAACAGCAGATTTCCCAACGTCAAAAACACCACCCGCTATGTCAGGTAAATTTTTAACCTGTCCTGCAACTCCAAAAGCAGTAAATGGATTTTCTCTTATTGCTCTACCTATTATTTCAGGACTTCTTAAAGATTCTTTAATACTTAAAGGTGCAGGTTTATATTGAAAAGAAGCACCTTTACTCATTGTAGGAGTCTCTACATTTCTAAATCTACTACTTGGTAATAAATTTTTTAATCTTTCCATTTTAGTAAGACCTTTACCAAAAACACTTGTGCCTGTACCTGGTGAAGTTGCAAGTCCTCTACCAAAAGCTTTTGCTCCTGCTGCAATTGCTCTAGGCGCTAACGCTCTTAATGCTGCCATTCCACCATAATAAACAAGAGGAACAACATGTTTTTCTCTGCCATCACTAGCTCTAAATTCTTTTGGGTGTTGACCTACTAATAGCATTTTACCACCATTCTTTTTAGGCTCTCTAATACCGTTCATAACACCCTCTTTGATAGGGCCGCCGTATCTAAACATTGGTCTATTTAAAGTTCTCATAATAATTCCTAAGGTTTAAATATTTTACCGTACAATCCACCTAGACCCATAGCTGTACCTAATGCTGTTTGGAAAGGACTTGATTGTTGTGGTTCTGAATATTGTGGTGCTGCGTATCCACCAGCTAAACCAGTTAATGCGCTACCATATTGTGATAATCTTCCGTAAGGTTCATACGCTCCAGTCTGCGCTGCTTGTTGATCAGCAGATAACAATGCTTGTTGTTGACCTTGATTAACTGCACCTAAAGATCCTAGTGCATTAATATCTTGACCCATACCCATTCTACCAAAGTCAGATAAACCAAACTGTTGGTTCATTTGATTTCCGTATGCACCAGCTAGTCCTTGTTGTTCTCTTGCAATAGCGCCTTGATTTAAAAAATTTTGTTGTGCTAGTTGATTTGCTTGACCAAATCCTTGTTGTAACATTTGTGCTTGTAGTGCTGATCTATCTGCTAGTGAGTCTGCATTGTATTGACCCATCATAGCACCTTCTCTACCACCACCAAAATTTCCAGAACCAACTGCGGCATCTCTAATTTGTTGTTGTCCTGCTAATCTTGATTTATCAAACTCAGATAATGTTGCATCAATAACTTGTGATTGATATGGAGACATAAAAGGTTGGTAAGCTTGTGGTCCTGTTAAAGCACTTAAACCACCAACGGTTTGTGCTGATTGTCCCAGAGCCCCGGCTCCTGCTGTCTGTGCAGTTTGTGCTGCTTGTAAGTATGGTGAATAAGAACCAACACCTTGTGTAGCAAGTGCTGCTGCTTGTGTTTGCATAGGATCTTGTCCCGCAACAAATTGTCTACCAGTAAATTTACTTGTATCAATAGGTGCCGAATAAGTGGCCGTTGCCTGTGTTGCGTAATCTTTTACTGCTGGTTCTATAAAATCTTGTATTGCCATTATATCATCCTTGATTGTAATGCTTGTTGTTGTTCATACATTGCTTGCGCTCCGTCTGGTTCTTCTATAATTTCTTCAGACATCATTTCTTCTCCACCACCTAAACCTTGTGAATCTTCTGAAACTTGTCCGCCTTGCTCTAAGTTATCCATTAAGTTTTGCATAACCTCAGATCCTCTGTCTATATCTCCACCGCCTGCATTTCTTACAGCGTCTGCAGTAAATACAAATTCGTTTCTAGATAATCTTGCAGGTACATCATCAGCTCTTTCTTCGCCACCCATTGCTACAAAACCACCTTCATCTCTATAATCTTTTTCATTGCCACCCATGTCAATCATTTCTGATGCTTCGTCAGTTGCCATGATTCCACCTTCAGCTTTACCAACTCTTACACCACCTGATGTGTAATCAAATTTATTATATCCTGCTGGTGTTGTGTATCCTGGTACACTTGTTAGTCCACCGTCAGCTTGTTTTGTCATTGAATTTATAATGGTTGTAATAGTTTCAGCATCTTGTCCACTAATTTGTATCATAGTATCCATGTCCATGCCTTTACTATTCATATCTATTACCATAGCATCAGTTGTTTCATCTACAACAAAAGGCTGTACTGACTCACCGTCTACATAACCCATTCTACCACCATTAGCTGCCATAGTAGGTTGTTCCATACCTTGAGACTGTTGTTGCATTACTGCTTTAACAAATTGTTCAAAAGATAAATCACCACCTTGGTTTTTATATTTTACAAATTCTGCCATTAACATTTGTTCTGCTTGTGCATTTCCTGCACCACCACCCATATTTAAAAATGTAGCTCTTGGCATTATTCTTTGACCTGCAGTCATTCTTACTACTTCATCTTCGTCATCAGTGTTTCCACCCATTGCATATCCAATTCTTCCGCCGTCAGCAGCTGATTGTTGTGCATAAAAATTTTGATCAACGTATTCTTTTTTAGGCATGAAACTTAAATTTTTACCACCAGTACCCATATAAAAATCTCTTGCACTTTGTTTAATTGCATCAACATCTATTTGGTCTTCAGCTTCTTCTACTACTTCTTCTGGTTTACCTGCTAAAAAAGGTGCAGCTAAAGCTGTAGCACCTAAACCTGTAAATATTTTTTGACCTGTGGACATTTTACCAAACATGCTTGGAAAAAAACCTTTTTCTAGTCCTTGTAGTTTCATTTGTGCCGTTGTAGGATTAGCAAACAAACGTGGTAATAATCCACCAAGACCACCGCTTTTACCAAAGATACTATTAGCTGGTCCAAACATTGATCCAGCACCTCTACCAATTAAACCACCAAAATTAGTTCCCGGTATACCAAAACCTATAGCTCCCGCTATCGCTGCTTTACCTAATGGACTTTTAGCAACTTTCTTAACGCCCCGTACCGCTTTTTTAACGATACTACCTAGTCCGTACATTTGTCTTGGTTGTTGCATTCTTGAAATTGCCATAATTTTATCCTAGTTTATTCGTTTTACTTTGTTTCTGCGAACAAATCAAGTGTTGGCATAACGACTTTTACGTCCTGTGCCATGTCCTCGTTCTTAAAACCCTTGGCTTCCCAGTCTTTTCTTTCCTTAAAAACCTCTCCAGTTACCTTGTGTCTATATGTTGTAATTACTTCCTCTGGAACTATTGTTGGTATGTCTTTATTCATTAGTCTGTTTTCTCCTTTTTAATGTTTAGGTAGCTAATAGCCACATCAAACGAGTCTGTTGTGCTTGCTTGAACTGTAAAAGTTTTACCACCTTCTACTATTAGCGGTTGGGTTAATAATTCTGTAGTAACATTAGCTGTAAGTGCAGCTGATTTAATAGCTGTAATACTATTGTTTGTAATAGTCACTGTTGGTGTTCCAGCTGATGTAACTAATATTGATTTAATAACTATCGTTTCATTAATTAAAGGATTACCAGTTCCTAAAGGAACTAAAGCACTACCACTTGTACTATTATCTACACCTTTAAATTTATACTGATTTACTGTTGCCATTATTCTAAAAAGAAAGCTCTCGCTTCTATCTCCTGTTTTAACTGTTCTTGAAATGTAGTGTTTAGTTTATTAATAACTCCATCAAGATCTCTTACTAAAGACTGAAAAGTTTTTTCATCGTATTCTTCACTTGCTCTAGTTAATGATTGTACAATTTTTGCCATTATGAATAATTGCTAAAGCTTCCTGCATCATTTACAGAATCTCCAAAAGCACCTCCACCTAAACCTTGTGATCCTTGACCATCAAAATCATTTGAATTAGTCGGTGTTATGGTTGTAGGCATATCAACCTCAACATCCCCTTCATTTAATTTATTTCCAAATTTATCTACTCCTCTTGAACCAAAAAGACCACCAGTCATACCCCTAGCTCCTCTAAAAGCTTGAACACCTTTTCCAATTATCATTCCTATAGGGTTAGTTATAAACCCTAAAGCAGTTGCAAGATCACCTAAACCAAATTTACCAGTTCTTGTGTTAGTTGAATCATCATCGTCATCACCATTACCGCCACCATTACCCACATCTTGATAAGGTGGTATGTATGTACCACTACTAGGGACTTGACTCATAATACCAGTTTGTCCGACATTACTTGGTTTAGTTGTTGTAGTATTACCTAAACCTAATCTGTATTGTTCTTGTGGTAAAAATTGAAAATCTTCGTATAGCTTTTGGTCTGCTTCATTATAAAAACCTGGACCTCCTGTGTTAAAAGAAGCTCTACCGCCTTTATTAAGACCAACTCTGTTTCCAAAAAAATATGAACTATTCATTATCCTCTTCTCCCGTCTGGTTGTATATCTAATCTAAATGTACCTAGTTTCCAATTTTGTGAACTAGCTATATTAGATATTCTTAATGCAATAGCTCTAGCTCTAACTCTTGTGTCTTGTTTCGTTTGAGTTCTAGCTATGTCAAAATTTTTAACAACAGAAGTATTGTTTGGGTAATCTGTCATTATTAATGAAACTCTTGTGTTACCTGTCTGTTCTAAAAAATCTGGTATAATACGATTAATTTTTGCAATGTATTCTCCATCACCTCTTATGTCTGGCATCCCTACCGCTTGACCTGACGCAGCTCTTTTTTGAGTAATATCGAAATCACCAGAAGTAATTACTCCTTTTATAGGGGTAATAACTCCACCAGCATTAATTTGATCAGTACCTGTTTCATGTTCGTAGTATACTGTACTACCATCAGTATTACCCTGTACGTCATAAGAACTATTGTTGTCAGGGTCATAATAATTTGCATGAGGCTTATTAAATACAGCAGAGTCTGACCAAGAAGCTCTAGGAATACCTACTTTTACAGAAGCACCTGAAGAATTAGTTTCTGTAGTTATATTGCTTACGCTCCATACAGGTCTTTTATTTGTAGATTCCAAATAATTATATGTGACTGCACTGTCAATTTGATTTACTCCATTACTACAATAGAACCAATTAACTTCTGTAAACAAATTATTTAATCCGCAGTTAATTAAATCTCTAGAGGTAGTATTAATATCATCGTAAACATAATCTTCTACTAAACAAGGCATAGATTTTAATTGACCATCATATGTAAAGAAACCATTTTCTGACATCCAATATGCAGAACCATCAACTTCTACGCAAGCATTCTTACCTATCAATCCGCAGTTAGTTCCAGCTTGTTCAAAAGAGAATGTAAAAGGTGCACCAACAAAACGCATTAAAAATATAGCAGTATCTGTCCAAACATAAATTGCATCTCTACCTTTGATAGCTCCCATTATTTTTGATCCGGCAGCTAACCTTTGTGTACCAGCAGTATTTTCTGCAGTCACTGTGTATGAATCTGTTTGATCAATACTTTCTTGAGAAGAGAATCTTATAAACATATCATCTTGTGTTGCTGAATCACCAACAGTTGTTTCTGTTCCAAAAAATACTAAGTGTCTATCTGGTGTAGAAACTAATACATGTCTAGATGCAGTAGGAGCATTTGGTATAATTGTAGCTCTAATGTTAGTTGCATTTGTTGGTTGAGCATCCCACTCAAAACAAGCACCGTTATAAATAAGTGCAATTAATTTTGTACCATAATTATCAAGGACCCATAAGCCAGGATCAATAGTTACATCGTCTGTAGATGATTCGCCCCATGCAACAAAAGCTGAAATATTACTTACCGTAACTCCTCCACTATGTGTAGCTTTAGTCGTGCCGTTAACACCTCTAGCTCCGCCACTCAATGTCCCTGTTGCCTGATCATTGTTTGTATAACTAATATCCTCTGTACCAATTCTAATTTCTCCGGAAGCAGGAAATGCAGTCGAGCTGGCTACAACAATGTTAGTTGTAGTTGTGTCTGTTAAAGCTGTTGATAAAGTAGTCGTTGCGATACCTGAAGCAGTTCCGCCAAAATTTGCTGTACCCCAACCAAACCCGCCTAATTGTTGTGCAGGACCCACAGCATAAAAAGGTTGTCCTGTAGCATCACCTGTAAGACTTAATGGAGTGCCTGATTCATTAGAAGGCATTGTAACTGTAATTGTTGTAGACGTTGGCACAGAAGCTGCCATAAATTTTTTATCTTCAAAAGAAGCATCAGAAAAAGTAGAACTCGATCCAGAAACTCCTGTAACTCCAGTAAACAATACAATATCGTCAGCCTCCATACCATGAGGACTTGGGAATGTAACTGTAACTGTCGGTGTTCCAGAATCCGATGAAAACACAACACCAGTAATCGTTGCTCTTATTGGAGTAATGTCATAGAATTGACCACCAGAGTAAGCATACAACATTCTATTTGTACCTATGGCTGCGTATTTAATACCGGCATTGTTGTCCCAATGATGTAGAGCTCGTGCAGCACCAGTTAAACTATCTTCACCTAACTGATCCCAACCACCTATTTTTTCTGGACTACCATATCTAAAACGAACATTATTACCGTCAAACCATTGACCTTCGGCCCCGGTTTCGGTAACTTGTTTGTTGAATCCTGGAGCAAAACCTAATTTTTGTAGCATATTATTCCTAGTTTAAAAAGACACTTTACTGCAATATTTGTAAAAATCAATACTATATAGGCACAAAAGAAGTTGTGTTTATTTGATAGTTTGGCTCGTTTATGACATCAAAACCTAAAGTTATTCTGTAACCAGAATAAGGTTTCTCCACGACCACCTTATGTTTTACATTACACGGCCCAATATAAATATTACCTGGTTTATTTTTAACTTCAAAACCATTTTCAAATATTGTTTTAGTATCTTTTGGATCAATAGAAATGTATCCATGAAATAACCATTTATGATCATGCCAATCTAATACTTGTTTGTCAGAATGATAATTTAACCAACATTGAATCCATAATGGTTCATCTTTTTTATGGTAATTTTTAATTATGTTTACTAATTCTTTAAACAACTTATGGAAATAAACATCACCGGCTGTTACTGTAAATACGTTATACAAATTATAATTCCATGTTGTGTCCTTATTATTGATTAAATAAGTTATTCTTTCATAAGTTTTATTACATTTGTCGACAAACAAAGAATGATTGTTTTGTATTAATTTAGATTCAAATACTTTTTGCATCATTGAAATTTTGGACCGGCAATCCAAGCGGTTAATGTTTTCCTATTTCCTTTAGTAACAGGTGTAACTTTATGCAAGAGGTAAGATGGAAATATTATTAAATTGCCTGGTTTTTTTATCTCAGGAACTATAAATTCTTCGCCTATATTTATGTAAAAATCTCCGCCTTCATATTCTTCTGTAGATAAATTAAGTATTGCAGTCAATTTAATATCAGAAGCCGGGTTAAAAAATGTAGCATCAATGTGATAATTGTACTTTCCTTTGTTTTCATAAGAGTATGTATTGTGATTCATTATATGTTTTTCGTAATATATATTATATCCAAAGTTTCTTTTATTACCGTCGACAACTGCATCTAACATTCTGTCTAATAGTTTTATTTTAACAGAATCAATTAGTTTTACTTGTGCTGTTTTAACAACATTGTCAGCAGGCACATCCTTTGCATCTTTAGAAATACTGGTATCTATTTGACCATCAATTTTATTTACTTCTTCTTTGGAATATAATTCTTCAAATTTCCAATAGTAGTATCTTTCTTCACTCACTTAAAATCCTCAGGATTTTTTCCTTTGAACCAAGCGGGTAAACCTAAATGCACTCTTCTATCAAATTTTTCAGCTTTAGCATTTGGCTCACTTTTATTATTGTAGTGTAAAAATACTTGTCCAGTATTATTACCTTCAAAAGGTTCTCTCCAATGTTCTAGTTCACAACCAGAATATATTAACATATCTCCTGGTTCTAGTTCTACTTTAACACCAGGATTATTTGACGGTACATAGTCTTGAACTTGATGAACACCTGTTTTTTCACCTTGAACATAGCCTTCTTCTGAATTAGGGTTTATACATATTGGCCAAGGGTCACCTCCTAAATTCATAGTTGTTGAAACAGAACACGCTTGTCTGTCTTTATGTCTTTTTAATATATCTCCATTTTTATATATTCTGCAATAAGAATAAGTAGGAAGTAAAACAAGACCTGTTTCTTTTTCCATTAAAGATCTTAAATCTTCTAATAAAGTTTCCATTACTATATCTGAATAGTGCGAATATGTTTCAGGAATTTGAGGATCATTCCATACTCCAAAATATTCTGTGTAAGGGGACAGAAATTTAAAGTCAAACATTGTTCTAGCTGTTTTTCTTTTTAACAAAAGATAATCATATAAAAATCTAGCCATGTCTTTTGATATAGCATTTCTTTTTATAGTATATTTTTTATCTTTAAAACTCATAACATTAAATCCACAGCAACTGATATACGTTCTTCGGGTAAATGAATTGGAACAGAATGCTCTAACCTACCATCAAAAATAGCTAAAGAATTTTCAGGAGCTTTAGTGACCTCTACTTTAATTTTTCCTTTTTTAAATATAGTCCCAATCTGACTTTTATTTTTTAAATAATATACTAATGACCTAACAACAAAAGGAGGATGTGAATGCCACGCTATATTATCACCGTTTGTAACATTTGCCCAGCAGTGATAAATTTTAAAATTCTCTATATAAGAATTAATTTTTTTTAAAAATGTTTTCATTTCTGGATACTCGTGTAAATTACTTTCAGTTTGCAAACCAGGATGAGTATTACTAAATTGTTTAAGTTTAGTTTTTATAAAATTAATCATATCAATTCTTTCTTTTTCAGTAAGTATATTATCATAAGTTTTCATATTTTAAACAAATGGTTTTCCTAAATTCCAAGCTACTAAACTATATCTCGTGCCTTTTGTTACAGGCTTAACTCTATGCCAAACAAAAGATGGAAAAACTACAATAGAACCTTTCTTTTTAACTTGTTCACAAACAACGGGTTTTGTTTTTGTTTTATCTTTAAAATCAAATTCAAGTTCTCCGCCTTCGTACTCCGTGGCATCATTTAAACATAAAGTCATTGATAGTTTTCTAATTAACCCTTTTCTCCATGGCGGTTCTTTGTAAGGTGTTTTCCAAGAATCACAATGCCAACCGTAGTGTTGGTCTAATCCATATTTAGTAAATTGACAACTTTCTGTATTTGATAATTCAAAATTCCAACCTGCGTTTTGATTTGCTACAGTAATGTATGGGTAAATTTCTTTAAATATCCAAGGTTCTGATAAAAAAGAAACTTGAGAATTACGGTGTCTTTTTAATTTGTTTTCGTCTTTTTCTGTTAGTTTTTTTATGTCGTTAAAATCTCCTGTAATAGCAAGTTTAGAATCTTTGCTTGTGCCGTATTTTATTATTTCATCACACACTCGAGAAGGTATTACAGAATCAAACCACCAATAGTAATTTTTTAAAATCATTTTTTACTAAAATTATATGATAAAATTATTCTTTTGCAATTTTTTGTTTTAGGTAAAACTGAATGCATTATGTTACTTCTCCATATAATTAATCTTCCTGTTTTAGGTTTATAGTATATTTCTCTGTGTGTGAAATCATTCGTTTCTCCTTTTTGTTTTGCTGTGTTATTTAAAGGATTCATCATATCGTCAACAGGATGGTGAAAAGTTAAATTAACATCATCTTCATATCCTTCTAAAAAAAACAAAATCGAAAAAACAAAACCAGGATGATTGTGTATTGGTTGATAGGTACCTAGTTTATAATCTATTAGCCACGACTCCGTGCATTCATATTTATCTTTGTAAAGATGTCCTTCAACATACTTATTTAACTCACTTATTATCCAATCAGTTAGTCTACTAAACTTAGGATTCAAATGTATGTTTTTATCACATCTACCATTTGCTTCATATTTATAATCTGATATTATTTTTTTATAAGATTCTTGTATTTCATTAATAAAAGGACAATCAGTAAATCCAATAACTGTAGGAAAACATAAATTTATTTTCATTCTTCAAACTTTCTTATTGAAATTATAGGAAACCATTCTTTATCTATACTGTAAAAGAAAAAAATTTGTGTTAATCTTTCGGTGTTTGTTGGATGTAAATCTGCACCATGATATATTTTAGCATCATATATTACAGCTCTGTTATACAAACCCTCAACTTCTACCGTTTTTTTAAAATGTAAATTATTTTGATTTCTTGCTTTTTCAAATTCTTTTTCTGTAAAATTATTTTGATTATGTATTTTAGAACTAACAAACTTTTCTTTACCAAAAATTTTAGATTTATAAAAATTAGTCCCAGAAATATTATTTTTATCTAAATATATAATTGCAGCCATTAAACATTTATCTGTATGTATCCATCCCTCATTAGATATATTTTTTATTCCAGGTGTTTTTTGAAAACAAGTATTACAAACATGATGTGTTTCATCTTTATAAAAAGCACGTAGTATTTTTTGACTAGACCATTCAAAATAACCTTTATCAATTTCATGTAAAGGTTTACTTCTTGAACCATACCAATGATCTCCTTTTTGCCTTGGATAGTATTGTAAAGAATTTGCAAACGTTGTAATTCTATCTGGTTCATCAAAAAAATTATCTATGATAGTTATTGGAAAGTGCATATAAAAATTATTCTTTCTTCATTCGGTTTACAAAATTCTTGAGCATGATAATTTATTCCATCAAAAAAAGCAACTTTATTTTTTTTAGGAACTATCGTGTGTTTAAGGGTATGTTCTTTTTGAATTTTATACCAATTACTTTCATAGTCTATTTGAGGTTGTTTTTTTTCTTTAAATGTTTCATTAAATATTAATGTGTTTCCAGACGCATTATTTAAATATAGTATCATTACTTTATGAGGGAAATCATGGTCTACGTGTAAATCAGCATGTTTAGCTGAATTATAAAAACTCATGTTAATATTCATTCTTAAAATTTTATTTACTTTAATATTAGATCTTTCACATAACCTATCAAAAATTTTTTTAAAATAATCATAGTGTGGAGAATTTTTACCAATATTTGGATCTAGTAAAGCATGAGAATTATAAGGAAAATTATTTAAAGTAGATGGTCTATAAAACCAAGGGAAATTATAATCTTTTACTATTTTTTCTATATTTTCTATATCACCTTGTGGTAATATATCTAATTTTTCAAGGATCACTTATCCCAGTTTACCGGTAAGAACGTATAAATAATGTGCTTGTTGATTCCAGATCCCGCCTTGATTAGCTGCAGGTTCAGTAGATTCTTTAATTAAAACTTTTCCAGATCCACCAGCTCCGCCTGGATAATTTGTTGGGCCACCATGACCCCAGCCGCCTCCGCCGCCTCCAGTATTTGCTTGTCCATTTCTTCCTGGAACGTTAGTTCCAGATGAACCTCCTCCACCAGATCCTCCAGATGCAGGTGGGTTGAAAAATGCTCCTGCAGCTCCTCCGCCACCAAATGTTCCACCACCTTCTGGAGATGGAATTACAGGTGTCATATCTCTACCAGCTCCACCAGCTCTTCCGCCAGGTCCGGGTTGTCCAGATCCGCCAGCTCCTCCGCCACCTGCAGCTTTTGCTGGGTTGGCAGACATTGGCCATTGTTGTGTTCCGCCAGGGTTACCTTCAGATGGACTATATCCTCCTGCATTACCGGCTCCTCCAGTAGATTGATTTCCACCAGATCCAGATCCTCCTGGTCTACCAGTTTCGTTATTGCCTGGGGGTCCGCCACCACCACCACTACATATGAATACTGGACTAGGAGAAGGTCCTATAAAAGTATTTCCGCCGTCACTTCCTGGAGTACCATTTCCGCCTGCACCACC
>Ga0209634_1001650_pt1 | contig 16184 bp, 14 predicted proteins | sample LinPmetageLP40_FD_184043 | JGI IMG/M metagenome (GOLD analysis project Ga0209634, IMG submission 184043) | Marine viral communities from the Pacific Ocean - LP-40 (SPAdes) (version 2) | ecosystem: Environmental > Aquatic > Marine > Oceanic | place: Pacific Ocean | collected 2010-08-26
AATCAATTTTCACGTATCGCTAGGCAGGATTTATTCAGAACAGTCTCTGTACAAGCAAAAAATATGAACGCAACGGCTGAGGACTTTAGAGAGGTATTAGATCCAATTGTTGAAGAGTTAAATGATGACTTACCATCTAATCATATGATCAGATACGATGGCGTTATAAGAGAGTCTAAGGAAGCACAAGATTCACTTTCTGCGAATGTCCCTTTGGTGATTGGTCTTATTATTGTCCTTCTTGTTGCTCAGTTCAATTCGTTTAGGCGACCATTAATTATTCTAATCACTATTCCTCTATCTTTCATCGGTGCTGTATTAGGATTATTAATTTCGGGATCAAACTTTGGGTTTATGGGTACGCTGGGTCTTTACAGCTTAGCAGGCATTATTATAAATAATGCAATAATTTTGATTGATAGAATTGATTTAGAAAGAGAGATGGGTAAGAAAATATATGATGCAATCGTTAGCGCATGCCAACAAAGGTTAAGGCCCATCATTATCACCACATTAACAACAACTTTGGGCTTACTGACTTTAATAATTCCTCATGACCCATTATTTTATGGCTTGGCTAATATTATTGCATACGGCTTGGGTGTAGGCACATTCTTGACATTAGCGGTGGTACCTGTTTTGTACTCCCTGATGTTTAAGGATAAAAAAATTATTAGGAAATAAAGTTTATGGCTACAAACAGAAATGAATACCCAAAAGATGGCGAAAGAAATATTAATAACTCTCAAAGGTTATTTTTAGTTTATATTATTTGTATTCTTGTAGATATGACGATTCTAAATATATACGCAGAATTCAGCCACTCAGTTTATATAGAGTCTTTTTCTATAACTATTTTTATTGCGATATTTTTACAGTTATTTATTGTTTTAACAAAATACGCAGAGCATAAGCTATCAAATTTTTTTGGAGATAAGAAAAGCTATTTGACAAAAATAATGTATTTCTTCGCCTTATGGGCATTATTATTTTTCTCTAAACTCTTAATGTTGCATGGCGCTAATTTAATTTTTGGCGATAAGATAAATTTTTACGGCATGTTTGATGGATTATTGGCCTTTGTAATACTTATCTTTTCTTTTCTTATAGGGGAGTACTTACTTACCAAAATTTACCGAGCACTTGAGTCCAAATAAATAAAAAAAATTAATAATTTAGATTTAATTTTGATTCTTTTATAGTACTCAATAAATCACAATAAGAACCATTTGTAGGATGGTTTTTATCTATTTTAAGGCTATCTATATCTGAAATTAACTTTTTGAGAAGATCTGTATAAATTTCATTTACGTAATAACCCATTGTAACTTGATCAAATTTAACAACCTTCCAAAGAGATATTTTCATAGTTTTAATAAAGTTGTCTGGATTAGTTTCGACTTTGGACCTTGTTTGATAAATCTTAACGTTTAGATCACCATAAAGAATTGTGCTTTGAGCATTGTAGGATAAAGTCGGTTTTAAAATTAGAATGGCATCTGAAACATTATTTGTAGCACATTTTTTTACATTAGAGTATGTTGGTAAATTTTCAATGGCTTTATCCATCATTGATGAAGGTTGATAGCTGTATGAACTAGAATAAGCTCGAAGCGATTGGTTCGTTGATTCGTTAACGAAGTACTGAAGGTTCTTAGAATATATAAGGTTTGATAAAAAAAGAGTAGATATGAAAAGTATAATTTTTTTTACAAATACATTTGTCATTTTGTTTTTCCTTAATATTTATTCATTAAGAGCGGATTTTACAGCAAAAGTTGTGCGAGTGGTTGATGGGGATACAGTTTATGTTGCAAATAAATCTGGTAAAAAATTTAAGGTAAGGCTAACCGGTATTGATGCTCCTGAGCAAAATCAACCATACGGTTTGGCATCAACATATCATTTAAAAGAAATTCTAATCGATAAATGGGTTTTGCTAAAATCAAAACCAAAGAATGGAAATCTTTATTCAATTGATAGATATGACAGGGTTTTAGCTAAAGTAATATTGGATGGAAGTGATATAAACTTATTTCAAGTATCAAGTGGGTATGCTTGGCATTTTAAAAGATACCAAAAACAACAAAGTTCATCAGACAGACAGATCTACAGTCAAGCTGAGTTAAACGCAAAAAAAAATAAACTTGGGCTTTGGAAAGAAAAAAAATCAATTGCACCATGGAAATGGCGTAAAATAAAAAAATAATTTTATTAACTTTTTAAGAAATGAGGTTCGTTTTGAAAAATAATTTATCAGCTAATTTAATAACTCTTTTTTTATTTATTTTTTTTGCTAGTCCAGTGTATTCTGCATGTATGGATTTTTACAATCAAGATTTAAAGACTTTACAAGGAAAGAAGTTTAATTTGTGTGAGTATCAAGATAAACCTATTTTGTTTGTGAATACAGCAAGTAAATGTGGATTCACATCTCAATTTGAAGGCTTAGAGAAACTTTACAAAGAACATAGCAACGATATGTTGGTAGTTGGTTTTCCTTCGAATGATTTTAATCAAGAGTTTAAAACTGACAAAGAGATTCAGGATTTTTGTAAATTAACATACGCTGTTGATTTTCCAATGATGAGCAAGTCAAGCGTCGTTGGGCCGAATGTAAATCCTGTGTATAAAAATCTAAAACAGATGACAGGGGAGGCACCTATGTGGAATTTTTATAAGTTTATTGTAATGCCAAATGCTGAATCTGCTTTTGTTTTCCCTAGTACTGTAGGCCCCGAATCTTCAGATATTATGGGACTACTTGAACCTTATTTCGAAAATTAGTTTTTCATAAATTGTATGATGATTGCTGAGAGCTCCTCAACAGATTTTGATGTGGAGTCGGCTGTCGGAATTCCAGCTTTTTTCATAAGATCCTCAGCCTGCCCGATTTCTTGCCTGCAATTAGATAGGGATGCATAATTGCTTTCTGGTCTTCTCTCGCTTCTGAGGGAATGTAGCCGTTCAGCTTTGATTGTTAATCCAAATATTTTATCAAGGTATCCTTCTAGGATAGGAGGTAGCTTGCCCCTTTCAAAGTCCTCAGGTATGAGGGGGTAGTTCGCAGCTTTGATACCAAATTGCATCGCAAGGTAGATGCTGGTGGGTGTTTTACCACTCCTAGAAACGCCTACAAGTATAACTTGTGCCTGATTTAATCCCGTATGTGTCATACCATCATCATGGCCTAATGCAAAATTTATTGCCTCCATTCTAGAACCATATTGGTTTGTTTTTATGCTATGAGAAACGCCAGGTCTTGTCAACGCTGGCTCATTAAGCTCGACTCCCAAGGGATGTATAAATGAATCAAATAAGTCAATATAATAAGCATCTACAGCTTTTAATTCATTTCTTAGGATTTCATTCCCGATAGACATGATGACGATGGGTCTTGATCCAGTCATCATTTTTATATTGGCGACTCTCTTTTGAGCATCTTCAACTTTTTCGATTGAGTCTGTGAAGGGAATTCTGATTTGATCAAATTCAGTTTCAGGGAAATGTGCCAACAGACCCCCTAAAGAACCTGCCGTAATACCTGTTCCATCAGATATAAAAAAGGCTGTCCTTTTATTTTTAGACATTTATTTTTTGCTTAGATTTTTCCATGTGCTTATTACTGTATCAGGATTTAATGACATCGAATCCATTTTTTGCTCCAACAACCATTTAGCAAAGTCAGGGTGATCAGAAGGGCCTTGTCCACAGATACCTATATAACTTTTACTTGCTTTTGCTCCCTCTATCGCTAATTCAATTAACTTCATAACTGCTGGGTCCCTTTCATCAAATCCATCGGCCAGAATCCCTGAATCTCTATCAGTCCCTAATGTAAGTTGAGTTAAGTCATTAGAACCAATTGAAAAGCCATCAAAATATTTTAGAAATTCTTTAGCCAAGATTGCATTCGAGGGGACTTCACACATCATAATTAGCCTTAACCCATTTTCTCCTCGTTTAAGGCCATTTTCTGCCAGAATATTAATGACCGCTTCAGCCTCTTTTAGCGTTCTGACAAAAGGGATCATCAATTCGATATTTGTTAAACCCATTTCATTTCTTGCTTTTAACATAGCCTGACATTCAAGTTTAAAACAATCTTTAAATTGTTCTGAAATATATCTTGCCGCACCTCTGAAGCCAATCATTGGATTTTCTTCTTCAGGCTCGTAGATGTCTCCAGCAACTAATTTTTTATATTCATTTGATTTGAAATCGGACATCCTTACGATAACTGGTTTTGGATAAAAGGCAGATGAAATAGTAGCAACACCTTCAGTCACTTTATTGATATAAAATTCTTTTGGTGATGAGTACCCCTTGGATTTAAAATCAATCGTTTTTTGAATATCCTCTGGCATAGCCTCATAATTTAATATCGCTTTTGGGTGAATGCCAATCATGTTGTTAATTACAAATTCAAGCCTTGCAAGCCCGACTCCATCATTAGGAATTTGCGCGAATGTAAAAGCCATATCTGGATTGCCAACATTCATCATAAGCTTTATAGGTAATTTTGGTAAATCACCATCCTCTTGAACATTAACCTCAAAATCTAATTTACCTTGATAAACAATGCCTGTTTCACCCTCCGCGCATGAAACTGTAACAGTATCCTGTTCTGTAAGAAGCTCTGTCGCATTAACGCTACCCACAATTGCAGGAATTCCAAGCTCTCTGGCAATGATGGCTGCATGACATGTTCTGCCTCCGCGGTTTGTAACTAAAGCCGAAGCCCTTTTCATAACTGGCTCCCAATTTGGATCAGTCATATCAGCTACTAACACGTCACCAGGTTGGACAGTATGCATTTCTGATGGATCTTTTACTATCCTTACAGGACCTATACCAATCTTTTGAGTTACCGCTCTGCCAGCAACTAGTGCTTTGCTTGACTCATTAAGTTTGTATGTTTCAGTTATATTTTGATGTTGGGATTTGACAGTCTCAGGTCTCGCTTGAAGTATATATAACTTGCCATCTAGTCCATTTTTACCCCACTCAATATCCATCGGACATCCATAATGAGATTCAATTATTATTGCGTAATTAGCTAGCTCTGTAACATCTTCATCGTTAATGCTAAATTGATTTGCTAGAGATTCTTCAACATCTATTGTGCTTGTACTTAAGCCAGCTTTAGTATCCTCACTAAATATCATTTTAATTTTTTTTGACCCAATAGACTTTCTAACGATAGCGCTCTTGCCGAGCTTTAAAAGTGATTTGTGGACATAGAATTCATCTGGATTGACTGATCCCTGAACGACTGTTTCGCCTAAGCCATAAGATGAGGTGATGAAAACAACTTCCTTGAATCCAGACTCTGTATCAATAGTAAACATGACACCTGAGGAGCCGGTATCGCTTCTTACCATCTGTTGAATCCCAGCAGAGATTGCGACATCCGAATGAATAAAGTTTTTATGAACTCTGTATGAAATTGCTCGATCATTATAAAGTGAAGCAAATACCTCTTTAATGGCTTGCTTTATGTTATCTAATCCGTGAATATTTAAAAAACTCTCTTGTTGTCCGGCAAATGATGCATCCGGCAAATCTTCAGCCGTCGCTGAAGAGCGGACTGCAAATGTTGCGCCTTTGGGTGACATTCCAATTAAGTTGTCATAATGATTTTCGACATTATTTTCAAAGCCACTCGAGAAGGGCGTATCAAGAATCCATTTTCTAATTTTTTTACCGCTCTGCGCAAGCTTAACAACATCATTCACATCTAAATCTATCAGCTCTTGTTCAATTCTTTCTCCCAATTGATCCTGAGCTATAAAGTCATTGAAAGCGTCTGCAGTTGTCGCAAATCCAGTTGGAACCCTCACACCCTTTGCTTTGAGTTGGGATATCATTTCACCAAGCGAAGCATTTTTGCCCCCTACAATGGCGACATCTTTATTTCTGAGTTCTTCGAAAGAGATTACACTTAGTGTCATGTGGTACCTTTAAAATAATACAATATAATAGTTATCAAGCTTACTTTCTATTGAGAATATTTAATTATACAAAGAACGTAATTCTGCCATATTATGTGCGTACTTGTCGACTGAAACGTTTTTTTTGATTAGCTATATAAAACATCTTAATAAATCATTAATTGTAAGCCTTCTTTGATTATCAGAAAAAATTGTTGTTATTTGTTAAATTTTGTTAAAATGTCGGATCCAAGCCATTAACTTAAAAACTAAGGCTTTATTACATTATGATAATAATCAATTAAAAAAATACGGAGAAATCAATGGCTTCATTACTTGAACAACTAAAATCAATGACAACAATTGTTGCAGACACAGGTGAGGTAGACGCAATTAAATCCTTAAAACCTGTTGATGCCACAACTAATCCTTCATTACTATTAAAGGCAAGCAAATTACCACAATGTGAGCCCATGATTGAAGAAGCTATCACGTATGCAAAGGGTAAAAGTTCTGATAAAGCTCAACAAATAGAAGATGCTGCAGATAAACTTGCTGTTCTCGTTGGTCTAGAAATTTCGAAGCATATCCCGGGGAGAATTTCTACTGAAGTCGATGCTAGCTTATCTTTTAATATCGATAAGATGGTTGCTAAAGGAAGAGAAATTATTGCTCTATATAAAGAAGCTGGGCTACCAAAAGATAGGGTCTTAGTTAAATTAGCATCTACATGGGAAGGTATTAAAGCTGGCGAGATACTAGAAAAAGAGGGAATTAATTGTAACCTAACATTGTTATTTAGTTTTGCTCAAGCCAGGGCTTGTGCAGAGGCAGGTGTTTTTCTAATATCTCCGTTTGTTGGAAGAATTTTAGATTGGTATAAAGCCAGTACCGGAGAGGAATATACCTCTGAAACTGATCCAGGTGTTGTTTCAGTTCGTAATATTTATAGTTGGTATAAAGAGCACGGATTTAAAACGGTAGTTATGGGCGCATCATTTAGAAATATAGGCGAAATTACAGCTTTATCTGGCTGTGATAGATTAACGATAGGCCCTGCGCTAATTGAGGAATTGGCAGCCACAGAGGGAGACCTTCCTCAGCAGCTTAAAGATAACGGCGCTTCAAAAGAAAAACCAACCAAACTTAAAGAAGATGAATTTAGATTTGATCACAACGAAGATGCAATGGCAACTGAGAAGCTTTCGGAAGGTATTAGAAACTTTGTGATTGATCAAAATAAACTAGAGGACGCATTAAGTCAAAAACTTTAAGCGATAGAGCTTCATTTAATTGACAATATTTATCTGAAGTTATATCATCCACGGTCTTCTCGACCTAAATGAGAAAAAAGATTTTACGAGTTTGTAGCGTAAATATTTTATTAATAAAAGTATTTTTAAATATGGGAGATTAAACCATGGCACTAACACAAATGGCACTAGATTCATTAGACTTTGAAGCAACAGTAGCACTAGCTGAAACAGTTGCACCTCACGTTGACATCTTAGAAATTGGTACACCTTGTATCAAACATAACGGTATTAAACTGCTTGAAACACTAAAAGCAAAATTTCCAAACAACCTAATCCTTGTTGACTTAAAAACAATGGATGCTGGTGAGTACGAATCTGAGCCTTTCTATAAAGCAGGTGCTGATATCTGTACTGTATTAGGTGCTTCAGGAATTGCTACAATTAAAGGCGTTATCGCTGCTGCTAAGAAATACGGTAAAGAATGTCAGGTTGACATGATTAACGTTGATGATAAAGAATCATTAGCAAAAGAAGCTGTTGCTGCTGGTGCAGATATTATCGGTGTTCACACTGGTCTTGATGCTCAAGCTGCTGGTCATACACCTTTTGCTGATCTTGCTTCAATTGCTGCATTAAACACGGGTGCTAAAATTTCAGTTGCTGGTGGCGTTAAAGCTGCTACAGCTCAAGAAGTTAAAGACGCTGGCGCTGCAATCATTGTTGCAGGTGCTGCTATTTATGGCGCTGCTGATCCAGCTGCCGCTGCGGCAGAAATTACTGCTATCGCTCACTAATTAGCGACGATATAACGTATATTTAAAAAAACCCGGCGTTTACGTCGGGTTTTTTTTTGGTATGATTGAAATAAATAATTATGAGGAGTTAATATTAGAATGGATACACAAAAATTAATTGTTGATAAGATTGCAGCTGTTCTAGAATCAACGGATAAAAATCAATCTGCCGAACTTAAAAAGCTAATTGACCAAGCAGGCCATATTTTTGTTGCAGGTGCTGGGAGATCAAAGCTGGTATCAAGTTTTTTAGCAATGAGGTTGGTTCATTGTGGATATAACGTAAGTATGGTTGGAGAAATTGTGACACCAGCTTTGAAGGAAGGAGATCTATATATTGTAATTTCTGGTTCTGGTGGAACTAAAACGCTGCTTCCTACGATAGAAACTGCAAAATCCAAGGGTGCAAAAATTGCTGTTATTTCTATGAAATCCACCTCTGCGATGGCTGATTTAGCAGATTTAACATTAAAAATGGGTAATGATGATGTTTTTGCTGTAACAAAAGGCTTGCCAATGGGTACTTCATTTGAACTTTCAACGCTAGTTTACCTTGAAGCCATTATTGCCGAGATTATTTTTGATAAAGGCCTTACTGAAGAGGGTATGAAATCTATTCACGCCAATCTTGAATAGTTATTTTAATTAAATTCTATTAAAAAAAGACACTTTGGTGTCTTTTTTTTCTTATATAAAAAATGATTTTGATGGATAATAATTTTATGTTGATTAAAAAAATTCCTTACAATCTTGATACCACCGCATACTACGAACAAATCCGGCACTTAGAGTGGCCTGTTTTTTTCGATAGCTGTTATCAGGCTGACAGAAAAAAAAGCCCCTATGCGCGCTATGACATAATTTCAGCAGACCCTTTCATCAAAATTTGCTCGGATTCTAATCATATTAATATTCATGAGAAAAACAAGAGCTTTACCTCAGAAGAAGAGGGCTTAAAGATAGTAGAAGAATATATTAATAAATACTCAAAACCACATTCCGAGATACCATTTATTGGAGGGGCAATAGGTTATTGCTCTTACGAAATGAAATCTAGGGTGAAAAGTAACTTAGTGTTACCAAAACTCTCGATGGGCATTTATGACTGGGCGCTAATAATTGATCACTTTCTTCAGGAAGCCTACTTAGTAACCACTAATGCTGATAAAGATACAAGTAAAAATTGGCCCACTTATATTAAATTGTTGAGCACATTAAAAATTAACAAAAGAAATGATTTCAATATAAAAAGTGATATTGATGACAATTTATCCTTTGAGGTATATCGTAAAAAATTTATGTCTGTGATGGAATTTTTAAAAGAGGGTGATTGTTATCAAATTAACTTATCTAAACAATATAAAGTTTTAGTTGACGGAGATAGTTGGCAATTTTATAAGGTCTTTAGAAATTTAAATAAATCAAGATATATGGCTTTTTTAGACTTTAATGACTTTGAAATTTTATCAGGCTCGCCAGAGAGATTTATTCAGGTCAGAGATGTTGATGTTATCACCAGACCAATAAAAGGAACAAAGGCAAGAGATAAAGATCCGCAACAGGATCAAATAAATGCTGAGGCACTTAAAAAATCAATCAAAGATCAATCGGAAAATTTAATGATAGTCGATCTTTTGAGAAATGATCTAAGTAAAAATTGCGATATCGGTTCAATTAAAGTGAGTGAATTATTTGAATTAGAATCTTATCCTAACGTGCATCATTTGGTTAGCACTATTACAGGTAAGCTTAAAACTGAGTCAAGCATGATTAAACTTTTTTCAGATTCTTTTCCAGGCGGCTCTATTACGGGAGCACCAAAAATAAGAGCGATGGAAATTATAAAAGAACTCGAGGACCATAATAGGGAGCTTTACTGTGGTTCAGTGGTTTATTTTAGCTTTAATCGTTCTATGGATAGTAACATAGCAATTAGAAGCTTATTTCGTAAAGAAGATAAATTATATTTTTACTCGGGTGGCGCACTAACAATTGCATCAGATGATCTTGATGAATATCAAGAAATTGAAGATAAGGTAAGGAATATAAAAAAAACCATTAATTTTTTTAAAGGGATACAAAAATGATAGAAATTACAGATGAGCTAGAGAAGATACTCAAAGAAGAACTCTTAAATTGGAGCTTGTCTGATGACGGAATTCAGCGTTGGATATCAAGAGATGTTTCAACTAATATAGGGAAGGTAGTTAATGACATATGGGATATTGCTGAAGATGCAAATCATCATCCAGATATAGTGGCTGTATACAAAGGCATTTCAGTGAATCTTTTGACACACGATAAAAATGCGATAACTGATAAAGATATTGATCTTGCCCGTAAAATTGAAAACTTAATTCTATCTCTGAATTAATTTCTTAAATGAGCCATAATTTAAGAGTATGGTTGGAAGTATAAGAAGATTTAGGATAGTTGAAGTAAATAGTCCTCCTATAATAATCATAGCCATTGGCCCTTCAATTTCCTTTCCTGGCTGATCAGAACCGAAAGCAATTGGTGTTAATGCTAAACCTGCAACAAGTGCTGTCATTAAAATTGAAGGTAGCCTTTCTTTAGCCCCGCGGATACAGGTTTCGGTGTTCCAAATACAATTTTCTTCATTGATTAAAAATTGATAATGTGAGATCAGCATAATTGTATTTCTTAAAGTAATACCAAATAGCGTTACAAACCCAACAAGCGATCCAATAGAAATCCATCCTCCTGTAAAAGAAGCAGCTAACACACCACCAATTAATGCAAAAGGAAGGTTTAGGACTGTTAGGCACAAATTAGTAAAGGAGCCAAATGCGATATAAAGCAAAAGAAGCACAACGCCACCAGCCAACAGAGATTGAGTAATAAGTTCATTTCTAGCTTGCATATTCTCTTGGGCTGATCCTGTAATTTCATAATAGTTACCCTCATTGAGCTTTAATTCTTTTAATTTCTCATTCAGGCTCTTTGTGAATATATCTATGTCAACGTCACCTACATTAGCAGTTACTGTTTGAACTCTCTTGCCATTTTGATGAAGAATTTTTGATCTACCATTTTTCTGTGTAATGTCAGCTATTTCAGACAGCCGTATAATTTGATTTTGAGCATTCATGATGGGTAATTCTTTTAAATCCAGTATGTCATCTCTTGATTCTTTATTGAGGGATAAAGCAACTGTTGTGGGAATAATTCCATTATAAATTTTTGTTACAGGATAATTATCATAAGCAGCTCTTATAAACTTTAAAACATCTGCTTTGTTTATACCAAGAGAACTCATTTTCTCTGACCTAAGCTTTATTAATACCTCGGGTGAGCCTGGTGGTGATTGCAGTGTAATATCTTTGATTCCATTGATGGTATTTAACGTCGAACTAATTAATGCTGAATCTTGATCAATAAGGTCAAGATTTTCTCCGAACAAGTTTATGACCACGGATGCATTATATCCAGAAATAGTCTCTTCAATTCTTTCTGTAAGAAAGGTATTGATTGCAAAGTTAACTCCCACAAAACCAGCCTCAAATTCTTGGTTGTCATCCCCATGCAGAATAGATTTTATTTTCGCCAAAATTTCATCTTGCTCTGGCCCACCCAATCCTTCATCTAGCTCGATTTCAAATTCACTATAATGAGTACCGAATGTATCGGCACCTAAAGGCGATCTCCCTACCCATTGAGCAATTGATTTTATACCTTCAATTTTTTCTAATTTTTTAGTTACAAGATTACCCACCCTTATTGATTCTTGCTCAGAGGTTCCAGGGAATGAAGTCATATGCATAATAAAATGACCCTCGTGAAGAGGTGGGATAAATTGTGTTTTAAGAAATGGTAAAAACGATAGGCCGATTGCAATAACAAATAAAGACGACAAAATGATTAACTTAGATTGTTTTTCTATTCTGAATAAAATAATCTCGTATTTATTTTTTAGGAATTTAACAACTGGCGAGTCCTCTGTCTTTATATCTGAATAACCAATCATTAAATAACATAAAGCGGGAGTGATGGTGAGGGCAACAAATAGTGATGCTGTTATTGACGAAATATATGCTATTGCTAAAGGCCCGAAGAGCTTTCCAGCTACTCCAGAAAGTGATAATAATGGAAGAAAAACAAGAACAATAATTACTGTTGCAAAGACAACAGATTTTCTTACCTCCATTGAAGAGTTAAAAACCACTTGATAGAGTGGGAGGGGTTGTTTTTTAAGTTTATTTTGCCGCATTCTTCTAAATATATTTTCAACATCAATAATTGCATCATCAACCACTTCACCTAATGCAATTGCCAAGCCACTAATAACCATTACATTAAGTCCAAAATTGAAATAGCTCATAACTGAGATTGCAGATAGAAGTGATAAAGGTATTGCAACAGCTGAGATAAAAGCTGTCTTAAAATTAAATAGGAAGAGGTAAAGAATAGAGATAACAAAAAAAGCTCCAATGATAATATCAACTCTCAATCCTTTGATAGAAGCATCAATAAAATTTGATGGCTTAAATAGATCTGGAATAATTTCAATTTTTTGATTCTTTAGTAAAGGATCAATTAACTTAAGAGAATTTTCTAATTCTTGGGTTAATTTATAAGAATCAGCATTTAATTGACCCTGGACTGATAAATAGACTCCTGGATTTCCATTAATTGAGGCAGCACTAATTGATGGCTCAAAGCTTTCTTTAACGATCGCAACATCTCTAATTTTAATTACACTATTATTAATAGTTTTAATTGGGGCAATTTCAATTTCTTTTAATGTCTTTGATTGACCGTCTGTATTTATTATTAATCTTTGATTAGCATTTTCGATAAAACCCCCACCCATAACGAGTGTTGAATTTTCAACTGCTTTGAGAATTTCACCTATTGAAATATTATATTGATACAGTTTTTCGGGGATAATTTCTATATGAATCTGTTTAACCTTTCCTCCAAACCTATTGACATCAGCTACACCAGAAACTGACATCAACTGAGGTATTATAATCGTTTCAGCAATTGTTCTCAGTTCTGTCAAAGTTTTATTGTTTGAGTAAATACCAATTCCAAGAACGCTCGAAGCTGAGGAGGTAAGGGGGGCAATGGTTGGAATAATTCCAATTGGCATCGATCTGATCAATTTTGAAAGACTTTCTGAGACAGCTTGTCTATTTTGGTGAATGTCGGTATCTTCATTAAAGATTACTGTAACAACAGACAGCCCAGGAATAGATTGTGATCGAGTTTGTTTAATGCCGATCGTTCCAGATATAGCCTGCTCTATTGGCTTGGAAATGAGCGTTTCAACCAAATTTGAAGAGAAGCCAGGGGCCTCTGTTTGAATGATAACTTGTGTTGGTGAGAATTCTGGAAAAACATTAAGAGGGCTCTGTTTTATCTGATTAATCCCATAGGCTACAATAATGAAAGCTAGACCAACGATGACACCGGGATGGCGTATAGAAAAACGAATAATAGATCCCATCTTACAGTCTAATCCTCGTTTTCGTTTTTAATCTGATACTTAAATTCTTCTGAAAGAAGTAATTGAGCACCATTTGTCACAATCTCATCATCTATTTTAATTTTTCCTTCAGGAACAATCCATCCATTTTCAGAGCCATTTTCAGCTTCACGCATACCTTGAAGTGAACGTCTTTCAAAATTACCATTCGACTTAATTCGGATATAAGCCCAAGGTTGTCCATTACTCCATATAACTGAGGAGTTTGGAACAAGAAGATGATTTTGCTGATAATTAGACTGTAAAACATAAGCGGAGATTCTTTCTCCAATTGTTAATTTATTATTTTTTGTATAGTAGAAAAAATTTTTGCCTACGATTGAGGGATTTACCATAGGAGAGGATGAAAGAAAGCTTGCTCCTACCTCTGAAGTATTTGAGATAGAAGGTATTACCACAATACTTTCTGGAGGTAATTCTTCTCGATTACCTTGAGTGACTGATAAACTAATCAGCTGGTTTTTATTTTTTAATATTCGATTTAATAGATCATTCTTATCTTTAATAGTACTTACAAAAAAAACACCCCATTCCTGTTTGATATTACTTAATATGCTAGTTTTTTCATATTCATATATATTTTTCTGATTTTCTAAATCACTTATCTCAATTTCTTTTTTACTAATTGTAAGGTCAGATACATTTTTGTTGTCTTCATTGAGAGCTTTAAGGGCTTCTAAATGTTTTTTTTCAATTTGAATTTTATTTTTTAATTTTTTAGTCAGATGATTTACTCTTGAAAGGTTTGTTCTTTTACTAACTAAAGGGCCCATATTTTGAACTATTCCATAATTGAGTTTTTTTTGATTTATTTGAGTTTGTTTGAGTTTTGTATATTGAATATTACTATTTTTTTCGACTGAAGTTGGCAGGTGAATCTGCTTAATGCCATTAATTACTGTTGTGTAATCGATAATAATCTCTTCTTCGGATTCCCCTACATCAGATTGAATTCTGATAATATTTTTGTTACCTAATAAAACTATTACCCAAATTAAAATTATTATTATTATTATTTGTGAAACTATGACAATTGTTGTTTTATTTTTCATGGGCCATAATTAATTGATGTGGGAAATAATTGGTCCTGAAGAACATCTTCAGCAACAACGCCAAGCTGAATAGAGGCTTGAGTTGCTCGATTAACTTCTAAATCAATATCAAGCAAACCAAAAATTTCTTTTTCAAGATCCATTCTATCAATCTGTCCTTGACGGAATCTTTCTTGCAACTGACTAATAAGCAATTTTTTTGAAGCTAGAGATTTTTTTGCTGCTAGCTCATGCTCTTTGTTTTTTTGTATTGACAAAGCAAGCTCCTCCACCTGGTTATTAATTTCAAGCTCAAAATCCTTTACTTTACTTGCTTCAAGCTCCCTAAATAATGTTGCACGATTAATATAAGCTTTATTTCTTTCAGGAGTCATTAAAAGTGTTTGAATGCCAAGCCCCCAAACATTATATCCAAAGTCATAGATATAGGCAGGTGTAAATGTCATATCAGGATATTGTTTTGCAATTTCTAGTTTAAGGTTTGCCTCAGCAATTGCATAATTAGCCAATTTTTGTCGTAAATCAATCCTATTTTGTAGAGCAATAGAATGCATTTTGGTTTGGTCAATATCAGTAAAATATCTTGATATGCTTGTAGTGAGTTTATCCTTTGTTTTTTTGATATCAATGGCTACTAAATTAAATTGTTCGAGGCTGAGGCCAACAAGGCTAGCCATTTTTTTTGTAATACTTAATTGTAAATTTTGATGCTTAACTAATTCTTTTTGAATTGAGTTAAATTTAATTCTTTCACGCATTACATCAACTTTAGAGGCGATGCCATAAGTTAGCCTTTTTTGAATCATATGAACAATAGATTGCTGGAGACGGATTTTATTTTTTAGTATTTGAATTAACTCTTGATTATTTATATATTCAGTCAGATTTATAATAAGTGCTCTTCTTAGCTTCCAATGGATTAACTCCTTATCAAGCAATGCCATCTGAGTTTTGTTAAATGCAAGCTCATACCTTATTAATCTTTTATTGGCGGTTTCATAGGTGAATGTATAGCCAAATTTAAATAAGTTTTCGCTTGGGTCGCCAACATCACCTCTTTCATATAGAGCTCCAATTGAAGATAAAGGCCTGAGGGAAGCAATTTTTTCATTACTTTCTATATATGCCAACTCTAGATCAGCTGTCTTTAACTGAAGATTAAAATATTTTTGGGTGATTAAGAGCTCATCAATACCCCAGCTTTTGAATGGAATTTCAACTTCGTTAAAGTTATTTTTTTTTATATAAGCTAGAAAATTTGAATCATTAAAGTTTGTTTGTTTGTTTTTTTGATGAACTTCATTTACATCAATAGGATTTTCTTTATATTCTATAAAGCTGCATGCAGTAGGCAAAAATGCAAATAAAACTAATAAAAAATTTTTTAAAATAAAGGAGATTTTAATTTTCATTATATATTTTATTCAAATTTTAAACTCTTGTTGTATGGGAACAATTTTAATGTAAATGCTTCACAACTACCAAGTAATAATTTAGATTGAATTTTTCGGCAACAATTTTGACTAAAATGATATAATACGCGCTTATTTAGTTACACGTTTACTAGAACAAGCGAGAGTGGCGGAATTGGTAGACGCACTGGTTTTAGGTACCAGCGCCGCAAGGCGTGAGAGTTC
>Ga0209634_1001651_pt1 | contig 16182 bp, 21 predicted proteins | sample LinPmetageLP40_FD_184043 | JGI IMG/M metagenome (GOLD analysis project Ga0209634, IMG submission 184043) | Marine viral communities from the Pacific Ocean - LP-40 (SPAdes) (version 2) | ecosystem: Environmental > Aquatic > Marine > Oceanic | place: Pacific Ocean | collected 2010-08-26
GGATAAAGATTTTTATTTTATTGGTACCGACTAATTATTATTTTTTAGAAATTTTACTGGCAATTTTTTGAATTACATCTCTAAAAACGACTGATGAAACAGTTATGAGACCTGAATGAATTAGGGAAGATGATAAGGTAGCCATTTCTACAGAATCAAAACCAAAAGTATTAACGACATTTATAACCATACCTAAAATAGGTAATAAGAAAGTGTAAGCTAATATATCTGCACCTCTATAAGCACTTATACCAAGAACGTTTAACATTGAACTAAACTTATCTTTAAGTTGTTCTGTTTTACTAACCGCACCCTTTAATTCATCACCTAAACCCTGTTGTTCAATATCCTTTTTAAGTTTTTGATATTCTGTACCTTCAAAATAAACTATAGAAATAGCGGCAATAACTAATGATGAAACTTGCCAAGATTCTAAACCTGTAAACTCACCATTAAGGTATTTTTCAACAGGTTCCATAAGTGCTCCGATACCGGCCCCGTAAGTCAGGGCGAATTTAGTACTAACCCCAAATTGTTGTTTTACATCTCTAATTATTTTTTTAAGTAATTTATCTAACCTTTTTAAGGTAGACGTTACTTGTTCTCCGATTCTCTCGTTTAATAATACTTGATATTGTTCTTCTGTAACTAAAACTTTCACTTTTAATGTTTTATTATAAATATACGGTTTAACCTAAACTGTTCTACTATATATTTATCTAAAAAGAATTTTATATGGCTAATGATGTTAATCCAAAATTAAAAGGTGGTGACAATATAATTTTAATTTATATGAAAGACCCTTACTCACCAATTCCTGGTGGTACTAAAGGAGTTGTCGAATACATCTCTAAAGACCCTTTTGATGAAGGTGAGGAGATTATCTCAGTTAAATGGGAGAATGGTAGGTCTTTATCGTTAGTGTCCTCAGAAGATATGTGGATAAAGGAAAAGGATTTAAAAGTAAACATCGAAGAACAAATTAACCCTGAATTAGATGGTCTTATTTCACTTAAAGATATTTTTAAATATTCTAATGAGAAGATATTTTTTGATTTTCTAAGTAAAATTAGAGAATCTGGAATTGTTAATATGTTTGAATCGGGTCAATTTTTATTCTCAGGTCCACAATATCTAAAAAAGTTTTTAGAGTTTGAAGAAATGAAGACAGGTAGAGAATATGATGAAGATATGGTTGATGAGTTAATGGATATGTCTCAAAAAACGAGAGACGAGTTTATTAGAATGGCTATGAAAATGGTTGAAGATGAAGGGACCGAAGATTATTCGAATAGAAATTTAGAGAAAAAAATAAGAACCCTAACGAGTAAGGCTCTTAAATACTATGTAATGATGTTCGGTAGATAATTAAATAGATTCTTTAATATTTAACTTACCAATATTAACCATCCACGGTTTTACTCCAAAAAGTTTAAGTTCATGAGCCACCGACTTTTCAACAAAACGTCTAATTTCACGATTCCTGTAGATAGCACTACGAAAGTCGCGTGAATTCATAATATTACACAAACCATTCTCATTAGTTCTCCAACCCCAACCCTTCAATCCACCAGAAACCGCAACATTAACAACCAATGAGGAACTCCATTTACCATCTCTCTTAATATGTGTAATTCTGAAATTCAAGTCGTGAGAGTCATATCTCCAAGATGCTTTTAAATCTTGTGAGGTTAAGACTTTTCTCTTAATTAAGTCCCTCACCCCTTTATCTGCTTTAAATTGTTCTATAAAATCTGACATTGTATCTTTTTTTGTTAAAACAAATATACAAATAAAATATTAAACTGCCATAGAAGTGGTTAAGAAAATTGGGTTTCTTTCACCAAAATGTCCACCTACCATATTAAAATAAAAATATTCATCAGCTTCCTCCTCAGTCATAAGGTCAGTTTTTACCATTTTTTGAATGATACGTTGTTTTGAATACACAATTCTTGTTCCACGGCCAAACTCCTCACTAACTCCAACAATACAATCATCGAATCCGTCCATAACAATTGCCCCTTCAGCAATTTCATCTATTTCTTCTCTATTCATAGTTTTTATTGATAATATAGTCTATTGTAATTATTTTGTCAAACGAGAAATGAAGATATCTACATATTTATAGTAAAAACAAAGATTATGAGAAATTATATGACAATATCAGATGAGGAAAAAAACTCTATTCTTCAATCACATTCAACATTTTATAATGGTTATGCCACAGGTAATGTACCATCTAATTTACAACCATTAAGAGTTGATAATAGTATTAAAGATGATGCTGGTATCACCGTAGATAATAAAGGTAATGTGAAAACTTACCGTAACCATAAGGTTAATGAATCAACATTATCTGAACAAGAAGGTAAAGGTTGTGCAGAATCTGAAGGTGGTTCAGGATGTATTAAGAAAAAAGATGGTAAATGGGTTATTATGAACAATAAAAAAGGAGGGATTTTTAAAAAATGTTCATCTAAAAAAGATTGTGAAGAAATTTTAGCTGGTTACCATGCAAGTGTTAATGAAGAAGAAGATTTAGGTCCTGAAGACAGAGATGAGTTTGACGGTAGAGATTCAGAGGTAGTCGGAGTAGATTCTAACATAGAAGACCAACGAAAAGAAGCTAATGAAATGGAGGCTCCAGATATGGATATTTCTTCTGAAGACCCAGCATATGATTTTAATTCTGATGGTCCTGAACAATTTGATTCATCATATTCTGATGATTCATATGGTGATGATATTGATGCAATTATGAAAATGTTTGGTGGTGATATGTCATCGGTAAGTGTGGATAGTGTTGATGATGAAATGAATATAGATTTAGATGGTAAAGAAAAATATAGTAATGAAAAACCAGCTTATGAATTTGATTCAGAAGGAGGTAATGTGGGAGTATACTCTGAACAAGCAACCAATATGTCAATAGGTTTTGTGGAAGAAGGTGAAGGTGAGACTGATGAAAGTTTAGTATCTGTAATGCCTATGGATAAACCAATAGGTAAAATATTTTCACTTAAAGGAAATAACCCTTCAAGATATGAAGTTGAAGAAGATTGTGGAGAGGTCGGAGAAGGTTGTGGAGAAGTTCACGAAGGTGAACCTTGTGAATCTTGTGGTGGTGAAACAGTTGAAGGTGAGTGTGTTGAATGTGGTTCTATGTATGAATCAATAGATGAAGATTTACACGAATCTTTCGATAAAGAGAGAAAGATTATACGAGAAATGTTTAATAGATTTAACAAGTTTAACTAAACAATAATAATATTATTTTAAAAACCCATGTATTCATGGGTTTTTTTATTCATGAATATTTTTATATAATTTTCCATCTTCTATTAAATGTCTATATTTTGGATAGTAATCCCAGTCTAAAGTTATCATCTTTTGTCCATCAAACAAATAACCGTTTACAATCATATTATTAATTGAATCTTTATTATGTACATTCAACTCTTGATGATGGGTATTTTTTAATTTATGTAAATTACATTCAACATTACCAAACCACGATAAATGCCAACCATTAATACCGTTAAGATGTGTTTCTTCTTCATATCTCACATTTCTTATTTTTTGTGGTGTTGTTGTTTTTAAATATGACCACCTACAGAAAGCGGGTCCCGGCCAGTACATATTACTAAAATCCCATTTAAAATTCCAATAGTGCCACCTTTGTGTTATAGTTTTAAAGGTATTAAAATTAATTTGATTATGTTTAATTTTACTTAATATTTTATTATCCCATATTTCATCAACATCTGAAATTAATATTATATCATTATCATCAGGTGAAATTCTCTCTAAGACATCTTTAATTGCATTTCTATTATAATTTTCTCTAAATTTATTAAGGTTATCTTCCTCATCTATACCTAAAGGGTATGGTTCATATAACACTTCATTAGGTAAATCAATAACAATATGTTCGATTTTATGACTAAACTTAGAAAAAAGGTCTTTATGTTTTTGAAAAAATAGTTCTTTATCTTTACCGGTATGACTATTTCTTGATTCAATTAGTATGAAGTGGTCAACATAATTATTCATTTCATGTAATCTTAAATTTAACATATCTAATTCGTGGTCAAACAAAAAGCAATCATAAATTTTTGGTTCGTTACTTCCCACCTCTAAACTTTTAATCTTATGCCATAGTTTTGGTAAATCATAATTATCTTGAGTAAAAGGTTTTAACTTACCTGTTATACCATCTTTTTTAATACCGTTTGATGCGTACATATCCCCAATTAAATTACTAATGTTATCATCACTATCCCAAAAATCACTAACTAATTCTGTGTGAGAAAAAGCTTTAAGTTTTTGACGTATAAAATCAAAATCACCAAACCAAGAGAAATGAAATCCCCCATTTTCTTGTGTGTAAAACATTGTAGAATCTTCATCCCACCTCATATCTCTAATTTCTTGAAATATTTTATTATTATTTATATAGTGAGAATAATAAAATACAGTAGAACCCATCCAGTGATGCATTTTTTCTAAATTAGTGTTCCATACCAACCATTTTTGTTTAAAAACTATAGGACCATAGGGTAGATTATGATTTAAATTTTTAAAACTATTAGGGTTTGGAATTTCATCGATATCAGAGACTATTACTATATCTTCAAAGGATAAGTTTAAATTTTTTAACCCTCTTCCAATAGAATTACGATGATGTCGTTCTCGATAGAACTCAATTGTCTTTTGTGAGTCATTTTTAGTGGAATTATTTATGTCTTCTTCATCAACAATAATTGGCATATCATCAACAATAAAGTAAGATATTTTATCTTGCCACTTTTTAAATCTATCTGCGTTATTTTTATAATTTAAAGGTTTAAGTTTTCCTGTAAATGTTTTAGTGGACTCCACAATTAAAAACATGTCTACATGGTCGTATAATTCTTCTAACCTAATTTCAAGTAAATCTAATTCATTAAATAGTAAAAAACTATCAACTATTTTTTGTTTAATCATTTAAACTAAATTTAATAATTTGTTTATTATATTTTCTACGTAATATCTCATATCCACAATAATCACCACTTAATTTATAGTAAAGTTTAATATAATTTAAAGAACTTTCTAATTGTAATGTATTTTTACATGACATTAAAACTGATTCGACCCTTAAATAGTGTTGTGTTGTGTTGATATCTTTCATAGATTGTTTACCTTTTATTTTACAAATATACTAAAAAAAAACTAAAAAGATATGTCTAACTCTCAAATAACACAACCAATAAATCAAGATGACATTGATATGTTGAATTATTATTATTTTGAAAATGCGTTTACTCCAGAAGAAATTAAAAAAATAATAAAATTATGTGAAGGTTTAGAAATCAATATCAGTTACACAGGTGATACGAGAACACAAGATAGATTATCGAGAACTACAATAAGTAATTTAGAGGTAAATGAAGACACAATTTGGATTTATGAAAAGTTATTTGTTTACGCTGAAAAGGCTAATCAAGAAATGGGATGGAATTTTAATATTGAAGGTATGACTGAAGATATCGAATATTCTCAATATTCTGATAATGGTGGACATTATGTGTGGTATGCGGATTTAAATAATTCTAATTATAATAAACTATCTCTCACTTTAATGTTATCGGCCGATGTTGAATATTCAGGAGGTAAAGTAGAATATAACTTTGGTGATTATATTATTAATTCACCATTAGATATTGGTGGTTTATCTATAATACCATCATACCTGTTAAAAAGAACCACACCGATTTTATCAGGAGTAATGAGAACATTAGAAATATCAATAACAGGTAACCCATTTAAATAATCATGTATAATATTAATGATAATAATTTATTTGAACATATAACTAAACATGATAGAGTTATATGGTTTTTTTTTAGAAAAGGTCAGGAAAAAAGTTCATTAGAATTAAAACCAAATTGTGATATTATCAACGAAGTGACTGAAGAATTTTCAGGTGTGACGTTTTATCAAACTACTATTGAAGATAATCCTAAAATTTTAGAATATTTTAACCTATTAGATGAAAATATATGGGACTATAATTATAAAAATTTTAATCCTAGAATAATATCCATAAAAGATGGTCAGAAAATTTATGACCAATCAGGAGACAAGTGTTACTGTTTAGAAACTTTATTAGAAATGATTTTTGATTTATATTCAGAATTAATTCCTATACCACCCAGTGAGGGATAGTCTTATTTCATTACTTCCTGGATTAACATGAGAAACGTAATGTAATTTACCCTTATCTTCAGGTAATAAAAATAAAGTTAAACTATTAAATTTAGGTACTTCAATATTTTCAACAATAGTACCTTCGTCATTTAAAAAGTGTAATAATCCTCCGTACTGTGGTTTCCAATCTTTAGTTAAATGTAACACAAAACCAACAATACCATTAGGACTATCTTGATGTGGTGACAAAAAATCTCCTGGAACATAACAAGCGGCAAATACTTCGTTAGACCCTGTAATTTTTAAATTAGTGACTTCTGATATTAAATCATGTGACTCTTTATCGTTTAAAAATTTTCTTATTTGACATTCATAGCAATCACAATCATCAAAATGGTTATCTAATGTTCTATGAAATGAATATGAAAAATTATTTAAACCAAATTCTTGCTCCGCATATCTTCTTGCTAATTTAATGTTCTCGGATTCTTCAGGGGTATTTCTATAATAACTTACCTTATCGTAATTTTCTAATGATGGGTAAGTGGCTACTGACCACCAATCACTTGGCATCTCATAACTAAAAAAATTATGTAATTTTTCTGCGACATCTTCTTTTAAATAGTTATCAATAACTACGTATCCTTTATCTTTAAAAGTATTTTTGAGTGTCGATAAGTCTAATTTAGGATTAATTAAATCTTTCATGGTTTTATTATAGTATAAAATTTAGAATTCTGTAGTAAAAAAGAAGACTTGAAATAGTCGACCGTCATATTTATTTTTACCGAAATAGTCCATAGAGACGTGATAATTATCAGAACGATATAGTACCATACGATTAAACTTATTACCTAATTTATCTACTAATTCCCATTTAGTATAATCTATTGCTTCATTCATATGTGGAGCGAGATTAGTTTCTTCTTCAGTATGTATATTACTATCCCAACCACATAGTCCTGTTTCTTTATGTTTATATAATCCAGTACCTGAACTTACAGGTGCGTCAGGAGTTAAATAAATTACTGCGGCCCACCCTGTTGTACTATCAGAATGTATCCATGAACGGTCTTCAGCGGTTGTATATTGATAAGACCCCGAATATTCTCCTCCCCAACCAACAACTTCTCCAGCAAAAGGTTTAATCAATTCTTGTATTGAATTTTTTAGGTCATTATCTAAGAATGAAATAGTACGTTGACCGGGATAATTACCCTCAACTTTAAAATCTTGAGAGAGGGCAAATTCTCTAACTTCATTAGGATTTACATAAAAATCGTCTACTATTAAAGTGTTTACTCTCATTTTACTTTATTCTTTTATTGGTGTGGGGTAATCTTTATTAGAAAAGTAATCAATAATAAATTCTAGTAAATCATTGTTTTCTAAATAATCCTCGATATAGTCATCATATGATATTACCCAATCTTTAGTATAATGACTTTCTGTTGCGTAATCCCACTCATCTGTAAAGAGTTCAAGATTACCACATTTTTCTAAATAGTCATGAAAAACATCTTCACAAATTTCAAAATCTCTGTATTCTTCTTCATTATTTATACAAAATTGAATGGATAAATTTCCATTAAAAAACATATAATCAAGTATCTCTATTTGGTTTTTACTCATTTTTTAGATATTTGTATATAAAATAAAACAATTATTTAATAAAGACAATGGAAATTATAGAAATAATCTCCTCCTACCTAAATAAAAGTAGTAACATATTGAGAGTGGAGTTTCGAATTGTAAACGATGAGAGTACGAGGACAGATGTAATTGAATATCAATACATAGAAGAATTTGGATATTATGCTGACGGTACTATGGATGTATTTGAAGATTATGATACTAATTTTGATGAATGGGAAACATGGGAAGATAAAGAAGAAGGGTCTATTGATGATGAAACATTAATTTTATTTTTAAATGAATATTATGTAGTTTTTCCTGATAGGATTCCTGAACAAGAATAGAATTAAGACTATTTATAGTTATGTCAGATATAGTATCTCAAAATAACGATAACAGTAATAACAACAGTTCACCTATGGTTAGTTTATTAACTAAACTATTAGGTAAAATTATGTTAAAAAAATCAGCATTTTTTGGTTTAGACACTCATAAGATAACTGTAATAATTAGTCCAAGTATGAAAATTTATGGGGTTTATGCTTCTCCTGAAAGAATTGCTAAAAAGTTTCCTTTTGAGAAAAAGAAAATACTAAGTTTAAAAGAATTAAAAAGATGGGCTGAAGATAATGAATTTGAAATATCATTTTCCGCTGAGACACCTAAACTTAGAAGAGACTTATTAATATCTTTAGGTGATGTTATGGTAGAATCTAAAGGTAAGAAAGAAAGAGAACTTAATGTTATTATTATGGAGGAGTTAAAAAAATCTAAATTACCCGATTCAATTAAAGAATGGGCAAAAGATAATCCCGAAAAGTTTATTAAGAATATAAGACATGTTCAAAACATATTAAAAAAGTAAAAAGTGGTCGATTGACCACTTTTTTATTTAAGGACCTACTCTTGAAAGTCTAATCCACATATTTACATTTTCACCATTAGTTAAATGTTGATTTGGAAACTTGAGTGTTAAATGTTCAAACCCATCCTCTTCAATAATAAAGTTTCTTGGAAGTCCGTTGTAATCAATCAATAAGTCATCCCAATAACCATCCATTCCTTGAATTACTTCACAGTAATATGATTCAGCCCAATCATCTCCACCTTGAGTGACTTGATACCCTTTGTAAAATGTTCTCCCACTGAATGAAACTTTCTCTGTACCCACATTTAAATCCCCGATAGTTGTTGATACAACACCGTCATATGTTGTATTGTTTTCATCGTACCCTTCATAGGTATTAACACCATCGTGTCTAATGAAACTAACAAGGTAAGTACCGTCTAAAGTAGGGTAAGTTTCAAGTTCATATTTTTCACATCCAACTAATGTGATGAGTAAAGATAAAAGGAATAGTATATTTTTCATAATGTTTATGTATTTTATTTAATACAAAGATAAGCCTTTTTATTTAACTGCAAAGGAATATAATGCTTTTTTACAATATTTATTGAATTATGGGTCACTTAATAAACGAAATATCACGAATAAAAGGAATAATGGGAATTATATCTGAGGGTGAGTCACAATTTGATTCCTCAGAGAAAAAAACTATCGATGATTTTGTGGATTTTGTTAAAAAAGAATTAAAAATAGATAATGATGTTGAAGTTAAACTTCAAAACGATAAGGATGGAATTAAGACTACCGCAGTTTATAAATATAAAGACGGGGAAGATGAAAAATTTGAAGACTCTGAAATAAGGGTATATACCTTAGGAAGAGCGTTAGTTGATGTTCTTCGTTCTATTGCTCACGAATTAGTTCACCATATGCAAAATGAAAAAGGAGAACTTGAAGGTAAAGTATCCAATGTTGGTGGACCTATTGAAGACGAAGCTAACTCAGTTGCGGGTGAAATGATTAAAAAATACGGACTAAAGGACCCTGAAATATATGGAGATAAAGAAGAAGTGGGTGAACAAGAAAGTGGTGGTGAACCCGATTCTTCATCAACAAACTCAAACGTATCGACATGGGAAACGGGTATAAGTCGAGGTCCTGCTAACACATTAACTGTTGCGGTATGGAACAGCGGCGTTAATAGAGGTAAGGGTAATCATATTGATTCCACAGGTACTTGGGAAACAGGAATAAGTAGAGGTAAGTCAAATCCCCTTAATTAACATATTTATATAGTAATGGATAACAATAATAAAATAATAACGGAAGAATTAAAACAAATTGTTGTTTTAATGAACTACGATAGGTCTAAGACTTTAATGGAACAAGGTGACGCTAAATTTGATATGTATCAAAGACAGAGGAATGCTGAACATTTGGGTATATCTTACGATGAAGCTAGAAGATTGGAAAGTCCGTCATTAGAAGATTTTGAGTGGGACCATGGAACATCCGCTTGGGTGGAGATAGGTTTAACAGTTGGAGGTGTAATATTAACTTTATTTCCACTAACAACTGCTGTAGGTGTTGGTATGATAGCGGCAGGTACTACTATAGGTATAGCAGATGCTATGGTTTACTATTCTGAGGGAGACCCTTATATGGGAACTATGATGTTAGCTTTACAAGTAATACCTGGTGGTGAGTTAGTAGGTTTGTTTAAAAACTCTGCAAAAGTAGTTAAAGCTTCTTCTAGCGTTACTAAGTTTGTAGAAAAGGCAACCCCTCAACAATTAACCAATATAATTGAATTAGGTTCTAAAGGTGGAAATAAATTAAATGACTTTCAAAAGAAAGTTTATAAGTATTTAGTTGAAGGCATTGCATCCTCCACCCCCGCGATAATGAAAAAAGTATCAGCTAAAACTATTGCCTTGATGAAATCAACTATGATAGGTGCTGGTTTAATTAAATCATTACCCTTTATGATGAAGACGGGAAAATGGGTAGGGTCTACAATTTTAAAAGTAGGTGGAGTTGCAGTTACAGTAGACCAATTATGGACTTTACATTCAATACCTAAAGATTGGTGGGACAAAATGAGAACAAAAGCCGAATTCTCCCAAATAATGGATATGTTATATAGTGGAGAATTAACTGATTTAATGAAAGATGGTTTATGGATATTATGGCAAAGGATTATTAATGGTGAAGATTTAGTAGAAGACGTATCAGAGAATATAGATTATAATGAAATCGAAGCGGGTGTGACGGATATATCTAAAACTACTGTGGACACAGAAATTGAATATCTTAAAAATATAAAAGATAAAACCATTCAAGATTTAGTTAAGATAAATAAAAACCTTAAACCCGTATCTATTAGTACTATAATAGATGGTAAACAATTAATTAAAAAGGGAGCTAAAGGTAAGGTGGTTAGAAACATACAAACTATGTTAGTATCACTTGGATATGACTTAGGAAATACAGGAAAAGGTAAAGATGGTATTGATGGTGAGTATGGAGATAACTTGGAAGCGGCTTTATTTGAATTTCAAATCGATAATGACTTAGAGGACTTTGACGGTATAATTGGTAAAGAAACTATGACAATATTAAAAAAATTATATGATGAAAAATAATAAAAAAATAATTACTGAAGTATCTCGTTTACAAGAATTAATGGGTGTTAAAAAAGAGTTAATCAACGAACAGGCAAAACCTATTGTTCTCGCGGTAAAATCATTAAAAAAATTAGTTCAACAATCATCAAAAACTGTGAGTGCTAAAACTGCTTTATTAAAAAGAATTAATAAATTAACTGATGACCTTCAAACTGCGCCTCAAAAAGTTACAGCCATAAAGTATCTACTTAAAAATGGGGACGAACAAATGGTTAAAGTTATAAATAAGATGATTAAAGACCAAAGTGAAAAAACGATTAAATTATTAAATAAAACCATAGATGATAATAGACCAATGATTAAGAATTGGATAGAGGATGGTTTAACTAAAAAACAGATAATTAAATTAATCGTGGATGATGGTCCTATAATAAAAACTGGTGATGACGCTATTGACCTCATAATAAAGAGAGAAATGAGAGAAAAGGTTGGAAGGGCATATGACGAAATAAAAGGTCCTGTTGCTAGTGACCAAGGCTCAACCGTTAGAAAAAAGATAACCAAAAGTAAAGTTGATGATGTTGCCGATGAGGTTGATGTTGATATTCCTCCTAACAACACAAAAACTCTTGATGATGGTAGTGAGGTTTCTGACCTATTTAATACCAACACATGGAAAGATGATATTATAAAACTTACTGATGATGAAATAGCCGCACTTGCTAATCCTAAGTGGTTGGACAGTATAACCGACTCATTTACTTCTATATTTAAAAGTACTAATGAACAGGTTAGTAGAATTCAAAAAATTGCTCAAGCTATTGAAAAAACTACTGATTCTAAATTAAAGACCAAACTAACTAAAAGGTTAAAAAAAGAAATGGAAAATCTTTATAAGAAAAATACTAACCAATTTGTGGCTTTAAGACAATATTTTGATGATATAAGTAAGATAGATACTGACTTCCGTAAAACATGGACCCTTTTAAAAGGTTCAAATGGAGGTTGGGATTTTTATAAAACTTTTGGTAATTTAGCTCAACATAATAGTAGATGGAGAGCATTATGGGCAGGACTAACAAATGATTTGAAAGTAATCTTTGAGGCTGAAAAAAAATTCTTTAGTAAAATCGCTAATAAAGCAACAAAAAAGGTATCCACATCAAAAAGTGAACTAATTGGAACTACTTGGTATAACATCTTGACTGGTTCTAGAAAAGGTTTACCATATATGAGTAATAAACTTTACAAAGAGGTAATAGAAAAATATGGACCAAAGGCAGCTAAAGTATCATACGTTAGAGATTTGGTATTAAATTTATTAAAATGGAATGTATATATAGGTCTTTTTTCTACTATAAGAAATTCAATTGCTAATTACGCATATGAGGATAATATACAAGATTGTATAAATTCTGGTGATAAAGGTTCTAAAGAGTGTTTAGACTTAAGTGATGATTATATGTCAAGAATGATGGCCGAATGGTCTTTAGAGTATAGAGAAGACCCCACTAAGGCGGCTAATTTCTTTGAGGCATGGGCTAGTCAGATAAATCCATTTAGTTCCGCTAATTTACCTGACTTTAGTAGTGAAATAAACTATCGACCTTATTTTGAAATAGGAAAAATGGACCCAGGGTTCGTGGGTAATATAGCTAATAGTATTAGTAAATTTATATCAATAAATGATGACCCCGCAATAAAAAATAGTACTTTAGAAGCTCTTGATGTAGCGATAAATGAAGTGAAAGTAGAGAAAGATAAAATAGAAGATAAGATAGAAGAGGAAATTAAAAATGAAGAAATAACACCTGAGGTGACACCTGAGGTGACACCTGTACCTAATACTGTTTCAGGTACTATAGAAGACGCTGCTAAACAACTAGGGGTAACTGTAGAACAAGTAACTCAAGATGGGGATATATTTATATGGAGTATTGACGGTCAAGAAATTGGTAGGTACAAAATGATAAACGGTAAATTAAAAATACAATAAAAAATGAGTATAAGTAACCAATTTTTCTGTAATAGTTGTAAAACAAGTAACGGTGCGCCAGGAACAACACAGGCGGCTTGTGACGGATTAATGAAGATTGCAGGTACTAAATGTTTAGAATATAATCCTGATGGGTTTGATAGTATCGCTAACGAAATAAATGATGTTTGGAAAACAGTAATGCCGGATTTAAAAAGTCGTAATAAGTTAAATAAAAATCATTTTTCTGATAATGCTGGAAAACTTATGGTGATGGGTGAAAAAGAAGATATGATTGAAGATACTAAATTTGAAATCATAAAAAAACATAATTCATCTGATAATACATTTGATTGGTTTTTTGAGGAAAATGGTAATGAAAAAAGTTACACTAAAGATTATTTAAAGTCCAACCCAACTAAATTAGACGAACAAAAAGAAATGAAATCAATATCAGATAAAATAGAAGAAAAATTAAGAGACATATATTTCTATACTGTTTCTGAAAAAGGTAAAGAACGAGTAAGATTCGATTTAGAAGATAAAAGAAACATTGAACAACATTTAAAAGACTTATATAACCAAAATATTACAGGTGATAGAGGATTTATAATGGCCGTTGTTAGAGCCAAAGGTTCCGATAAAGAAGACGGACAATTAATTAAATTAGGTTCGTATCCAAAAGATTCTAATATAGATTTAGGATTTGAAGAAAAAGGATTAGGTGGATTGATAGGTACTCAGTATTTTTCTATAAAAAATAACGATGGTCCAGATGACAGAGATTTTGAAATAGTTAAAGGAGATATTAATAAAGATATTGAATTTAAAAAAGAAATTGAAGTAGAGGAACCTAAAGAAGTTATGAATCAACCTGTTAAAGAAGAACCATATGAGGAAGTAATGAAACAAAGAGAACTTAAGGGTTTAGCGTCTTTAGTTAATTCTGATGAGGTTGGTGGAGATTTTACTAAAAAACAAAAAGAAATACTAGAAAAACTTAAGAGTCAGGGATACTTATTTAAGAGACCTGTTGAAGACTCTAACTATAAAAAGACAAAAGTGAACAGTTCTGAATTTACAGAATCATTTCATGTTTGGAAAAAACAACAATAACAAGATGGGTATAAAAGATTCAATAAGAAAAAACATTCAAATCTTACAAGAAGAAAAAAAGATATCATTAACTGAAGAAAAAATAGTTAAAGGTAGGTTCTCGATGGTACCTAAAAATATAAATAAACACTCTACAATACAAAATAATAAAACGTTTAATGTACTGTTTAATGAAGTGAGAACATTAAAGTCTCATGGAATTAATCAGAAAGTAATTAATGAAAATTTAGTTCAAGTATTAAGTCAAATGTTTGACGAGGAAGGTCCTCGTTTTCTTGATGTGGTTAAAGAAAAATTAGCTGAATACTTAAAAAGTAAGTTACAACTTACTGATATAGAACAAGAAATATTAGTTAGTGCTATAGGTAACACTGAAATGGATGAGGTATCTGAATTATTTAATGACCCAAGATTCTTGGCTCAAAAAATTGCTCAGGCATACTCTGAAGATATGGGTAGTAAATATTCAATGGTGAGTACGGACAACTCAGATATGGTTAAAAAACTTGAAGACACATTTGTCGATAAGTTAAAGCCTGTTATAGGGGACGTTAATTCCAAAATGGAATTAAAGTTGAAAGACATTAGAGATAATATGCTTTCATAAACTTTTTAAGAAAAAGGGGGTAGACAAATCTATTAAAAGGTATCGGAAACGGTACCTTTTTTTATTTAATTTTATTATTAAAAATCATTGAATTTATAAATAAGTAACATATTTTATAATAAAAGAGTTTTTTATGAAATTAGACCAAGTTTACGTCATTTCTTTAGACCATAGTAAAGAATATATCCAAGACCTTTATAAAAGGTTAAGTAAAATACCATTACCTTATGATACTCCAGTATTCATTATTGATGCGTTTTTAGGTACTCGTTTAAAAACTGAAACTGATTTAGGTTATGAGTTATACCATAATTGGGACATTTCAGATTTAAATCCTAACTGGCATTGGTGGGAAAGACCCACTACGTATGGTGAGGCTGGTGGTATGATTTCACATACTATGTGTTGGGAAGACGCTTATTTGAATGGGTATGAAAACATAATGATACTTGAGGACGATTTTGAAACTGACGGTACATTACAATGGTCTATATTCGAAGAACTTATCGATTATCAATGGGACTTATGTTTAATGTCACATAATCCATTACATGGAAATTTTCCAAATATACATAGTTCTTACGAAATAGGTAAAAAACATTTTATACGACCTTCCTATTTTTATAATACACATACTTACATATTAAATAAAGAAGGAATAAGGAAGTTAGTTGAGGACCATTTAGATACCCTAAAAAAGAATATAATAGTGTCTGACGAGTTTTTATCCGCAGTTACGACTACTCACCCCCGAAAAGATTTAAGAGAGCTCTATACGTCTAATTTGAATGCAATAGCAACTAAAGAAGACTATACGTATCAGACTAGATACATGAGTGCAGGTAATTCATTAACTGAACCCACAGAAGAAGATTTAAAATAAAATGGGGGGTCATCACTCCCCCCACTCTTTCTACCATCTCAACATTACTCCTGCCGTCCCTTTCCATTCGATGATTGCTCGTTTTGGAATCCAGAATTCGAATTCTCCGATTTCATCGATTTTGTCGGACATGTCCTCTTTGAACTTGGCAACATCGTTAGAGTTCTTTGGGTGTTTAACACCTACGTACCCTGCACATACCGGACCGATACCTGTAACTTGGGACATCTCATCAGTAAGAGTTCGTCCACAACATCTGCAGATACCTGCGTTGTCCTTTGTGAGTTTAGCTTTCAA